>Ga0181417_1000006_pt1 | contig 73746 bp, 98 predicted proteins | sample 40SPOviralmetaG_FD_130142 | JGI IMG/M metagenome (GOLD analysis project Ga0181417, IMG submission 130142) | Marine viral communities from the oligotrophic San Pedro Time Series (SPOT) site, San Pedro Channel, CA, USA - 40 SPOT_SRF_2013-02-13 | ecosystem: Environmental > Aquatic > Marine > Strait...
CAGATACAGGAGTATTGTATATGAACGGAGACCTGTATTGATACGTTGAGGGTTGACGAGATTCAGCTGTATAGATAGACTGTGTCTGTCTAATGTTTGGTTCTTGACCATTTACTGGAACTCTAGCATTGTACGGTTGCTGAATTTCCGTTTCTATGTTTACAAATATTTCTTCAGACATATCATACTACAAACCATATGTGTCCAGTCGACGTTGACCCAACACCACTAGGTGCAGTTGACACAATTGCATAATCCAATTTAACATTATCGGATTCTAATTTAATTCCTTCACTTGCGTTGACAGCAAACGTTAATCGAGTGTCTGAGCCAGTCCCTGTGTATGATTCACTTAGACCAGCACCTGCTACCATTAAATCATTTACATCGGAATCCCCATATTGAGGAGCTGCAGTAAGAATAATTTTATCATTATTATCTTGATAGTCTGCAGTTATATTTGAGTGGTCATTGTGGTCTAGTAATCCTTTAACTTTGTCTTGTGCGTATTCTTGGAAAGTCTCTCCATTGAATGTTAAGTTACCATCGATGTCAACATCTCCACCAAAGTTAGTGTTACCACTAATGTCTGCATTTCCGTTGATATCAAGTGAACCACCTTCTATCTCTCCAGTTGCAGTAACGTTTCTAAATCCAGTGATATCTTTATTTGAATCTACTGCAACTGCTTTACTAGCAATTACAGTTCCGTTTGTTAGGTCATCAATTTTTTCTAAATCTGTTTGGTCTATTCTTGCATTTCCGATTACGAATTCACTACCAGCAGTAATATCTCCTGTTGCAGTAATGTTTCTGAATCCAGTGATATCTTTATCTGAATCTACTGCAACTGCTTTACTAGCAACAACGGTTCCTAGTGTAGTTCCGTCAAGATAGTTAATCTCTGTAGTGGATAAAGTTGCACCGTCTATTATCTCTAGTTCAGTCTCATTTACTCTTGCATTTCCGATTACGAATTCACTTCCAGCAATTATGTCTGTAGATGAAGTAATGTCTCCACCAGCAGTTACCGTTGAAGTCAGAGCTGCAGTCCCACCACTTAGGTTACCGTTGAATATTGTTGAGGTGATAGAACTAAAACCTGTACCCACACCGCCTGTAATCGTTGCTGTTGAATCGGTGAAGGTTGGTGCAGTGATTGTATGTCCAGTATCTACTGTAAAGTCGCCATCATGGAAAGTCTTACCATACATTTCAATTGTATTTGTACCAGTAAGAGCTGTTACCCTGTTAGCATCATCTGCATAATTACCATTTAAAATTATTCCACTATCGTTATTATTATAAATTGTGTTTTCAGATGTCTCTGTAAAGAAACCAATTGATTGACCACCGATTGTAGATGTTCCTAAGTATGAACCTGTGAAAGAATATATGACAACCATGTCATTTGCAGCTGCAGCTGATGTTAGAGTCAATCTAAAATAGATATTTCCAGTTACTTGGGATATAGAATAGTCTGCACCCTCTAATAATAGAGTTGAATTCTTAAATACTTGGAATCTATCCTGTCTTAATCTAAGTGTATTACTAAAATCGTCTGCACCAGTGAATACTGACTGACCAGCTGTTGCAGTATAGATAAACTCTTGGAAAAAGAATGACTTATCTTCCAAACTATTAAGTGCATCTATTACTGTTTCAGTATTTTCTGTTCTTAAGCCAGACTTATCACCAACATCAACAGCCAATTCGTTGTATTTGGTTCTAAACTGTTCAATAGTTGAGTATGTGTCTACTGTTTTTGCCATTATGTCCTATCCAATAATTGTTGAAGCATCAATTTCATCTCTGATACGTCACTTTTAAGAGTATTTATCTCTTCTTTCTGAGCTAAAAATCTTTGTTTTCTAACTTTATGTAATCTATATTGTTCTACGTCTGTATTTATGATAGCATGAGAAGTTTCTTCTCTATAAAGATGAGTATGTCCTTCGACTTTGATACCCATCTTATGCAAGTGCCATACATCTTAGTGCAGTTACCGCTGGCACTATTGCTGTACTTGTTCCTTGTCCCACTATCTTAACAACGAATCCACTAAACTCGGGTAAATTATCTGCAGTGAACTCATATTCTTTAAAGTTTCTTGCATCTGCTTCTGTTGTGACATCGGGTGAACCATCCGTATTGAAATATTCAAATCCGACATCATCTAATAAAGTTTCTTCGTCATTTTTGATGATTTTATACATCAATTTAAGTTCTGTTGTTGGTGGTCTATACATATCTGCAATAACTTTTAAAGATGTTGCTGGAGTTTTAAGATTCACCTTCCTTGTTACATAGACCATTGCATTATTATCACCCTCTGACTCAGTTGATGGAACGAATGTTGAACCGACTGGTAAGGATTTTGTAGTACCATTGTTTTTAGTACCAGTTGCACTGTCTATATTGTTAATTCTGTTTGCAATTGCTAAACAACCCGCTGCTTGTATATCAATCATAGGTGATATGTTAGGGTTGAATGACATTAATTGTAATTGTAAATTGAAAGATTTCTGTGATGACATCTCTCTAGATTCATTATCACTTGAAGCTACAATTGATGGTGTGTCAAAGAATACATTATCATTTAATGTTACAAATTTATTTGTTGAACGTCTTTGATATGCCTCTCCACTAATAATACCTTCGGGTGAATACTGAGGAGTTGTAAGAACGTTTGCACTAATAATGGTTCCTTGCAGTTGAACTGAAGGAATCATTGTATGAATTGCATCAAAGTAATAGTTTCTTGTTGCAGTTGCATTTGCACCACCACCGATTGTTGATTCGAATGCATAAAGACTTGAGAATGAGTATCCGCTGAGAGATGGAGTAAATCTAAATGAATCTATTCCTCTATCTGCAAGAGTGCTATGTAATGTATTGATTACTGCAATAGGACAACCACCTAAAGTATCTTCGGGTGTTCCTAATACTACACTTACATCTGCATTGGAAGTTCCAATATTTGTAATTGTAATGTTATCACCAGCAGTATAGTTCTGTCCAACTTTTAAAATATTTACATCTGTAATTGCACCACTTGCTATGATAACTTCACACTTGATTCCACTACCTGTTCCACCACTATGAGTATCATCTGTACAGTTGATTGTTCCATCTGCTGGTAAAGTATCAGAACCAATCTGTGAGAAACTTGATACTATCACTGCAGAATTTTTCTTGTCTCCAACAATACCAGCTATTGTTACATTATCTTTATTATTGGTGTCATCATAGAAACCATGATTATAAGAATACACTTTAAGTTTTTTATCTGCAAAAGTTTCTATCGGATTTGTTTGTAGGTTAGTGTATGGTAAAGCATCATTTTCGAAATTAACATTACCAACTTTATCAATCTCATATTTTGCAACCTTCATGTTAAATTTAAGGTCATCTGTTTGTTCTGCAGTCCAAGTAGAAGCATTCTGTGACATGAATAATGAACCAGCATATGGTTGTCCACTTATAACTTCTGCAGTTGTTAAATCTGTTTCACCCATTCTAGAAATAAAGCACTCATACTCATTAGAGTTTGAGTATACAACGAAACAATATTCATTGTCCTGTTCTAAGTGAACTGGTGATTCGAATGTAAATGTTGTTGCAACTGAACCATCAGCTGATGTATTAATATCATCGGGGTTTTTAGTAACGTCTGAGAAAGGTAATACTATCTGGCCTGGATATCCATTTACCATGTTTCTAATTTGTACTGAACAAGGCATAAATGTATCTTTTGTTGCAAAGAATAAATCTATTGAAGTCATATCCATACCACCTTGTGCATCAACCAAGAATGATTGTGCAAGTGGGTCACCCCATCCTCTCATCTCTCCACCATTTAAAGCAAAGATTAAAGGTCTTTCTATTGTTCGTTCTACAAAATCTCTTCTATCAATTTGTGGCACTGCTACTGGTAAAGGTGGCGGTGTTGGAAGAGTTATAACTGGTGGTATAAATCTAATATCGGGTATGATGTTAGGTATTGTAATTGGAAAGTCGGGAATTATAGGTTCGGGTATATCAATTATTTGAATAGAGTTATCGACTGGTATCTCGTTTACTGGTGGGAAAATTGGGCCATCTGCATGTACTTCAGAGTTTAATCTCTCACCTCTTCTTGAGAAGTCTCTTGTTGCTGAATGGTCTTCTCTAATTACTCTACCATTTCTTGTTGATACGATTTCTGTTTGTGTTGCTTGTAAAATACCTTGTGCAGAGTACATTCCATTTCCCTGTGAAGCAGGGTTTGCCATATTGTAGAAACTTGAAGTAATTCTTAAGTCTCTTTGACCTGTTGGGAATCTTTGAGCTGCACTGTTAGGCAATTCAAAGTATGCTCTTAGTCTTCCATTACCATCTGTTTTACATTCTGAAGTAACTGTTGTTCCACCGTCTTGTGAATACGTTGCATTGAAAGGTCTTACAAATTTGTTAACATTGATGTTATCAAAATAGAAGTAATGGTTTGAATTTGGTTTTAAATTTGTTGCATCAATTTCAATTGTTCTTGAACGGATAAATGGTATCAATGACATTGATACAACTCTATCGTTTCTTGTCTCTACAAAATCTTCAACTACAGTTGTTGTTACACCAGTTCTTGTTTGAATTTCGGGTGTCTCTGTAATTTCTCTACTAACAGTTATTCCTGCTACCCACTCTCCACCTTGTAATGGGTCTCCACTCCATGAACCATTTGAAGTTGATTGAACTTCTGTTGATACAGCTGAAGGTTCTCCAACCCATGTTGTTTGCCATGAGTTCCAAACTGTTCCTAATGAGTTTGCATTCTCAGCCATAACAGCATCAAAGTTACCTTCACGGTTAACTCTCACATCGGGTAATCTTTCTGTGTCTTGCCAGATATCTGTATCGGGTGTTAATTTAACATTACCGATAAATGCAAATACGTGATAAGGGTTAACATTAATTGAACGAGAAGCTTTATCTTGATTAACATAACTAACTTCACTATATGGTAAAGTAATTATATCACCAGTCTTTTTAAAGTTTGTTGATGCACCTACGTTTTGTGTAATACCAAAGAATTGAGTAAATGACTTAGGTCTTAACATACCCATCTTGGTATCAATAGCACAGTTGTAATCGGGATGATTTACATCACCAATTTTATGACCTCTGAAGTTATCTACTAAGAAGCCTGATTTGTATCTATCAAATCCGTCTGCATCTAAAATTTGTTTTGTTTGTGTGTCTTTTTCTAATAGAGAAAGAGATGTAATTCTTTCAAGGTTAGTAACCCTATTGTTTATCTTACCGATATCCTTCATGGTATATCGTCTATGGTCAAAACTTCTTATTTGAACATCACTTAATTTATTGGTATACGGTGGTATTCTCATTTCGAATAACTGTATACTATCATCTAAAGCTGTAGGTTTAGTTGGAGATAATGCTGGAGTTCCTTGAGATATTTCGAACTTACCTTTCTTATGTAAGAATACTTTATCTATTCTTCCAACATAGAATTCAATATCACCTTTAAGAGATGAACCACTTACTGGAACATCTACTGCGTTAGCACCTGTATCTGTAATACCAGTTCTTGCATCAGCGAAAGAACGACCACTCTCATAACCAAATGGTGCAAATACAGCTCCACTGGTTGAGTTCGATAAATCTACTGCAGCTGCTACGTTCTGAGAAACATTAGATGAAAATGTAGTTGTCCCTAAAATTTGTCCTACTACTGGTCTAAAGTCAACACAATCTGAAAGTTCAAATGTTCCATCGGGTTCTAGTCCACCTAAGTCTACCTTGTTTGGTGAGTAAACTGGAATGTCTTTATAATCGATTGATGAATAAGAATTTACATCAAAGAAGTCTCCACCACCCGATACTGTAAAGGAATCAAACACTAGTAAAAGTGGATTACTTGGTTTAGGTTGGCCAGGTTTTAATGTTAGTTTGGATAAGTCATAGTATCCATCTCTTTGACCATTGTCAAAGAAGTATCTGTCTTTAATGTCGGGGGAACCTGCGTTAACTCCACCACTTTCTGCAGTCGGCATTGTACCACTTGCAAGTGATGTTTGTCCTACTACAGTTTCACTTGGTAAGAATACTTCACCATCTGTTGATGTATAATACCAATATGAGAGATTACCACCACCAAAATTAATAAGACTTGCTCTTGCACCCGAAGTCTGACCAATGATTATTTCGTGGTTAACAAATTCATCACTTGTGGTTATAATTGCATTTGGAGTAATTGGTGTCCCATCAATTCCTTCGAATACTCCAATAACTTTGTGTACGTCTGCAACACCTAATGTAATATCTTTGTCATCGTATGCAGTTCCATAGAAACCATTATCACTTCTAGGTTTTGATACTTTTAAAACTCTTGCTTTGGATAATGATTTACCTCTTGAGGTAACACCACTAGTTTTTGTTACTGTATATGTTACATCAACAAAGGCACCATTGTTACCTGTAAGAGTCAAAGTTAATACTTCTGCGTTACCAGCAACGTTTACACTTGGGTTTAAATCTTCAACATTAAGTAAATCCCCAGCTGCATAACCACTACCTGCTTCTCTTACTGAGATTGAAAAGTTATCTGTATTTCGTGCATTGAATGTCTCATGGGCTCCAGTAGTTATACTTATCTGATTAGATGCAACTTCTTTAACTACTTGTCTTCTTACTGTTACAGATTTTGGAGTATGACTTGCAACAAAATCTCTTGGGAATGCATGTATGTTTGCAGTCTGATTTTGGTCAAACAATTTTGCACGTCTTCTGACTGCATTACCACTTCCAGCTGCTATTGAGTTTGCAGTCAAGACTAAAGCTGTTTCTGAGGTGACTGAAGCAACGGTATTAACATTACCTGCTTGGTCTATTATTTGGTCACCCTCTTTTAATTCTTTTGCAAACTGAGTTGCAAAACCTGTTACAGCTGTTGAGTTTGTAGCTACAAAGGTAACTGTTCCACTTAGAACATTATCTTGTGATAATGAAACATCTGCAGTGAAAATTTCTCTGTTAGTATTGTTAGGTTTTTGTGCAACTGCTCTTGCACGGTCAATGTTGTAAGTTCTAATTGCACTACAAGATGTAAGTGTTGCAGTGCTTCCACCACCTTCTGCTGATATATTATCAGAAGTTGTAAATGCACCTTGTACATCATGTACAAAGAGATTACTTCCCTCGACATGGTGAACGATAGCACTTGTACCAGTTGAACTACCAGTAACTTTATCACCTGCTACGAATGTGTTTGCAATCGTACCAGTAAGTTTAGTAAACATCTTGATATCAAATAAATATAAATTCCAAAGAGCTGTGTCTGTATAGACATCACTTGAGTCGATACCTTCATGAAGGTCTACGTTTCTAATTCTACATGTTCCAATATTACCAGTTGCACTTAAGGCTCCATCTGTATCTGATATACCTAAGTCTGCTACTAGGTTATCATATAGTAATGCTGGATTATGTGGGTCAATAGTATCTGAACCAGTTTCGTTACCGAACTCGGGTAGACCATGAGCATTAGTAACTCTTAATTTATTTCCTAATCTGATTGGTGCTGATACACCAGTCAATGATTCTGTTGTTCTTGCTTTTTGAATGTTTAGAGTAGTTGTTCCAACTTTATCAATTTCATAACCTCTAACATATGCCTTGCCCGGCGATACCATGAATACGAATCTTCCTTCGTCTCCACCATTATTCTTCGTATAGAAACCTAAATTAGTTCCGTCATCTAAATGTTGTCTTAATGATGCAGTAAATTGTGTGACTACGAAGTCTCCGTTTGCATCGAATGTTCTTCGTGCAAGAGTGTTTTCTATTTCTGCATATTTTGTTTTGTCTATTTTAAGTGTGATAACACCTGCGTTAACTCTTGATAGTTCAACGAAGGATGTACCTAATACTGAGTCTAATGTATGTTTTGCTAGTGTTAAACTGAATTTTAAACGGTCTGCTCCAGCTGCATTTTCATTTGATGTACCCGCTGCATTATCTTCTAAAGAGTCGTCTGCAGCTGATGTTACTAAAGATTCAACAATATCTAAACCTACTCTGTATGAAGGAGCTCCACTATATTTTTCTAATATAATAGTTTGTTTGTCTACCTTTGTAAAGAATCCTCTTGTGAATACAACACCTTCTGTTATCTCTGCAATAGATGCTCTACCTGTTGGTGTTTCGGAAGAAGGTTGTATTTCTAAATCATTTTCGGTAGATGTATCTGTAGTAACAGTACCACTTGAATTATATCCAACTAACTCTAATGTTTCTCCTGCTGAGAACATAAAGTCATTAGTAGAATTAGTACCTTGTTGTACTGGTCTAATAAACATTGTTAATTTATCTGCACTAGTTTCTGCAGTTGACGTTACTACTTTTGCAACAACACCACTTGTTTGTCCTCTGACATACTTATCATGAAAGGATGTTCTATATGATTCTACTGCACTGTTGCCTAATGGATTTGGATTGGCTGCTTTTACTTTAACAAAGTAAATATCCATATCGATGTTCGTTTGAGCACCTTGGATAATAGTACCTTCTTCAAAAAAATGGTCTCCCATTCTTTCGATTTGGTTTTGTAAAATAGATTGAGACTGTGTTAATTCCCTTGCTTGCAAAGGACGACCAGCCCTATAAAGAACTTTATGGAACTTCTTATCTTCGGAATAATCGTCGTAATAGGGTGATATATTTAAGTCTGTCTTCTCTGCCATAGTCTTTTAGCCTTTTAAAAATGTAAAGGGGATTTCTCCCCGATATTACATTTCAATAATTAATTTAATGTCTTCGATTTGGTCTGCAGCTCTAGAAACAGCACCACGGTTCTCAATGTACATGATGTTGCCTGAGTAGTGTTCCACTTCGGGATGTGAAGCATCTACTGCTGATACAGTTCCAATATTTGCACCTGCTTTGTAAACTACATCTGCAGCTGCAAAGTTGGCATAACCACCTTCACTATTTGCGACTGGTATATGAGAAATTACTGTTCCGTTTACAGAAACAATTCTTGATACTGCAACACCAACACCGTCTGAACTTGCATCCATGATGATGTCGTCGGGAGCAAGACCACTTGCACCCGATAATGTCATTTGTGAATATGCAGTCATAGACGTTGCAGAACCAACTGCTGTAGTTCCTTTTGCAAATGGGTCTTGACATAAACCTATTCTTCTGAAATCGTTATCTGTTGGGAAGTCTCCACCACCTTCACCGAACTCAAATCTTGAGTTGATGATAATGTAGTTTCCACCTAATTCTTCTACTGGGTCTGCACCGTGTCCAATAATTGGTGATAGGATAGGTTTAATTACACTACCACTTCCACCAAGTCCACTGATTCCTGCTGTGTCTATAGAAGCTCTTCTATAACCAGAGCCTGGAGTTGTAACTGTTACGTGAGTGATAACACCACCCGATACGTGTACTGAACAAACACCACCTGTACCATCTCCATCGATTGCAACGTTTTCGTATGTACCATCTCCGTTTGAATGTCCACTTCCGCCTGCAGTTACTACAATATGATTAATTGAACCATCAACTGCATCGTTTTCAACGTCCCACTGTGCAGTAGTATCGTTGGTTGCAGCTGTACCTAATCCACCGTTAGTACCATTACCAAATATTTCTGTTTGAGCACCAATTGTTTTGACTGGAATAAAGTCATTAGTTACGAATTTGATTACATCTGAAGCTGAGATTGAGTACATATATTTCCATATGTATCCTCTACCTGTTCCCACTCCAGCATCAGCAGTTTCAATAAGTGTAGTTGAAGATGTACCAACTGGTTTAACGGAAGAAGCGACGACAGCACCGTTTCCATCTCTTCCTGTTCTGATACATTTGTATACGTTATACTCTTCTGTCATCACATAAAATCTAGAATCGTAAATATTTGAAGAACTAGTTGCCGTTGAAGTGTTTGATGCACTTACATCGTGTTGATATTCATCATAGACTACATTTTCTGTCCAGTTGTATCTAACTAGACCATGAGTTACGTCGCCAGTAGGCACTTTCTTTAGTGCAATCATATCTGACCATGCGTCTAACTCTTCACCAACTGAGTTTGCTGGTGCAGTAGGAACTGCATCGTTTGGCCATGCAAATGACCTTCCTATGAATATATAAGTTGAAGAAGCTCCTTCTGATGCTGAGAAGTCTTCTTTAAATTGTTTCGCGTTATGTGTACGAAACTTCTCTGTAATTATTGCTGCCATTTTTATTTCTCTCCCGAAATTATATAATACTATTTATAACACTAACCCGACCTAACGTAAGCGGAATATGTTAAATTTGTTCGTTTGTTTGCAAAACTCTTCTCATATTCATCTGTATATCGATGTGGGAAGTAGTTTTCGAATTCTGATATTCTCAGTCCTTCATATTTAGGTGTTTCTAACATTACATTTCCTACACCATTCTCTAAAACTATACCATCATGTCCTTCAAAAGTTAAAGCTTTACTTGTTATCGTAATTGCATGACTCAAAGTGATTTGAGTACTACTAACTATGGTTGCAATTGTAGGAGCGGTATCTAAATTAGTTCCTAACACCTCGTCTCCAACTTCAATCCTTGAACTGATTGCTGAACTAAAGTTTACAGTGGTAGAATTGTTTACTGCATTTGCAGTTTCTTGTATCACTGCATCATTATTACTAGTTGAGTCACGATGACCTTCACCTTTCATATAGTAAGATATATCATAAGTCTCTTGACTTGATAACATATTTAGTCGTCTTAATGTTGTTCCAAAACCATAATTTTGTTCTGCTCTTGCATATGATTGACTTCTTTCTGTTACAAAATATTCTTCTTCTCTAACTATGGTTGCGTCTTCTATATGCATAGCTTCATTACCTATTGATACTGGTGAACCATCTACCAAGACTTCAGTTGCAGCTTCAAATTGAACGAAGTCTCCTTCCTCTGCATTTGTATTTTGTGTATGAGTAGGTTCCATTCTCATGAAGTTATCAACTTGTTCTTGTACAATCTTATGACCAGTTTCTAATAATAGTCCTTCGTCATTAAGTGTTTGTACTGAAGTCTGTACTTTACCATCCATAGAAGTTCTTGTTGGTAATGGTATAAGATTTGGTGGTGATGATTGGTCTAAAATAGATTCTGTTCCGTTACCACCAATGCCTGAAATTTCTACATGGTCTCCATACTGGTCTGTTGGATATAATGATAATACAGTATCAAAGGATGGAACAATTTTAGCTGCTCTTCCACCCATTCCAGCATGTAGTGTACAATAATAGTAAAGAGTAGAAGGTGTTGAACCATCTACAATTAACTGAGTCAAGTTATATAAATCAGCTGAATTATTATGATTGTAGTTTATAACACCAGTTGTATAGATAGTTCCACCACCGTGAGTTCCATCTGCAGTGGTTGAGAATTTTAATATATGTGCTTTAGGCACTGAGAAGAAGTATTGATATCCTTGTTGAACTTCTATTGTTCCAGCTCCGTCTGCAATTCCCATTACAAACTTACCATTTGAAACTGTTACAGGAACAGCAACCTTCTTCGGATTACCATCTGTTCTAGTTGTTTTTCTTTCTATTGGTTCTGCTTTAGAAACAATTCTTTGAATATTTACGTGTCTTGATTGTAATCTAGTAGATTTTTGTACTGGGTCTGTTATGACTATTGCTTCTGAATCGTCACTACCATCACCGTCACTATCTTGGATTGCTGTAACTCTAAGTGATTCTGTATCAAAAACCCCATCTGAGGTTGGTGAACCAGCATCTTTATAGAATGTTATTGGTGCATTAACCCTAGCAGCTGGGATGAATCTTTCATCGTTAATCTTACTCTCGGGTCTCGATAATTCATGGAGAACCTTAGTGCCGTCTTCAAATAGTATGTGATGGTCTTCGTAAATCTTACCATCTACTTTACTCTCAAGAACCATATAGTCTGTAAGATATGTCTGTATAATTCTTTGTGTTTCTTTAGAAGTATGTGCAAAATTATCTCTAGAGTTTTCATTCTCTAGTAGATGTATGTTTGTTGTTGAGTATAAGTCATGGTCAATTGCAAAACCATCTTCTAATGCTAAGTGGTCTTCTTGATTTCTATCTGAGGTTTCTAACAATACATTATCTGTAGGATGTAATTGCATGATAACCATCGGTACCATTGACACAGCATTATCGGATGATGCATCTACTTCTGATTTGATTGCAACTTCACCAAAGAATATATGACCAGCTGGATGTAGCAAGTCTTTGACTATACTTCTCCATTTATTAATAGACTCACCAACTCTAACTACATAAGAGTGAGATTGATATCTATAACTATCATGTATGTTGGCTGCTGTTGCATCTAACCAAGACTTGTCTCCTAGGAATTGTTCTTGTATTACACCTTCACCACCAAACGTACCACGACCATTATAAGGGTCATCGAACATTACGGTAAATGAATCTATGTTTTCATATGCAACTCTTTCGTCCTGTAAAAAAGAACCTTTTAAATTTGTGTATTTAAGGATGTGTCTGTCTTGGTCATAATTAACTACGGTTGCAGTTGCACCCGAAATATCACCAACAATTTTTGTTCCACTGTTTAGTGATGATGTTGGAGTTGTAATCAACATAGGGAAAATAGATGTAGGACTTACGACTGCATCTGAGGTGAATCTATTACCTTGGTCTAGAATGTTTAATTCTTGAACTGCACCGATATCAGCTGAGTATACAAATAATTTTGCTCCAGCTCCAGTTGCAACATTGTTATTCAGAATAGTTGCAGTTACTAAAGAGTCATTACCTTTAATTAATTTACCGTTACCAAATATACCTGTATGTGTACTGTTTCTTAAAACTGTGATTCTATTTAATCTTTTATCTATTTCTAAAATTGTTGCGTTTGCAGTTGTACTACCACTCTCTCTTTGTTCTAATAATTCACCTTCTACAAAACCTGTAACATCTTTAACAAAAATATGTCCGCCTGGATAACATTTAGGAAGAGTGTGATAACCAGCACCACCGTCTGTGATTAAGACTTCTCTGATTCTTCCATCGGTAGAATTATAGTTTATAACTCTGCCATCTTCATAAACTATTCTGTAGTATTCTATAACAATCTCAATTACATCACCAGCACTACATGGTTCTGTGAATACTACTCTATCATTTTTATGTGAATAGTCATGAACTGTATGTGAAGTATTAGCTTTTCTTTCTATACCATTCTTAAATACTGTGATTGAGTTATCATTAAAGAAAAGACTCTTTCCATGAATGTCATCACCACTGAAAAGTGTTTGATTTGCAGTTGCAATATATTCATACTGACCAAATGTCTCATGGTTTTCTTGGATGACCTCGTCACCTACTGAACCTAGAATACCAGCTGCACCCGAACCACCAGTGGCAAAGTTATCAAAGACAACCATCTCTCCACCTTCATAATTGGTTCCACCAGTTTCAATAAATACTTTTTGAACACCACCTAAAGATAAACCACTTATCGTGGATACTGCTTCTATAGTGTCGAGATTGTCCTTTGCACCTGTAAAATTAATTCTATCAGCAAAACTGTACATAGAACCAGCATTACCACCTTCGAGTAGAACACCACCACCATCTTCAAATAGTAGGTCGAACTCTACAGCTTCTTGTAGTATAAATCCACCGCCAGACGCATCTTCTAATAATGTTTTATTTCCATCTTCTAATGATATCATACCATCTTCAGAATCTACACCAACATAGGTTGCAGATGCATCATGGTTTATAGAATGTACTAGACCTTGGATAGTTGCAGTCTCGGTTGTTATACCATCTCTATCAATTAAAAATACTGTACCACCTTGAGTAAAGGTACCTTTGTGATTGTCTGTAATCTCTAATGAGTATTCGTCTTTGTTTAAATCTGTAACAAAGACTGCTTCAACAACTGATTCAGCTAGAACCTGTACTTTTGAAGAGTCTGTATATTGAATTAATTTATCTGTGGCAAGCGGTAGACTACCAACCTTTGTCATCTTTACATTTACTCTTCTCTTCTGAGAGTAATTAGAATCGGATGCAAATATTGTTTCGTTGTAAGGGTAACGCACCTCTGCATCTTGACCATAGATAAGTCTCATTAAGAACTTTAATGATTCTTCTGTACCCTTTTGTTGATATAGGTCTTTGATGTTTTTGATTGTAAGTCTCTTGTTCATTGTGAGACCTAAATCGAAAGCTGGTGCTAAATCTGTTTGGAAGTAATTTAAAAACTCTTCCGTTGTATGGTCGATATCAGAATAATCTAATAGTCGATTGTTTGCGAGAATTGTATTCTCTTTATAGGACTTTACTGTGGCTGTTTGCCTTCCTTCTCGTCCAGTGATAGTTTCGCCTTTTGCAAAACCAGTTCCCGATATTGTCTTAAGATATAAACATCTACCACTAGGTTTATTGTTTATAACTGTAATTTCTGCAACCGTTTTACTATTTGTTCCAACAATATACTCACCAACCTTTAAAGGTTGTGCAGTAATAACATTATCGTTTGAATCTAAAAGTGATTGTGAATCAAGAGGGTTGGAATCTGTTCTTTCATATTTTATGAATGAATTTTCTTCGTCGGGTGATGGCGAGATGGTAGCAGGTTCCAATAACATGGAGCCTGTACCATCTTCATTTAAAATACCATCTATGTCACTCTCTACATCGAGAACTAAGATTTCTGCTTCTAGATATTCAAAGTATGCATTGAGGAAAGCCTCAAACATCGGAGATTCATCTTTCAAGTACTCGGGAAGTAATGAAGGAAGTCTCTGACTTAACTTATCTATAGTATAATCTTGGTGTGACATATATTAGTTTAACCTTAACTTAAAGTTGCACCAGTATTTGCAACGACATACCATTTGGTACCGTTCCATATTAACACTACTGCTTCACCAATAGTATCCAACTTAATTTGCTCTGTACTGTCAGCTGAGAAACCCCAGTTTGATACAGTAATATTAGCTTTATGAGTTGAAGCTGGTTCAGTTGAAGCAAGGATAATTTTTAACTGACCTACGTCTGTTCCGTTATCCAAAGTGAATGCAACATCACCACCAAATGAACTTCCATCAATGAACGTTGCAAAAGTTGATGCAAGGTTTGATGCTGAAGCTGTCAATGTAGCAATATCATCTACTGCTAAGTGAGTTGGAATGTTTTCAAACATCTGACCAATGGTCATCTTTTTGTTTACAGGAGTTCCGCCTGGGTTGTCTACAATGTGCAATAAATCATCAGCACCGATTTCTGAATCAGCAACTGCTGTTAAAGCTGTTATTTTCTTATCTGCCATTTTTATTTCTCCTAAAATTGACTAATTTAATTAAAACCCCTTTCGAGGAATGCTACTCTAAGCACTGAACCTACAGTCTTAGACCACTCTATGCATAATTAATATGACGAGGTTGATGTTGATGAATAACCAACTCCAGCACTCGACTCACCACTTGCAATGGTGTCTACTTCACCTGTTACCTTAACATCTAGAGGGTCAATGTCAACTAAGTTACCTAAGTTTGCGACCACATCATTACCTGCTGGGATAACTGTGAAATCAATCGTTGAATCAGTATTACTCGTTGAAGTAATATTGATGGCATTGATTGTTATTTTCCCATTTGTATAATCCACTAAACCAGCTGTATTATCCAAATAAACTCTGGCACCACTTGATAAGTAGTACCTTCTTAGAATACCGTTACCATCATCATCGAAATAATGAAGGTTAGTTGCATCCCCTTGAGTATAGAAACCTGTTGTTTGGGTGATACCACCACCCGCTGCATTATATCCAATGTTTGGATTATAAAATGCATTACCAAAAGAACTTGTATAACCTGTTTCTTGTCCAGTCTTTATAGTAGTTCTTTTTCTTAATCTGATATTACATGTGTTAGATAGAATTGCACTATCTGTTTCATCGATTGCCTTAACAAGATTTGAATGTCTGAATACTGCATCAAAGTTTGCAAGGTTAGTATTATCGAATGTATTGATTGAACTTGTTACTAATGTCACCAATTCTCCGTTAGAGTATTGTGTTGCATTCTCATTGTATTTGAACACACATGTTATTAAAATTTTAACTATGTCTGCATCTATAATGGTAGGTCTTACTGTCATCATATTTAATGCATTTAGTTTTGTTTGTACTGCAGCCTTTTCTGTATCTGATAGATAGTCTGAGTTCTTAGGTTTTAGCGCAATGAACACCTTTCCATATTCAGGCGGGTCATTGTCTTCACCACCCCATACTGCAACTGCATCTGCGTTCGGGTAATACTCACTGACCTTTGCTTTGTAGTCATTCAGTGTTACCAGTCTGTTCTGAGATGTATAGAACTTTGTTGCTTTAAATTTGATTGAGTCTATTGATTCTTTTTCTGCACCACCTGTGGATGCAATAACTCTTGTAGTTCTTATGTCTGAGAATCCATTGATACTTCCCACCATTGAGAATTGATTAGCTCCATCTGCATGATTTTCATCTACCACAATATAGGTTACTGAAATTGAATCACCGTCTTTAAGAGCTGCACCAAGAACACCATCACCAAAATACAATTCAACATATCCTTCTTCATTCTCTTGTGTATAATATACTTTAGAGGTTGTATTAATTGATGAAATGTTTGTTGACAATGCATATGTGTCTGTAATACCATTTGATGTAACTGTAACACTTACCTTAGATTTGTCAACCCTTGGATTTGATAATACGAATTTTGGATTTGCAATTTGAGAATCAAAGATGTATATGTCTGTTGCATAAGTTCCTTGTACAAGGTTTACGTCCGTGTAATTGTAAGTAGTTCCATTCTGACTAGGTCTTACTGTTGATGTCACTACATAATTATAATTAGTTCCATCATATACTGTCTGAAATACTGTTCCTCTTAACAATTGCATTTCTGCAGTTGTAGGAGATGTTCCATTTGCATTAATTACATTAGAACATGCAACATCGATTGTTGCTTCAGAAGCTGATTCAGACGCTGGAATGAATCCTAAATCCTTTGCACGAGATACTACATTCTTTCTCATTTGTGCAGAGTCTAGGAATAATTCCGAAGCTGCTATGTTTGTATTGATTGCACCAATGTGTGATGAGTATGCAAGAAGGTCAATCAAGACCGACATATTTGACCCTTCAAAATCATAATCTTTAAATTGGTTTTGACCCTTTAAATAATTTTTTAGATTTTCTGCAATTGAATCAAAGTCTAAATCTGTGACGTTTATTTGTGAACTATTTGTTGCCATCTTATCTTGCCCTCGTTACGGTGAATGTTAAATCTTGGTTTTTTACACCGTCGGTTATGTTATAAAAGATGGTTACGTCCATCTCGTTTCTCTCAACCTCGCCAAACAATACTACAACATTTTTGACTCTTGGTTCGAAAGTCTCTATTACTTTTTTCATAGTAGACTTCATTCTGTTTACCTTTCTATCTGTGTCCAATTCAAACAACATATTTCTAATAGAACCACCAAAGTTTGGCTTGAAAGGTCTTTCATATTTGTTGGTAAGAACTATATTTCTTACTGCTCTACGAATTGCATCTGTATCTGTTTTGGTTGTAATGTCACCAGTAACAGGATGTGGTTTCATTGTAATATCCATATCGGCATAGATATTTTTTGTTGCAACTGTTTTTCCGTTATTTATTAGTGTCTTTGCCATGTATCTATTTATACTCGCTTACTTATTACTAACTTGGTTTAACGGAACTATATGTTCCCGAACTAGAACCACCACTCACAGTTGTTTTATGTGTATGAGATGAAAGCTTAGGTTTATTACCTTTCTTAGTTTGTATCTCGCCATCTGCAACTATAGATTTCTTATTAGTCTGAGCTCCAGTGATATGAACCGTACCGTCAACTGTTAGATTTGTAGTCATTTTTGTAGTTGGTGAAGTGAATGTAGTGTTACCCACTACGTCTGCGTTTAGTGTTCCACCAATCTGTGCATCTACGTTACCTTCGGTCACATCTAGATTGACATTACCTTTTGATACTGTTGTAAGAACATTTCCTTCTGATACTGTTGTGGTCATATCACCCTTCAATATGTTTGTTGTTACATTACCTGTATTGACATTGATAGTTACGTTACCTTTCTCTACGGTTACATCTGCATTACCAGCTATGTAAATCTTGTCATCCTTACATACTACTTGATAGTGGTCATTAACTATTCTAGAAACTTCTGAACCATCGGGATGTATCTCATGAAACGTTCCCGACCTATGATGTAAATTAATTCTTTCTTTAGTTGGAGTGTCATCTAATTCTATTAAATGACCCGACTCTGTTTGAGTAACTTTATTGTATGGATAGACTGGTTCCTCTGCACTGTCTAGGAATCCCTCTAGATTGTCTGATAATTTATGGTCATATAAAGTTCCAGTTTTGAGTGTTCCTCTTGCAAAGGTTGACAAATCGGATTGGTCGGTGTATAATGGATAGAAGGGTAAATCACTTTCAGTAAGTTCTGTCTCTGTAATCTTAGAACCAGTTGCATCATACATGACTGTAATTTCTTTTGGTGTTTTTGGTGCAGTATCTAATGCAGTTGTTATTCCGAATCCTCGTCTAACATCTTGTTTTGGATTAGGCCCATCGGGTGTATCATTATAATCTGCAACGGTTAATTTTCTTGGGTCATTGAAACCTCTTTCAACTGACCTACTAACCTGTTCATCGGTTACAGTTTCTTTATAACCTTTTTGTGGAATACCTGCTGACGTTCCAAGAATGATAGGGTCTTGTTTTAAATCACCATCTCTGTAATATCCAAATACTGTACAACCTTCTATAAGTCCATGTTGAGTTCCTATACCCGAGAGTCCAGCTGCAGTTGTAGGCAGAATTACTTGACACCAAGGTAAGTCGGGTGTTGCAATCCATTGTTTATTATCAGTGTGGATTCCATGTATACGTACACGTACTCGACCTATCTTTAAAGGGTCTTGTCTATCTTCAACTATACCATAAAAGTAATCCATTATATCTCCTTCGGTGATTTATCACTATCTGCTAAACCTGGCGCATCCACAACCTTCATTGTGTAACTTTCTTTTGCACACTCTAAATGCATTACCCCTGTTGCAGTACCTATGTCTATGTTGCAACTAAGGTCGGTTATTAGATATCTATCATCATTCAACGTGTCACTAACGTTACCATCTATTGTTTCTGCATTTGGAATGTTTAATTTAATAACTGTCCCTACTGAGATATCTGTTCTTAATGGTATCGTTACAATTATTTTATGTTGTTCTAAAATTTCTAGTAAAGCACTTCTTTCTAATCTTGCATTGTCTTTGTTTTTACTTCCACTAAAAATTTCATCGGTTGAAATATCATCTGCATTATCAAAGGAGTGGTTTGACGTGTATCCATATTCCACTTTAGTTTCAAATGCTTTGTTCATTGCAAGGTCTACATCAAGTTCAATTATACTTGGTGCTTCCCTTTCGTCCATCTGATTGTTAGCAGATAACATAACTTCTTCATCATCTGTTATTATCAATGGAAAGCCTGAGACATGTTTCTGACCTTTAGACATTGATTCTTGATAATCGTAAATAATGTCTTCTTCTAGTTTTCTAACTGGGTCATATATTTTCATAGATGAACCATATGCACCACCAATCAATCCAGCAAGTGTATCAAACTCTTGGGGTTTATAGTAATTGAGTATAACACTATTGAGACCGCCTGGAGCATTCAAATCAGTTTGGTCTGTTTCCAAATTACTCTGAGTCGGTTTAAAGGTAAACTCAATTGGGAATTCTCTTTGCATCATTCCTTCTACTGAACCAAATCTAAATCCACCATTAAGAGTCTGATAGAAAAACATTGAGTTTTTCCATCCTTCACTTACTTCTGAGTTTGCAGTGTTGACAACGTAATCCATAAATCTATTCACTGACCAATTGGGACAAATGAATTGATGATTTGTTGTTTCAGTACCTTCCCATAAATCAAATTCTTCGGGTTGGAAGTTTGCTTCGTCTAATAATGCATCCTGTAACATTTGACCTTTAGAACCTCTGAAAACTCTACTAAGTCTTTTCTTATTAACATAGAATTGTCTAGGGTCAACAAATTTTACTACATAAGACATAGTAGACTCTTTGGGTCTTTGAGTGTTTTCTACTTTGTATATTCTGAAAGTCTTATCAATAGTAAACTCTTTTGCAGCTTCTTCATCAAATCCTTCTTTTTGTTTTACAGATATACGAATAAACTCTTGTCCAGTAAAACGATAATTTTTAAGTAATCCTACCCCATCGATAAATGATGCTTGGCCCGAACAGAATTTACTGAAGATTGATTCATATAAAGTTATACCAATACATACAGCATCAACCACGACTGTCTCACCGTGTTGATTTATAATTGTAAGTGCTTCGATGGAAAAACCACCAGCAGTAAAATTGCCTTGGGCCATTATGAACTCATTATTCTATCAAACTCTTGCACTACTTTTCTTATGTACGTTGGTCTAATAATTTTTATTAATCTTTTCTTATCGTTTATATCAAACTCATCTTGCCATAGTGATACTGAAGTATATCCATTTTCAAAATGATTTTTTCTTAATCCGTTACTATCTTTATAATATGCAATACCATCTATTTGATTAACTGCATTTAGAATTGTGGAAGTCTTATTAGAGATATCACCAGTAATAGTATCTCCACCATCAAAACCTAGTTTACCTTCTACTCCAATTCTATTATATGTAGGTTGCACTTTAATGATGTGTGCTTCGTTACCATCGTTGGCCACAATCTTTTCCCCCAATAGAAACTTTGAAGTTTGGTCTATCATATCAGAGGTATTATTGAAAGTCAACCATTGGCCTGGGTATTTTTGTTTCAAATATATTTCAAATGTTTGTGTGTCTTTATGCCAATCATAATATGATTGCATTTGGTTAACTAATAACAGAGTCCAATGCAAGTCACCATTACCATAAAGCTTTGTTGCAACGACATCGGGTCTTTCACCATCTTCTAATTCGTAGTACTCATAATCAACAATACTGTTAACTGCATTTTGTTCTATTGTAGACTTTCTAAAGAAGTCTTTAATTGTAATCCATTTACCATTTGATAATTTATAATTGGTTGTAGGAAAGTTCTTGAAAAATTCATTTGCCATTATTAACCACCATCTCCACTAGACGCTGCATTCGTAGCTGCAACTGTTTCTGACCTTCTCATTGCAAGGGATTTATTACCACTACCGATAGTCTTATCTGCTTTAGAAGATTTAGATATCTGTTGATAATTTTCTTGAGTGAGTATTTTAATTTCTGTAAATGATAAGGACATTGTTGAAGACACAGGGTATCCATCTTCAAATAATTTAGTTGAATGTTTAGCAGATACACTTGTACAAACCATAGGTAAGAAGTCATCAAACTGTTCTGCGATTGGGCCTTCCCAATATGCCTTAAAAATATTTGGATAGTTGAAGTAGTTCTCTACTGCAGTGTCCCCTTCTGCATTACTATATGTATCGGGTAACATTGCTGTTTTAAAAGCCCATATGATATCTTGAACTTCTTGTGATTCATATTTATTTCTAGGATAAAACTCGTAATCAAAACTAAAGTCTCTGAATCCTACTCCTTGAAACATTTGTTCTTCCATAGGATTCACTGCTCTTCCAGCAAGGAAATTACTTGAATCACCAACTATCATTGTTGCAAGAGAATCTAAACCTGTTTGTATTGCATTTTCTAATGCAGTTCCAACAGCCTGTAATGTTGACCCATCCATCTTACCATTGAAAGAATCTTTTATTTCTAATGCACTTCTAATACCTTTACCAACTCCAGTTGCTGAGTATTCTGCTTTAACATCATCTCCAACTTCACTTGGAACATATAATGCTATCTCTATGGTTTCAGATGATAGTAAGTTTTTATTGTTTTCTCCTTCTCTTGCAACCCTTGGTAATGTTTCAAAAATAATAAAATTTTCTACCCCATCCCCAATTGGATATTGTAACTCTCTCACCTTTGTTTCGGGGGAGGCCTTTGCATATTTTTTTGATTTCACTGATTGACGAGACTTTTCTAGACTTGCACGTCTATTGTTTAGTGTATTTTCAGCTTCTAATTTTTGTTGTGCTAATTTATCTGCAACACCACCAAGAGCAGACCCTTCAATGCCTTGGGTCACCATGTCTTTTAGGTCATAACCTGTTCCACTGATTTTTGCTTGTATTCCTTTAAGAGATTTAACTGCTTGTTTCCCTTGGTTTACTTTGTTTAGTATTTTGTTGATATTCGGCATTCAGAATCCCTATAAATAGTTCTTGTTAATTATGGTTACTGTTATTTATGGCATATTCGGGTAAGTTCAAACCAAAGAACTACAAAAAATACAAAGGAGACCCCACTAAAATCTATTATAGGTCTTTATGGGAGCGTAGATTTATGGTTTACTGTGATGAAAACACCAATATCTTAGAATGGGGTAGTGAAGAAATCATTATACCCTACATTTCACCCCTAGACAAGAGACCACATAGATACTTTCCCGACTTTTACATAAAATATAAGAATGCATCGGGTCAAATACTCCGTGAAATCATTGAAGTCAAGCCTAAGAAACAAACTAAACCCCCAAAACAACCAAAACGTAAGACACAACGTTACTACAAAGAGGTTGCAACCTATGTTATCAACGAAGCAAAGTTTAAAGCTGCAGAAAGTTTCTGCAAAGATAGAAAATTGGGATTCCGTATACTAACTGAAGACCATTTACTCCCAAAAAAGGTAAAGAAATGAAAAAATTATATGTGTTTGATTTAGATGGAGTCTTAATTGATTCCAAAAAGAACATGGAAACAGCATTCAACTCCTTAGAGACTGGTATGCCATTTGAAGATTACTTCAAACATATTGGTAAACCATTCAAAGACATCTTAACTGAGATGGGTATACTTACTGACCAAGATGAGTTGATGAAAATGTACAACAAAGCATCTGAAGAAAATGGAGACATGATAAAATTCTACAAGGGTGTAGAAAAACACCTTCAACATTTACAAGCTGAAGGTAAAAAATTAGCCGTGGTAACTTCGAAGTCACATCACCGAGCTCATGCTATTCTGCTTGAACTTGATGTTGAATTTGAAATTATATGCTGTCCGAATGAACGGTTTAGAGGGAAACCATCTCCCGACCAATTACTATATACACTTGCAGAATGTAATGTAGACCCAAAAGATGCAGTCTATGTGGGTGACATGCAAGTAGATATGGATTGTGCAGACAGAGCTGGTGTTGATTTTATTTACGCAGAATATGGATATGGAGATATAGAATGTTGTTGGAACAGAGCAAGTTCAATCGAGTCGGTTTAATACCTGCCCGTTGGGGTTCATCTAGATTTGAGGGTAAACCCCTTGCATTAATCTGTGGTGAATCTATGATTAAGAGAACCTATGACCGTGCATCGGCTTCGAAGAAACTAGACAAGGTCTACGTGGTTACGGATGATAATAGAATTGAATACCATTGTGAGATATTCAACATACCTGTAATAAGAGTTGACGATGATTGTGAGACTGGAACAGATAGGTGTGCAATTGCATCCGAACAAATAGATGCAGATATCTATGTTAACATCCAAGGTGACGAACCTTTGATTGACCCCGAAGCAATTGATAGACTATGTGATTATTTTAATCCTAATCTTGGTGTTGCAAATGCATACGTTACAGTCGAAGAACCTTACAAGGTCATGGACAACGATGTAGTAAAGGTTGTGTTTGATTCACATCATTGTGCAATGTATTACTCACGTCTTGGTATACCTTTCCCACGAGGTGAGGATGCAAGGGTACATCAACAACTTGGTTTATATGCATTCACTAAAGAACGTCTACAAGAGTTCTCTAAGTTGCCTATGCAAACTTTAGAGTTTGCAGAACGAATAGAAATGTTGAGATTCTTAGAACATGGATATAAAGTTCTAATGGTTCATGTAGAAGATGATGGTCTATCAGTAGACACACCTAAAGATATCAAACTAGTAGAGGATAGAATAAATGCATATAACTGAAGACCGCCTACGAGAAGCCTTTGAAAATAAATCTAAGGTATCAATACCAAAGATAGCGACTCTAGCCGAATGTAAACATTGGCATCCATATCACCCTAAGACATATGGAAAGAACTTATTAAAGTATATTCATCACATCAATGTTGCAGAGAATAAGACCGACGATGATTCACTGAGAAACGAAGCACAGAAACTAGTTTGGTTAATAGACCAATACAAAACAGTAGGGTTTTATTCTACACCACAAGCATGGATTAAACCAAACGATAGATGGAGAGTTCACCCAGGCTCTGTTCGTGTAAATGCTCTGATACAATGTAAAGCTTATGAAACAAAATTTGTTGTTTGGGATGACTCTAATTACTTACCTAACAATAAACAAATCACTTACGATGATTGGATAAATGAATTTCCAATCCCCGAAGGTAGAAATGCAGTGTTCTTTGATGTTGAAGGTATGATTGAGTTTCATATATCTGAAGACCGTCCCGAAATGTATGAGTACTACTATAGACTTAGAGAATTATATGAGGGTAAGAAACCTAGACTCATAGGAACCTGTGATGAAAGTATAAAACATCTATTCGGAAATGGTAGAGTTACCGTTACTGGTCATATCACTGAAGAAGACCTCGGGTCATTCCTAGAAATAAATCCATCTAATCGAGAAGTTATAGAAACTAATTTTAGTATTGTAGCCTAAAATACATAAATAGTTCTATGGTATCAAGAGTCTTATTGTCAGCAGTAGCAAAAATGTTACCCGAAGATGTAGAGTCGGGAACTGAAGATAGTCTTGAATGGTTTAGAAATAACGTAAGAGATATTAAACTAAGACCCGATAGAGTAATGGGTGGACTGAGTTCGGTTACATCTAGTGGTTTGAAACAAGGTAAAGTATACATGTTTCACTACGATGCTAAATGGCAAGATGAATTACCTTACTGGGATAAGTACCCAATAGTGATACCAATAGAACAATATAAAGATGGGTTCTTAGGTATTAATACACATTACATTGCACCTAGACATAGAACTGCATTACTCAGACCCTTATTAGAAGAGCTAAGAGGCAATACAATAGAGGGTGATGGAGATACTAGAATGGAAGTTGATTACAACATCATTCAGTACAATAATGATTTAAGGTTTGCAAAACCTTGTATCAAAAGATATTTAACAACACACATAGGTGCAAGAATAGTGGAAGTACCTTATCAACAATGGGAAGCAATATTGATGTTACCACTTGCAAAATTTAACGTCAACGCAAATACTGTGTATGCAGAGAGTCAAAGGAAATTCTAATGAGTATAACAATAGATACGTTTAAAGCAAATTTTGATGTAGGTGCAAGAGGAGACCTTTATGATGTTGCTATTCTAGCTCCTGCTGGATTAGGATTTCAGTTTTCTGCAGAAGACATGCTTAGATGTAGAAGTGTAGATATGGAAGGTTCATCTTTAGGAACTAATACAAGAGACCAATACAATTCGGGATATGAAATCCCCGACGGAACTGTAGACCAAGGTGGGTTTGTTGACTTAACCTTTATATGTGACCAATCATTTCATGACCGTGCATTAATTGAAGCATGGCATCGATGGATTTACGAAGCATCATACACAGGTGGTGCTGGTGGAACTCAAGGTTCTGCACAAATACCAGTCATGAAATATCTTGATGATTACATCGGACAACTTGAAGTGTATGCACTGAGAAAGGACGAAACTAAGTCTTTAAAATATACTTACCATGATGTATATCCATCATCATTCGATACTCAAAGTTTTGGTGCAGACTCAAGTGGTATACTAGAAATTAGTATGTCATTCCAATACAGACATTACGATACAGAATACATGGTAGAAGATAGGAAGCCAAATAGAAATTACACTGAGATATATGATGATATGGTATCAAGACAACCAAAACTTCCCGAAGCTTCTGCACTAAATACTGGAAGAAAGATTTTAGATTCTACTTTAGACGTATTAAAAGTCGGAAGTAGATTTAACGATAAAGTTGGTGGTTACCTTAATAAGTTATCATCACTTGACACCGCTGCCACTAAGTACAAAAACCTAGGAATAGGAAAGTTACTAGGTGGTGGTTAATTAATTATGGAGTATAATTATGGCCTTACCAATTCAGGCAACCCCCACATACACATGTGAACTGCCCTCAACTGGTACTGAAGTAAAATTCAGACCGTTCCTAGTAAAGGAACAAAAGATTCTTGTCATTGCACAAGAAAGTGAAGACCCGAAAACTACACTTAGTGCAGTTAAGGATTTGATTAATAATGTGACGTTTGAGAAAGTCAATGCAAATGAATTGACTATGTTTGACCTAGAGTACTTGTTCTGTAAAATCAGAGCAGTATCAGTAGGTGAAACAATTCCATTAAAGTTGGCTTGCATGGCAACTGACTGTAATGGAACTGGTGAAACAGTAGTTAACTTAGATGACCTAACAGTAACAGAAGATACTGGTGGTGACCCTAAGATAATGATATCAGATGACGTTGGTATTATATTAAGATATCCAAAGGTTAAAGATATGGAACAAATTACTACTGCTTCTGAAGACCAACAATCGATAGAAGTTCTTAAGGCATCAATCACACAAATTTTTGATGCAGAGAATGTCTACGATGAGGCTGATATGTCAGCTGACGATAAATCAGAGTTTGTAGAAAGTTTAACCTTTCCACAGATTGAGAAGTTGAGTGCATTCTTTAACGGTATGCCCAAACTTCAAGGTAAGATTGAATACAAGTGTAACACTTGTGGTAAGTTGAATGAGAGATTATTGGAAGGACTACAAAGTTTTTTTTAATAACCCTTTCTCATGAGTCGGTGTTTAATTTTTATAGCACCAACTTTCAACTAATGCAACACCACAAATACTCGTTAGACGAATTAGATTCAATGATACCTTGGGAAAGGGAAATCTATATTAAATTGCTCATGCAACATCTAGAAGAAGAAAAAGAACGTCAGAAGGCAGAACAAGCCAAAATGAGAAGATAACGTTTAATTAAAACTAGAGGATACAACAATGAGCGATATGGATAAATTTCAAGGCGACATGAGTCGTAACGAAGTAGAAATTGACTTGAAAAAGTTTATGAGTATGGTTTCTGAAATCGGTGATTTGAAACAGGAAATCTTTGAACTAACTCAAGAAGATAGAAAGAACCCTTGGCAGAAATGGATATTTGCAGCCAAGACAATTGATGCATGGAGAATTATACCTCGTGCATTCCTAGGTATTTATATGTACCTATTATATTATGCGACCTTTTGGTTTATGGACTTGGCAGACCCAACCCTTGAACAGTCGGGATTAATTTCCGTACTAGTGGGTGCTGGAGCTGCATGGTTTGGTCTATACACTTCAAGTGCAGCGAAAGAACACGGTGACCAAAACCCCAATTAGGAAAATCATAAATGGCTGAGACCAACGCAGATATAAAGAATTTTACAGAAGGTTTAATTGGAAGCTTGAACAGGGTAACAACTGGTCTTGCTTTCAAGCAGTCTGCTGAAATAATTAAAGCAAACGAAAGAATGAAAGAGTCTCAAGAAAGACTCGCTCGTAGGCAAGAAACACATCAAGGAAAGGTCGAAGCACAACAAGAAAAATTCGATAAGTCTCGTGAGAAGATTATGCAAAAACACGCAAATAATCAAACTCAACGAGACATAGAATTATACAAACTAGACAATAGAAGAAATGATGCAACTAAAGAATTGGTTGACGATTTTGATAAGTTTAAAAAATCATTAAGTGAAGGTAACGACTTAGAGAAAGACCACATCGAAAACCTTAAATCTCAAGGTAGTATGAATACTGGTATAGACGGAATGTCTTCTGGCATTGATGATATGGTTAAAGGTATTGAAGGTTTGACATTTGGTCTAGTAGACTTAAGTGGTAGTTCTAATAAACTAACTAATTTCTTTAAAGGGATTGTTAGTTTAGGTGTTGGTTTAATAAGTTTCTTAGGAAGTCTAGGTGAGACTGTTGTACTATTAACAGACCACTTAAAAGTCTTTGATAGAAAAATAAAAATTACTAGAACAGGGGGAGCGCCAGGTACAGTACCTAGTGGTATCACTGGCATGGGTGAAGATTTTGTTGGCCCTGTTAACCCCAATGCAGCTACATCATCAGAAGATATTATTGAATCATCGGTTGTTGATTTTGCAACCCCATTAGGTAAGAAAGCAGGCAGTTTCTTTAAAGGCATCAAAGATGGAATCGGTGGTGTCCTTGATACAGTAAGTCCACAAAACATCAAAAAGCAATTTGATGTTGCAACCAAGACATTTGCTAAAGGAGCAAGCATTGTTGCAAATGTAACACCTACTGAAAGTGAAGAACGAAGACCTCTCCAAGAAACATTGCCGGGCATGGAGAAATCACCCCAAGATAAATCAGCTGAGTTCCTATCTACATACAAAAGTGATTCTGTTCCAATAGAAGCAGCTGGTGCAATATCTGATATGTTAAATGGAATTAAAAATTCTCTTAGAAGTTCATTTTCGTTTGGTGATACAGACAAACAAGCAGAAGCTGGTGAGATGATGGAAGAAAATTTCTCACAGATGAAAGGTCATGCTGAAAACTTTAGAGGCTTAGTGTTTGGTGAAGGTTCTATGTTTGCTAAAATTACTGGTGGATTTGGAGATGCATTAAATTTCTATGGTGAGAGTGTTAATAAGGTAGGCAATACGGTTATTGGATTTGGGAAATCAGTTGGCCAGTTCTTCAGTAGTGGAGAAAATATGAAAGCTGGGGTGGCGTCTTTCGCTGCATCTTCATGGTCATTTCTTAAATCTGCATTAAAGTTTGTTCCTGCTGTATTAGGATTCGTTGTTGCAACCACTATGTTTGTGGGTTCAATGATTGTTGCATCCTTACCATTCATTGCAATGGGATTATTAATTGCAGTTGGAGTTGCTTTACTCGTTGGAGCTGTAGTTGCAGTATTTAATAAGTTCCCTATCATAGGTGAGACTTTATCTACAGTATTTGGTTTTGTATTTGATACCATTAGTGGTATAGTCAATGTTATTATGGATGTCTTCAGCAATATATGGGGAGCCATAACAGACATCTTCGGTGGATTCATCGATATGTTTAGCGCTGCATTCAGTGGTGATTTTGGTGGTATTTTTGATGGTCTAATGAAGATAATAGGTGGAGTCTTTGATTTATTCTTAGCACCATTTAGAGCAATCTTCGATGGTATAGCAGGATTTGTTAATTCACTATTACCCGATTGGGCAAAAGACATGTTAGGGGGTGATACTGCTTCTGCAGAAGAGAGTGGTCTCTACGATAAAAACAGAATAGGTAAATCTACTGTAGATGCATCTATGATATCTGGCGCTCCAACTAAAGACTTAATGGCCATTGTTTCACACAATGATTTATCTGAAGAAGACATGGCACTAGTTAAGGCAGAACTTGATTCAAGGAATATAGGTCTTGAAGGTACTCCTATGACTGGTGAAGAATTAAAAGAACAAAGAGAAGCATCTAAAGCTGCAATGGATGGTGGAACACAAAACAACACTGCAGTTGCACAACAAAACACTAATAACAATGTAACTAATAATGCATTCTCACAATCACCTAATCCTAGACCAACTGATTCTACAATTGGAAGAACTGCAGCTGTAAATCTAAATTAATTCAGGCCCTTTAAGCATATCTGCTTTAGTCATTGCCTTTCTGTTATATTTTGTTTTATCTTTTTGAACTTGAGTAAGTCCATGTGAAGGTGTAACCTTTCTAACCTTTACTTCAGTTTTTTTACCAAAGATAGTATCCCAGTTATCTGAGTATAATTTCTCGTTAGAATTCCTACGTTGTGAACCCTTGCCACCGTGCCATTGTTTTGCCATGTCATCAACCTAACGGCCCTCTAAATCCACGTCGTCCCATTGATGCTCTTTTTGCATCTAACTTCTTACGTCTCTTCAAGTCTTGGTTTCTTTGATTCCTAATTGTATTAGGTTTGATGTGATACTTTCTATCACGACATTCTTGAACTATACCTGCTTTCTCACAATCCTTTTTGAATCTGCGAAGTAGTTGGTCGAACCCTTCTACGTTCCGATTCTTTGGATTTATTTTAGGTGTTACACTAGGCATAATTATTCTCTAATAGATGTGAAGTCACCCCACGCTTTACAGCAACCCGTTCTTCACCGACCAATCCGCTATATGCTATTGACCTTTCCCTTACTGAGTACCCCCAATCATTTTCCACGGTCTCAGTGTGTAGTCGTCTTATTTTCAAGGACACATTTTGAATAAACACGACTACCCCATTGTAAGAAACTCAACTACTAACTATCAGCAGCCAGTTTCTTAAAGTAGTCCATCGCATCATCTTCTTCCACTTGGGGAGCAGATTCTGCTGATGCAACTACAGGTTCTTCTGCAACTGGAGACGTGTTAACATCTGACCATGGAAGTTCTTCCATATCATCTGCAACTGACTCAGCTGTAGAGTTAGTTACTGCACCTGTTAATCCAAGAACTCTATCGAGTTTCTCTTTTAACTCTTCGTAAGATTTAAACTCACTTGGTGCAATAATTCCACTTAAGCTATGTAGGTTGTTTACCACATCTACAAGCTTTTGCTCATCATCAAATAAAGGTGCTTGTGAATCGAACTCTGATTTATCATAGTTCCAGTATCCGTCAACTTTTCTGATTTTAATCTTGAAGTTGGCACCTTCGTCTCTGAGGTCAAAAGGATTGATTGCTTTCTCATCTTCAAATGCTGGTGAGATTGCTTCCTTGAGTGCTTCAAAGATTTTTTTACCATATCTGTACTTAAACACTTTACCTTCGTTAGCAGGATTTTTAGGGTCTGAGATAACAAGGATGTTAGACACATAATGTAAACGTCTTTTCTGTTTACGTGCTTGGTCTTTGTTTGCCTCAACACCAGTATTCCATAACTGAGTATTGTATTCAGACACAGGGTCTTGTTTATTAAGAGTCGTTAAAGACTTCTCAATATACCATCCACCTGGCCCTTGGAAACCGTGGTCGAAGTATGATACCCATGGCATCTCTTCACCCTCGGGGGTAGGTAAGAAACGAACTACAGCGTAACCGTTACCACTCTTATCGAGTTCGGGTTTCCACATAGTGTCGTCTGAGTAGGATTTTTTTTCTCCGCCTGTTGGGGAAGCTGATTCCATTGCAGCTCTTAGTTTATCTAAACTACTTGACATTGTATTCTCCTATTTTATTACAATTGTATCGCATTTTATCGCATATTATCAAGATACTTCAGATGGGTGTCCCACCCCAAGTATCCACTTTTCACTATTTTCATAGTTAAGTTCATTATACTCTACTTTCACAAAACCTTCAAGAGGCTTTTTCCAATAGACATTAATGTTTTCATACTCCTTTAATAGAGCAAGAAACTGTTGTTGTTGAGTATGGAAGACTCTATCGTCTTCTGAATAATCAACCTTGTATTTATACAAGCCAGACTCAGCAAATATATTACTGGGGTCATTATGTTCAAGTGCATCGAATCCTATTAGACATATGTCTTTGTAACCGTTTTCGATTGCATATCCTAATGCACTCATTCCACCAAATAGATTCTTAAGCTTAGGATTATTATACATAACTATGTTATTCCCATAGTCCCCGCTAATACCTATAAAGAAACATTCCTTTCCGTCGTAACTTCCTTGGACTGAAAACTCCGTATCTCCGTCCTTCCTAATCTCATAGAAGTTATCATATTCACCAATACCCATCTTCATCATATCCCACATTTCAATCGGGACGGTCTCGAACTCGGCAAATGCAACTTTGTTTGTTTTATAGTATTCTTCGTCTACAATTTTTGCTTGAACTTCTATATCAATTGCAAATAGTAAGTCGGGTTTAACAATATTATTTGATACTGCATTAAAACCCCACCACTCTTTATCTTTGAATTCTTCCCAGTCTACATTCTTCTGACTAGGGCCATTCCCTATTAAGTAGAGCATATTTCTAGAAGCTTCTTTTTGTATTTCTGTTGGTCATATGATATGAATGACTTGTACTTGTTAATTCTAATGTGTAAGTCGGGATACACTACCTTCTCTGAGATAAGTGCTTCCCAATCTTTAGTGAAACCAATTATTTCATCCATGATGCAAATGGTTTCTAAACTTACATCCTTACTCATGTAAGCTTTAAGTAATCTAGGGTGTTGACCGTCGACTACTTTAAGTTGTGTCTGAATCTTGAACTTTCGTATCAAGTCATTCACTTCTGTTTCAAACATATAACCTAATTTCTGATTACGTTTCTTCCATTCACGATATCTCTTATCACATTCTTTATCTAGAAGGTCACCCGCCCAGAAATCTTTATATGATAGATTTGCAATATAGAAATCTTGTAATTCTTGTTTATATGTTCGGTACAGTTTACCAAAATGGTATTTATCTTTACGTTTAAGAAATGACTTGATGTCTGACTTCACTTTTCCGTTATACTTAACGAAGTCATAATCCTTGGAATGAAAATGTAACTTTATCCCAAGGTATAACGTGTATGCATCATAGCCTTCTCTAGAAGTCATCAAGTAATAATCTTTTTCTCTGCTGGGACTTCAACTCTTGGAGCTTCTTTTTGTCCTGTTGCAATAAGATATGCATTTTGAACACCTTCGTTAGATTCGGTTGCAAAAACATAATTATTAAATGTAATGACTGCTGGATTTTCGTCTCCAGTTACAGCCACACCTCTAGCAAAACCCATTCCACCTTCGGGATTGGATACTATCATTTTTGGTTGAGTTAATGTAATGGTTGTATCTAACTGACTGTCAAATGTTCCAACATACTCTCCACTGATTGCCACTACTGTGACGATATCACCTTTTTTCATAATTACCTACTTGTTAAAGAAACCTGTAATGGTTCCTTGTGCTGATGAACCCCTGTTTATCATTTTCAAACCAGTTGCTTCCGCTTCTAGCTTTTCTTTGAGAGGTTGGGATATTAACCTCTTTGCTGATTCGGGTTCTACTTTGTTATCATCACAAACTTTTATGATTGCTCCCATAACATCCGTTTTACCACCTATCAATAGTTTTTCAACTTGTTCTGTAAATTCTTTTTTACTAATCACATTTATACTCCATGTAAGTTTGAATACTGTTCTCTCAATTTATACAACTCGTCAACATATTCGCATGGGTCTGCAGAAAATAATTGAAAGTTACCATTTTCAAGACTTACTATTGCAGTAATTTCTTCAATGGGTGTTCCTGTTAGTTCTTCTACCATGATTGCATATGCAGTCATCTGTAAGAACCAAGGTTTAGCCATATAATCTTCTTTGAATGAAGAAGATGTCTTAAAATCTATAATAGATAATGCATCTTCAAATATTCCAATGCAATCTACTCGTCCAGCCATTTGCAACTTGTTACTTAACATAGGTGCTTCTAAACATATCGGTACTATTTCATCTAGTACTGGTTGGACTCCTCTGAATCTATTCTCTTCTATAAGGTCTTGGAATACTACTTCCTTTTCTTGCCTTAGATAGTCTTCTACGACTTGGTGGAATGATGTACCACGTTTGGCTGCACCAGTTGAAATACGATTGGCCTCTTCTTCACCAACTCGTTCTCTCCACAATTTGATATGTTCTCTATTGAGTAAACCGACAACCGTTGTTACACTTGGATAGTGAAATGATTCTTCTCCATCTGTGTAAAATCTTTTACCATTCTTCTGAACAGTTTTTAAATCTAAATGTTCTAGTTCCCACAGTTCTAATAATTTACTCATAAGTCTATTCTACTTCTTTCTTGATTGAATGTCTAGATGCTTTTTAACTATTTCTTTAGTCTTAACTTCTTTGGTTCCACGTTGTCTATGTCTGTCCATAGGTGAGCCTGGGTTTGCAGAAGAAATTTTATTGAGGACTTCTTTGAATCCATCATCTGTTTTTACTCTATCTCCATGTCCACCTACGGTCATGGGAGCGTCAAGTATTACTTGTTTTAGATGTGGGTTGTTTTCTTTGAATTGGTCAAGTTTTGTATAAGACATATTATGCTCTTCTACTTCACCAGTTTCATTATTTAAAAAATCATATAGAGGCATTCATAAACTCGGGTGTTGGTCTTGCAGTCCATACTGCAAAATCTTTTTTGTATTTGTTATAGTATTTATGGTAACCATCTATACTCGATTTCATTTTGACATCGTCTGGCATACACTGGGGTGGTTCTCTCCATGCACAGAGGTCAATATTGTTCGGTAACTGGTTTAGTAAATCTAGTAGTTTTGTCTCTGTTAAATGGGCCCTGGCATAACGATAGGTGTATTCCTTACATAACGCTGCAAATAGGTCATATACGAATTGATAGTGTACTGCATTCTCTCTAGTCCATATTGCAGACGGATGATTGACGTGTGAAGCCTTGTATAAATTGTCCATATCACCTTCAAGTCTCCATCTTTGAATTCTACGTCCACTTGAATCGTCAATATAATGTTTACCATCTAACATTCTATGTGCAGTTGATAAAAGCTGAGCATATTCTATAATCATTTTGACCACATGTTTGTCACAATGCAATTCTGCAGCGACTTCGGGTTCTTCATGTAAATAGAATATGTTCATTGTTTAATCTCCCTTAACCAATCTCTGTAAGGGACTGGATTGTCTGTTGTTGTTAAATACTTTTTGTATTCCTCTTTATTTTCTTTTGATTTTGTCATGGTATCAACCCAACCAGTGGATGAGTCTTGCCATCTTTTAGAATTCTCTGTCATTTATAAAATAAATGATTATTAATAACTACAGTCTCATTCAATGAGTCTGCCCAATAAGGATTTACACTGTCACTATGGTAATGTGTGGCACCTTCAGTGATATCTTTGTACTCACCCCATGCAACTGCCTGTGCAACCTCGAGTGAAGCCAACCAAGTTGCACTATCTACAGGTTCGTCTGACTTACCATCACAAAACCATGAAAATTGACACATATTTCTAACTGGTACTGGATTACCTTGCCAGTTTGTTTTCCATTTGGACTGATAAATCACTCCACAAATATTATCGGGGTAATCTCGGTTTGCAACGCGATTCATCACGACTTGTGCAACCGCTATTTTACCTGCCAGAGGCTGATTTCCAGCTTCGAAGTAAATATTTTTTGCCATACAGACATTTTCACCATTTGGGTCGGATGCAAAAGCCTTCTGAACGAAAATAACACCAATAAGGGTCAAAGTCATCAACCCCATGTGCATAGGAATGAACCATTTAGATTCTGAATTTGGTATTTTCATGATTTATACTCCACCCAAGCCTTAAAAATTGTATTTGCTTGGTCTCTGTTAAAACCAAAGTTTTCTCTTAACCATCTTGGAGCTCCAAACATGTTAATTTCACCACTTTCTTGTAATAAGTCTAATTCGGGAAACCACTCAGCTGGTTCAAAAGGCAAATCTGCCCTACTTAACTGATTTTGGTTTAAATGATAATTACTCATAATTGTTCTATCTCCTTCAGAGTGCTTTTTACGTCTGCATCTGATAAATAACCTATAACATCATTTGTTATATGTGTATTATAACACAATTCTCCTTCTTTGAGAACTGCCATTTCCCATAAACCGTCTTTACCGCCATATGAGTAGTCGTGTTTAACTACACTTGCACCATAACCGTTAGGAAATTCGTGTACAACCTGTACACCATTGGCATATTCTTTAGTTTCTATAATCATCGTCATCATCCATAAGCATTTTGGCAACGGCTAAGCACATTACACACATAAACCCTACCACTACTGTTAAACCTATATCCATTAGTAACCGCTCGTTGTATGAGCATACTCATCTTCACAAGCTTCTTCACCACAGACACATATGTTCTCATCTAAATCCAATTCACCTTGAAAAGGATTCATATCTTGAGCATTAGTTGTTCCATAAGTTGCAAGATTGTAAACATCATCTGCTGATAGTTTACCATCGGTACATGATGCAATTAGTTTTGCACTTTCGTAATCAAGCTGCATAATTTCTTTCTCCGTTCCAGTTCTCACCGTTTCTATTATAGTTGTCAACAATCATGTCAACAACATCACCTGCCCAAAAGGACGTACCACCAATATTCCACTGACACTCTTCAGTAGGAATGTATCCATACTTCCAAGCATAAATGGTAACAGTCTCATACTCCCAATCATCGTAATCAATCTCATCGACATTGTTTGCATCATACCACTTGGCATCAATAACCCACTCACATGACACTTTGTCATCGGGGTTAGCACTAGTAAATGTTGGGGGCCCCAACACTTCACACAACCTTGAATAGGTTGTAGTTTTATATCCCTTAAGGGATGTCCCGCCCGAACACATATCGGGGGAAAGGACTTCATAATCTTTAATTATCATATTGCATTTACCTCACTAATTAATTCTGTTACATCACCCACCCATGTAGGATTGTCGATTTCATCAGAACGAAAATCTCCTTCTTGCACTTCAATCGAAGTGATGTAATCGAATGACCCTCTCAGGCCATTGTACCTGTTGACATGTTTCATGACCAATGCAGCTGCACTAGCCTCAGTCAAACTAGGTGAATGGTAGTAAGAGTGTTCACCCTCACCATATGCGTTCTCCTCATACACGAGGGTCTCCACATCGAAACCGATGACATAATCCGACCCACCTTTGAACTTATGGAAGTTATCTCCATACTCTTCAAGATTTTGGGTGGTGATTACATATTGGTTTCTCATAATTTTTTCCTATTAATTTATTACTCTACTAGTATATCAAAAAGCCAGAGCCATTGTCAAGGCATTCTTAATTAAGAATAGTAGACCTACTGCATTAAGTAATATCAATGCCCTATCGTTCCATAAGAATGATACCCATAACCAAAGTGCAATTCCAACCATGGAAAGACCTAAGTCATAATGTGCCATACCATCGATACCTCTTAGAGACATCGCTGCAAGAACGAATACACATGCCAACCACTTAACATACCAATCCGTGGTATGTTTTGGGGTTACACTTTTTTTTGAATATTTCATATTAGATAATCCGGCCCGTATTTTCTCATGCCAGTGATTTGATATCCACCTTCCATGAAGAGGTTTCCTCTAGGAGCGTTAAGAGCAGGAGTTGCCCATCCAGCAGACATTAGAACATCACCACATTTGAAAGTGATTCCACTTGATTTAGTCCACTCTGCTTTATTAATGAAACCCCAAACTGAACGTTGACTTCCACTATTAGTGATAATCTTAATATACTTCCTAGACACTTTATACTCGTAAGAGTAATCCGTTAGTGTTGGATACTGTTTTAAGTGTTCGATTAATAAATCGTCACACAGTTTATCACAAAGTTGTAAGAGTTCTTGCTCTTGGTTAACCTCGTTTACTAGTTCTGAAAGTTTCATATTGTCTCCTTGATTTTTCATTATATACATAGTATAACAAAAAGCTTAGGCTGCTGTCAAGGCCTCTTTGGCTAGTAGAAATTCTTGTACTGCTATCTGTTCAGTTTTAGTTAAGTCGGATATTCCATTGAACCTAGAATAGGTTAATCCTATTGTGGTCATCTTGTTTCCAGCAGTGACCGCTGCATTCCATAGTCTTAGAGAATCTTCATCATTCCCAGCGTGTAGTTCTCCCATTTCACATGCCGTGATAATTTCACGTCCAAGTTTTACAATCTTCATTTGAGATTCGGGTGATGTGTAAATACTGTTTTCCATTATAAACTCCTTTATTGTTTAATGGATACCAGTATATCAAAAAGCTGGGGGTGCTGTAAAGACCTTTTAGAGATTTTTTTGTATCTCGTCTAATTCTTTTAATTTCTTATTGATGATGTCTACTCTATTGGGCCAATAGATATAATCCTTGTCTGAATCTTTTGCAAGATTCTCTAGAAGGGGTCTGACAAAATTATCGAGTTTGTTGATTACATCCGTTGCAGTTGTAGTCTTCTCAATAATCTTAGTATCAATGGCTGCAAGTTCATCTGCATCCATCGCTGTAAATCCGAAATCGTTATAGTCTGTCATAGTAGTATTTATAACGTATCGTCGTGAAGATGGTAAAAAGTTTCCATATCTTTATACATCTGTTTGTCACTCTGTACATCTTGATAGTTTGCAAATGCTTGTATGGTTGCTTCGGGAATCTCTATATCGGGATAACTAGTAATTAAATAATACACTAGACCCGAAACACTTTGCCATGTAAGACTAGGTAAGTCTTCATGATTTAACAGTCCTAGATTGAGTGTAGTAAGTTTGTATTGTCTTTCTGAGTTGTATGTAAGGTTACTACTTAAATGATTTAGAGAAGCTTTCTCAGCTGCATACATGTGACCCTTGGAGATGTTTGGTTGAGATGCACGAGATGAAAAGTTAATGATGAACTTAGTTTTATCTTCTTTCCATGCACGGTGAGCTATCTCTAGAACTTTAGTTTGGTCAAAGTCTCTATGTGCAAAGTTAATTAACACGTCAATATGATTAGGGTTCTCATAATCAAATCCGAACCAGTTAACGTCATTCATTAGTATGTCGTCTAGTCTAGGTGTAGACACTTTAATATCATCACCTTGATATGGTGTTGCTTCTAGTGTATCTTTAATGTTCTTTGCGAGACCACTACTTCCTGTTATTGCTACCTTCATAATATTCACTCACTATGTCGAACGATTGTTTACCAAATAAGCTACCATCGACACTGCACTTATTACATGGGGACATATCTCTGTTCCCCTTTATTAATTTTTTTCTAATCTTATTCATGGGTTTAGAGAACCATACATTATGTAGGGTCTCTGATAATAAGTTACCTACAACATGCTCTCTACCCCAGTCATTGGAACAGAATAAAACATCACCATTCCAATCAACAAACATTTTATAAAAAGGATAATGACACGGCTTACCTTTAAGTGCTTCAATTGTAGACTCCTCTATTCCTACCCAATCCATTACACCACTTCGATTGTTTAGTATCAATCCATGTGTTACGAAATCTCCCCAATGCATTCTGTACTTGTATCTTTCTTCGGGAATGTATTTCATCACTTCATCAAAGTGTTCTATCTGTTCTACTCCGTCATAAAGATTAATGTAGAGTAAATCTAATCCACTAAACTCAAACAACTCTTCTGCATACTCTCTAGTAAGTTTATCTCCGTTAGTGTTACACTCTAATGTTGCATTCGGAACACTGTGTCTAAACGTATGCACAATTTCTTGGAACCTAGGATTAAGTAAATTTTCTCCGTATCCACTTAACGATATCTTACCACTAAATCCATTCTTATGTAATTCGTCTCCAATAGTCTTTGCAGCCTTGGGTGTCATATGTAAGTTTCTATTTGGAAACACTTCGGGATTTGCACGTGGACAAAATGAACATGTCCTGTTGCACAACTCTGTAGTGTTAACTTCGACTGTGAGAATAGAACTAAGTTCTGTCAACTCTCCTTGTCGACTCCAATGTTTCTCTTCTTGCTTCCTACGGTGTTCTAGAAAATCATACTGGTCAACTGCAGTGATTGGAATATTACGTGACACGTTTAACTCTGATTTGTCTTTCTTGTTCATCCAAAATCTGTTCGTGGTAAGAAAACTCAATTGAGTCGCCAATGTTAAACTCTCCTTCTGTAAAGTATTTGGGGATGATAAAAAACTGTGATGATTTGTCTTCGTTGATTTTACAACTTCTTGGGTCACCATGTCTATTGTAAAGATATGGTCTAACGTGTAATCCGTCTTTGTTTAAATCGTGTGCTGAGAAAATCAGCTCATTGTCTTCTAGATAAAGATTAACGAATGGGGTATCGTATTGGATACCTAAACGGATTGTGTATTCGGTAGGGAAATTAAAACGAAGAACGTCATCCTCTATTTCAGAAAAACGTTCTACGTATCTTGGACTAACTTTGTTTAAATCAAGGGGTAATACTTCTGATAACTTAGAAGTATCCACCGTCTCGCACAGTATCATCGTCATTGTCTTTGTCTCCGTCGCTATCTACAGCTGAAACAAATGAACCGTCATCTTGTAATGATTGGATTAACTCATCTGTTTGGTCTTGGAATGACTCAATCATTTGTGCTTTTGTATCTGAAGTATTGACTGTAAAATCTAATCCTTCAGCTGCTTTCTTAATACCAGTCTTGGTCATTGCATCTAGTTCTGCACTTGATGGAATTGTAATCTCGTCATAAGACTCTTCTTCTTCAACATCTGTTTGTGCATCAATTTTTGCTTGTGCAGCTGCAAGTAATTCTTCTTCAGTATCATAAGAAGGAATTGTTTTTTCCGTTACTGGTGCTGATACTTCATCACCATCCTGTAAAGTTTCTGCTCTTGGTTTAAAGTTACCACCAGTGATTACTGGTTTTGCAAATTCAGATTCAGTTCTTACATCTTCTTCCTGTACTTGAAACTCTGAACCTAGAGGTTGTACTTCGTCTGATAATTCAAAACCTGTATCTTCTTCAACTGTGTCTTCAGTAACATTATCATTTGCATCAACCCATTCTTGGAATGATTGTTTTGTTTCTTCTATCTTGTCATTGAAAGCTTCGTCTGTAGATAAAGGTTTGTCTTCGATTATCTCATCTGCTTGTGCAACTTCATCTACTCTCTCAACTTCATCCAAGAAGGATTCTGTTGTAGTTCCACTTGGTTGGAATATTGGAGTCTCTACTGCTGGAGAATCAAATACTTCTTCTGCTGGTTGAATAGTTTCTTGTGTTTCTTCTGTTGGTGTATCCCATCCACCATCAGCAGGATGTGTTGGTGCTGGGTTAGGTGTGTCTACTTTAGTATGAGACTGTGGTGTATCCAACGGTATGTAAGGTTCTTCTTCTACACCTTCGGGAGCTGGATTCATTGCACGTGCAAGTCCGAATGCTCCTGTAGCACTCTTCTTAGGTGCAAGAGGTGTTTGTGGGGGTGGAGTAGGAAGTTCGTATCCATGTTGTTTTGCAAGGACACCAATCTCTTCTGCTGACAACTGTACGAATCCTTCAGAGTTTAATTCACCCTGTTTAACTCCGATGACTCCATCGTTGTTTAAGTCCATGTTGATTCCATGAGAAGCAAGTACTGCTTCTAACTGTGCAATCTTCAAGTCTGCTTCTTTTCTTTTGATTCTTTCAGAACTTAATCTATCGTCTTGTTCTCTTTGACGTTGTGCAAAGAGTTCTTGTTTTGCAAGATTGTCTGCAGCGATTAATTCTTCTGCTCTACGTTGTGCATTTTGAACCATGGTATTATATTCTTCTTGACCAGCAGCGTACTCTCTAGTAACTGCATCAAGAGGAATTAATTCACCTTGGGTAACGTTTCCACTTTTAAGATGTGATTGAACAAGTGCATTGACTACGCCAGCACTGTTAATTGTAAACCCGATTTTAAAATCAGCAATCCTCTTTTGGATTCTTTCCAATTCAGTTGGTTCGGGTGCGTCTTGTGCAAACTGAGATACAGTTTGGTTTTCATTTGTTGCCATAATTTAATTTACTCCATGGAGCAGAACTAGACTAGAAAGTTGTTTACTGAAGTTAAATCTAACTTCCCTTTTTAATATGTATAGTCTCGGTCTACTCTTATATTTAGTTATCGTGAAATCTCGGGAAAGGCTGAAACTGCAATTTCCTTAGTAATATTTGGGAATGCCCAAACGCCATCCTTGAGAAGGTCTAACAGTTCTGCTTCTTCTTTAGGGATACCTTCTAGTAATCCAATCCATAGTGCTTCTCTTTTTGTAGTAGGCACTTGTTCGGTTACAAAATATTTGAATTGTTTATGTTCAAATCTTAGACTTGTTTCTGTAAGGTCTGTTGCTGGTGCAGCGTTTCTTCCATAAGGTGTTTTACCTTCGGGTAATGTTGAATTAATATTGTCATCAAATGCCCATTGAAGTATTGGTTTGATTGCACCATTTCTATCGTTGAATACTTTTAGACCTTGAACTGCTAATTCGGGTTCCTTCTCTGCAACGATGTTTGCTTGACATAGTATTTCATATGCATCTGCATTGTTTTGAAGTTCTTTCCTTTCGGTAATCAACTTCATCTTCGGTTTATTGGGAGCTCCTTTCGGTCTTCCTCTTCCTCTTTTTTTCTCTGTCATAATGTAAAATCCTCTACATGATTTAACAACTGGTCTAGTCTATGTGTTCTTAGATAGTCAAACACTTTACCTCTTACAGGTTCAGTCTTGTCAAACTCTTCTAAGATATTCTTTTCTATCTCAGCTGGTATAAACTCTAAGTCAATTAAAGTTTGGTTTCTTAAATAGTTACGATAGTATTTATCGTCACTCTCAATTGTAATTCTTAAGTACTTATCTTTGATAGGTTTCCTTAAGGGTGTCTGTCTAATACCTAGGTCTAAACAATCATCATTAGATAGAATGTTTGGAACTCCATCTGACTTATCACCAGTAAGGATATGTTCTCTCAAAAATAAATCGGGGTCTTGACAATCTATCATCTTATTTAGATTGGGACTCCATTGAGTTACATATGGGTATTTATGCAATTGCTGAAAGTCTTTATCTCCACTGACAATGAGTACATCTTCCTTTGCATGTTTAGTTAACACTGCAATGATGTCATCAGCTTCACACTTCTCAACATACATGTAACGGTATGGAAAGTTCTCTTTGATTTCCATCTTAACTTTGTGAAGGGTATCGAATATCATACCCCAATCTTTATCGTCAGCCTCTCTAGACTTTTTACGATTTGCTTTGTACTGTGGGTAGAAGTCACGTCTCCACGGATTGGCTGCATCCGTGCAAAGAGTTATCTCACCATAGTCGCCTGAGTATTTCTTTTGATAGTTTCTGACTGAGTTAAGTATCATGTGTCTCAACATGTCCTCACTCATTTCACCACCATTCATTTTAAGTTGAGCCATTAGACCAGCAATGATGGTCTGAGTAAAGTCTATAAGAATCATTTAATCACTTTTAATAATAATGTATTTTTGGTCATCATGTCGTTTCCGTCTTTCAACTTCGACCTAGGAATCTCATCCATAAATCCACGAGCAATAATATTACCACCTCTTACTAGTCTATCAAGCAACTTGGAATCTGTCAAGGTCTTTTCTTTGCATGAATCGTATCCAGTAATTCTAGAACCTTTGACTGCAAGATTACCACTGAAGTGTGTAAACTTTTTAGATGCAGTGTTGTACGTGAATAAATCATATGCACGTGGTATCTCTATTGGTTCTATTGATTTGTAATCTTCCCACTCTGCAAGGAAAGGAAGTTTCCTTACCATACGAGCTGGGGTCATAGGTTTGACTCTACGGATTGGTTTGTATTCATCACAATATTTTCCAATATCGGATTCAATACTCTCTAGAAATTTAATGTATTTTTTCTTTTGTGTCTTGGTAAGGAAATTAAAAGCTTCCTCTAACTGTTCACATCCTTCTTCGTTCTTAACTTCAACCAATGCTGGTTCGGTATGACCTTTCATAAATGTAACAACCTTTCCACTGTACTCAAGTTGTTTTAAATACTTATACATTGAGAAATCAGATTTCTTATTATCCATCCAACAATCTATTTGATATTCTACTTCGGCATAAGCATCCATTGCCTTCTCACGCATCCTCTCTTGAATGTTTATTTTTTTGGGTTCAGTTTTCATAATCATGTGAGCAGTATATAATAAAGCTTAGTGCATTGTCAAGTATGTTTATTTAACTATCGTCTTTTTCGTCTCTCTTGTTCGTAATCATAAACTTACGTGCTGGATTTATCATTAAGTTTGCACGTTGCATTAAGTCACGATTTGCAAGAAAAGGAATGACACCTCTACTATCTAAACTAACTTCTTGTTCGTATATAGTGTTTAGAAAATTTAATTCAAGTTCTACGACTGGTCTGTCTTCAGCTGGTTTTAATAAAGTAACCATTCTCTTTAATGGTTTCTTATACTTAACACCCTCTGTTGTCCATGTAACTATCTTACCGTTGACCTTTAAATCTTCTGCATGAAGTGAACAAGCTGTAACTGAATTACCTGTGTCTAACTTCACTGTCATTTCTTGACCTTCGACTTCGATGGTTTCTAATACACCACACTCTGTTGGTGACTTCTTCCATATGTCTCTGTCTCTGTAAATCTTAAGAACCATCTTAACAATGTCCTCACCGATAACCTTAGAGATTCCTTCAGTGCCTGGCGAATGATTTACTTCCAATAGGTATGGTGGTTCAGTCTTTCTGTTTTTGCTAGGAATAAAGTCTACACCACACCATTGTCCGTTGACGGCTTTGCTAGCTCTTAGACAAACATCTTTTTCTAACTCTGTCAATGTAACTGATTGTGCATCTGCACCTTGGGATACATTACTTCTAAAGTCATCTGTAATTTTGTTTCGTCTCATTGCACCAACAATTTCTCTGTTGACAATGACAACACGTACATCGTAATCTGATTCGATATACTCTTGTAATAGAATATCACAGTAGGGGTCAATCTTATAAATCAAGCTGACCTGTGATTGTAGTGACCGTTCTGTTTCGATGAGTAGAACACCTACACCTTTAGAACCCTGTAATGTTTTGAGTACCATCGGGAAATTATTATCTAATGCTTCGTGAGCTCTATCTACGGTCTCGGGTTCATCGTTTGGAATCAATACGGTACGTGGTTGGTTTAGACCTATCTCTTGCAGTCTCAGATACGTTCTAAACTTGTCTGAACAAACTTCGATACATTCCCTAGGGTTGCATGTTGCAATACCGTAGCGTTCAATCTGAGAGATTAAATCAAGGTAGGAATCCTTAGTTGTTACTGCACCACGAATCATAACTAATGTGTCTGCATCAATCTCGAATCCTTTCTCATCGTCTGCATTGTGAATAGAGATAACGCCAGACTCATCATCACGTTCTAGGTATGCACCATTGACACGAACGTTGTAAACATCCATACCTAACTTTTCTGCAACACCAACTATCTTACCACTGGTAGATTTCTTAGATTGTTTCTTAGGACGTTCTGCGATAACAACAAGACGATAAGGGTCTGATTTCTTAACGTCTTCTTCTACTATTAATTCTTGAAATGATTTCATTTCTTTTTTAATCCCACCTGTATGGCTTGTTCTTCTAATGGGGTTAATGGTTTCTTATGCAACTCTACAAAGTATTCTGCATCCACCAACACCAATGGTTTATGTCTGTTTCTTTTAATTACAACAATAGGTTCGTACTTACCACAATTGCTTTCTGCTTGTGTGTATGCATTCCACACGTTAACTGCTTCTTGGTTCTTACACTCTACACTGTATGGAAATAATCTTCGGGACTCTGTACCTAGGATAATATCCTCACCTTGAGAACCCATAGGTCTAGACTCTGAATCTTCGGGGTCTAACTCTAACTTCTCTACTAGAAGATTACGAAACCACTGTTGTAGTTTACGTCCTTTAGCTTTTGCTGATGATGTCTTCATTAAAAGTAATACTCACTCCACAACCACAACTGGCTTCTTCATTAGGATTCTGAAACGTGAACGTTTCATTTAATCCCTGTTGTTCATAATCTAAAGTCATACCATTTAAAAACGGTTGACTCATTGTATCTATTAAAAATTTAAACTTACCGTAATCTATTTCTAGGTCACCGTCTTGATATTCGTCACGGATGAAAACATATTCGTATCCACTGCAACCACCACCTGTAACTCCTAGTCTAACTTTGTCTACTTGTTTTTCTATAAGTTTTGCTATGGCAATGTCTGTAACTTCTATCATAGAAGTATTTATACTTCAGACTCCCATACGCCGTGGTCATTAGCGTCGTTATCATGTTTATCTTTTTTAGGTTTAAATAATTCATAAGGAATATCTCCAGTTTGGTCTTCGGGTACATAGAGATAATTAATATCTGAACGGTTACATGTATCAATTGCATCGAAGATAGTTTCCACTAAAGCTTCACCACCTAAATTAAATGATGTATTAAATATAATAGGGGTGCCATTCTTTTCACCTAATGCTTTAATTAAATTATAATAATTTTTATTTTGTTCTTCTGTAACTGTTTGAATTCTACATGTACCATCTGCATGAACAATAGCAGGAATCTCTTCGTATGCTTTCTTCTTACATTGAATTGCAAACGACATATAAGGAGACTCTTCTAACTGCAACATTTTAAAATATTCATGTGCATGTTCTTTTAATACAGTACCAGCAAATGGTCTATAATATTCTCTCTTCTTAATTGTATTAACAATTTGTTTTGCATTTGGATTAGTAGGGTCAAATAATATTGAACGATTACCTAATGCACGTGGGCCCCATTCGGAACCGTTTTGAAACATACCAATAACCTGTTGTTTATCTGTAAGTAATTCGATTACTTGGTCTTGGTCTCTTATGACTTCTGCTTTAATCATTTGTAGTCTCCTGTTGTTTCTGATTATAATAATGCAACCAGTATGCAGCTCCAAGTGCAGTACCACCATCATGGGGTACAGGGTCAACAAATATATTTAATTCGGGGAACTCTTGTAGGTATCTATAATTGTTTGTACAATTTAATGAGAACCCACCACTGAGTACTAGGTTCTTACAATCGGGATTTAATTCCATTGCACGTCTTATAACAATACATGCATTCTTAAATGATTCTTCCTCACACATTTGTGCAACGATATGTCTATCAAATCTATCGGGTCTATCTTCATATAGTCTTCCGTATGATGCCATACCCATTACCTTACCCGCTGCACGTCCATGAGCATCTGCACCGAAGGCATAACTCATGTTACTGAAGTTCATACCGCTAGAAGGGAAGCTAGTGAACACTGTAGGGATATTATTAGTAGAGTCATCGTTGACTACCTTATCCTGTAAACAGTGTGCTGAATCATAGTACATGTTAGGGAAATACTTACTTGCAAGTGAACCTAACTCACGGTGATTAGACATCTTCTTCCACTGGGGTAGAATCTCTTTCTTCTCAAAGTTACAAGACCAAATAGATTCAATCTCTTGGTAGTTCGGATACTCTTTGTGCAAACACTTTGCACCGCCACCGTCCCATGCGATAGCCATTGCATCCTCACCCTTCTCATAGAAAGGACTTAGGAAGTAACCACTGTATGCATGATACATATGATGTTCGATATCAAAATGATATTCTTCTACCTCATGAAACTGTTTACACATTGCATCGTGTATAGCTTCATCCATATCTTCGTGCCAGTCGAACTTTAGTCCGAGTTTAGGAAACTCTTCTGATATTTCTTCTAGTCTTTTAAGACTGAGTTGTTCTTTTGAAAATGCAACTGCTACTTCTTCTGCAATTAATCTATTCTCCATAAGATATTCTTTGTCCATGTCTATCTGACATACACGTCTATCGAAAGAAGCAAAGATAAGTTCACCACATGGGGTACCATCTTCGTTGATTAATGCATCTGCAACTCCTTTAGAGTCTACTACATGTAATTCGGGGTTGTTTATATTCGGTGAATAGTACTTATCTCGACGTTCTCTCTCTTCTTCAAAGAGTTCTTTGACTTCACCGTCTTCCATGATACACAAAGAAGTGTCATGGCTGGAATTGATTCCAATTATTCTCATAATATAATCCTGTTATTTCTATTCTGACTCTTTATTAGCCTTATAGAATGTTATTATGTCCTTTGGTAGGACGAGTTTATCTTCAATGAGTTGATTTACCATCTCTTCTCTACCTGCTCGGAGACCATTACGGTACACTGACCACACAAGAGCTACGATAAAACCTATATGTATTAATATTAATTCAGTACTCATGGTTTTATTTAGGTTCCTTTATTATGTTCTAAATTATTTAGTTGTGATTCGACAAGTTCTCTGACTTTTTTCTCTGAATACCATAATCCACTGTACATTGAAGACCTTCCGTCTCTCCAATCCACATGATATCTCTTATATCCGAAGGGTCTATCAGAAAATATTCTTACTTCTCCGTAACTTTCTACTAATACTCTCATAATTATACTCTCTCGTCGACAATATTACCTTTAGAAGGCTTGTCTGCACCAATTTCATTTATGTAGGGGACTTTATTACGGTCATACATTGCTTCAAACTCTTTAAGATTCCGTGAATTGATTTTATCTGCAGTACGTTGAAAGGAACGTTCGAGAAATCTCTCTAGTTCTTTGTTTATTTTTCTTATTATCCAACTTAACACAGTTATCTCCCTATATGTTTCACCTCATTTCGAGGTATAACTTGGTATGCACCCTTATTGTAGGACGGTGCAACGGTATACTCGGACGAGATACGTTGCCTCTCTTCTTTACTTAGGGTATTTGAAGGTTCATAACCTTTATCACAAGTCATCGACGGATAGTATACACTCTCACGCACGTAAGGAGCTGGTGGTTTTATTCTAACGTCCCAATTATAATCAGAAGCCTTCTTAGTCTTGACTTTCCATGCATTGGTCTTACGTTTCTTACCACTGAAGGAATGAGTCATAGAACCATATCTCATACGACACACTCACATATGCACATCTGCCATTGTTCTACTGTGTCTAACTCTAATAACCACTCACATCTTTCCCAATTGGTAGGGTAATCGATGTAATCATTATAAGGGTCGTTAATAATTTCTTCTATTTCAATAGCTGTCTCTATCATAGAACAACTACTGAGTAGAAATGTAAGGGGTATTAAATATTTTATCATAAGTCTATTATACCATAAAACTGGGGGGATGGGAATACGGTTTCACGCATGTCGTGTAAGTATTTGTGGACTTGGTGATGTTCGATTCCCTGTCCCCTTCCCGAGTGAGTGCAATTATGCACCACCCCTATTATAAAAATGTCTACGTATGATATACACACGTGTGTAAGCTACACCTGTCATCCATGCAGTAATGGTAGTACCTATGGTGAACGAATCAGTCCATTCTAATAGGTCTATACATATCCACAAACCTATTAGATTCAATGGATAGTTAATTAACAGTCCTGTGAAGACTGTGGTAAAGGTTTCTTTGTGTATCTTACGTGACTTAATACTCATGCTTCTCTATCTATATCCCATAGTATACGGACACCATTGTTAGTACGATTCAGAAACAGTTTAAACTTAGACTGTTCACGTCTCCACTCTTCATGCCACTTATGTCCGTCTCTCTCTGCATCCACAAAGACTGCATTCGTAACGAGTATAGGGATAAGGACACCTGCGTGTATGAATATACTGGTAACAATAGAATAACCATACCATCCTAGGTAGAATGTGCAAAGGAATCCGAAGAATCCACTCCACATAGTAAAGAGTACTAACATGAAGTATGCTTGTAGACTAGGGTCGGGAACGTATTTAAGAGGATTGTATCTCACATCCATTACTAGTTTCCAACTGTCTACCACCCATAGGATGAATCGTCTGTGTAATTTTGGTTTTATCATAATATAATATTTCCTATTTAACTCAAAAATTTACCCGAAAAAAAAATTCTCGGTAGTAGTATATAATGCTTCACAGAGCTATTAGGTAGGGGGGTTGAGTTGCTGCCCACAATACCTAGGAGTCCCGTAGCACTGTTCTAAGACGCTCTACGTAACTCGACTACGTGTTTGTACCTCTCTAGCTCTGCACAGATGCTGAGACCCTCTGAGAGGCTCACAGGTTTCTCTGTGCGCTTGAGCAACGTATGACTACCATCAATCTTAACGACTTTGGTATCAATACTGTATACGTGTACAGTATTCCATTTCATAGATGTATCTCCTATTATAACATAAGCGTATGCTTTTGTCAAGGCCACTCGGAAACGCCGTAGTAGCAAGGCATACAGAGGTGGCGCTTCTCATCACCACACGCGCTTTCGGTTACGACCCACTGAGACTTAACTCAAAGCAATCCACAGTACAATTCTCAGTTCAACTCCTGTAAATATAAAGTATAACTCTATTATATCATTAATGGAACGGTCTTGCAACCCCCTTTATGATGATTTCGTTTAATTCTATCTGACCAATAATCTCGATACCCAGGCGCTCATACACCATCGCACACATATACTCCCATGAAGCGTTAGAGCTAACAGGGTTATTATCACATGCATACGACATCTCTACGTCATTGAGTTCTATAGAGACAGGTATATTAGAAGCGATATGAATACCTTCTAGTCCATTCATCATCCGCCAAGCACCTTTAATAGTATAGGGAGTATGAACAGAGGGAGTGCTTGAATGAAATCAGCATCCAACAATCCGTTTTTCTTTATTATCTTTATCATATACAGCTAGTATACCACTAAAGCCATACCACTGTCAAGGCCTCTCGCCGAAGGTCTGCGTGCCTTGACACTACGGGCTTTCTGTGATATACTTAGAGTACCACTGCACCCCTCTGAGGGCCATTGACTCCAAACTAAATATGTGATTAACCTCTCCGAACAACAGCACCTAACCCCACTTTATTCCACTTCCCACCACTCCGTATAAATACCATTATTATTACACACTTTGACACACTACTACACACAATATATTAGAGTCCACCATGATACCCTTTGAATTATATTCAATCACCCCCGATGTAGATGATTATGGACACATATTCCGTATTCCTAACTACTACACCCCCTCTGAATTGGACTTTCTGCAGTCTAGAATACCTACTATACCCATATCTCCCGAGGTGTATCCATCCTGTAGAGTAAACCTACCTAGACCTAATCACACTCCCTCAAAGTTTATTGGAGAAAAGACTCAATGGTTTCTTGATAACTGGGATGAAGTATGTGAACTCACTCATATAGAAGGTGTTGATAAGAGGTTCTATCATGATAACCCACCCACATATACGGATGAATCTCTACGTGGTTCTCCCCCTAACTCTAAGTTGTATCCCATGCATACTGATAAGGGTAGTAAGAAGCTGTTAACTATACTTGTTCCTATGAGTGATATGGGTAATCCTACGATGTTTCATGGAGCGTCTCGGTCTCGTGTATGGTGTCATGAATGGGCGGTCAATGATGCATATATGTTTAGACCTTCTGATAGGTCTGTGCATTCATATCAGAATAATATGGATGTCAATCGTTGGATTATGAATGTGAATGTATGTGGTACGGTTGGTTGGATGGAGAAGTCTAACTAATCTCTACGTGTACGAAGTTGTCTCTACCGTCTCCACTATTGTATATTGATATAGGGTCTAGGTGAATGCCACAGACGTGTCCGTCTATATGGATGTCGAATGCCTGACTCATTCTAGGCTCTTGTCTCGTGTTAGAGTCTACGGAATGCACGATAAGTGGACTGAATAAATGTAAGTCTCCTCGGATATTCTCTATCCAACCCTTATGTTGATACCATGTACCGTATTCTCTGTGGTCGTTATGACTAAGGAATATATTACCGCTAATCATGTGATTCCTAGCCATGTCCTCGTAAGGTGTGTGTTCCCTAATCGTCGCATATTCATTCTTACCAATTGTCTCGTATTCTAGGGCTGCATGTCTATGTGGTTGTATACCCTTTCCAGTTGTCCATAGATTGCACCATGACTTGATGAATATATCTTGGGTGTCTTTGGTGTCTATCTCATGCATGAGACGTTCGAGTAGGTTGATACCTAACTCATCTTCTATGAAGGGTATCCAGTTATAGGATGAATGCAGTGAAGTGAGTCCTTCGTATAGATTGTATTCTACATGTGAAGAATCCTTAATACCATATTCTGATATTAAGGACTCGTGATTTTTTAGTATAAGGTCACAGACGTGGTCACATTCCTCGTCTGTATAGAACTTAGGGATTACTACGTGATAATCTTCTGATTGTCTTATAGAACCCATAGTTCGAGATACCTATCCGATTTCGGGTCTGCATCTCCTTTTAGGTGTACGAATGAACATTGTTGAGTAATAGTTCTATACTCATGGTCAAAGTGAATGAACTTAGCTTGTTGGTCACCACCTAATCCTCTCCACTCTCCGTCATTGTCAAATGATGGTCTGCATTTCTCTTCATACAGTCTATTGAGTTCAAGGTTTGCAAACTCATCACCGATATGATATTGTCCTATCATACCATGCATAGTGTTAAGTACCATACCTTTATGTTCTGCAATCTTATCTTCGATATATTGCTGTACGTTGGTACCGTATTTCTCTTGAACACCAGCTGGGTCTGCAAGGAAGTCGTTTACAAGATACATTGCGTCACCTTGTACGAATCCACAGAAGTGTGGGAAATATTGAGTATCTCCTTCTTCCATCCAGTTTCTTTCTTGATATAAGAATGATGTTTCATTCGCTTCGATTGATGCAGTTTCTTCATCTGTGAATTCGAAATTACATTCTGAGGTTGTACCTTTATTAGGTAGTCCTTCGTATATGATAGAGGTACACATGTTACGTGCAACAACTCTTGCATTTACATAGGTACATTTAGACTCTTCTCTGAGTCCTTTCATATCACCATCCCATAAAAGAATTTGATACCATTCGGGATGAATGATTCTCTCGTCTTTTAGTAGTGGGATAACTCTGATTCCTTCATCGAGACCTGTAGGGTCATCGGTATAACAAGATAATCTTGCAATGGACATTCCATCATTGTTTAGACTTCTTTGTCTATCTAATGACAGCTTTAATCTGTTAACATCCTCAGATGTAACACCTAGACCATCGGTCTTAATCGTAATCACTTCAAACATTTATAACTCCTAATAATATAATAATAATGTTTTGTTTAATTTATTTAGGGATATAAAAAACCCTTCATATTCCTATTATAAGACAATAAAGGGTTTCTTTCAAGAGGCTATTTACATAAAAGTATTACATACTTTATTTAAACGACCACTCTTCATCATCCTATGAAATCGTCTGCCTTGTGTCCTTAGATACTCGGTAGACAATGATGCTATATATTGCATTTTTATCTCCTATGTTGGTGTGTCTTTCGATAACGTCGGTGACTTCGGATATACCTACTTACTCTTGTTACGTACTTGTCACGATAATGTGACACTCATGTGCCACATTATATTTAGGGGATTAGTAGGTGTAAAGTATGCCTACTGAAAAACTATCTGCAACTTGGTCTTCAAAAACATCTTGACCAATAATACCATTCAATGACCAGCTGTCGTTAAATGAATAACTAACATCTAACTGACCAAAGGTTTCTTCACTGTCATATAGACCACCAACCAATGTCACATCCAATACTGGAATGAACCATAAGTTGTAACCAACCTCTGCATAGTTATCATTTGTATCAATATCTTGATAGTATGATAATGAGAGGTCACCTATGTCTGCAATGACATATAACTCTTCAAAAGATGCAACCGTACCATCGTATGTGTATCTAATGTACCCTACGTTGAGATTGATTGTATCTGATACTGGTAGAATTATTCCACCATAAAAGTCTGTCTCTGAAGTTGCATCATCAAACTCAACGTCTGAATTCCATACTCCAGCATATAGTCCAGTTGTATTGTGTACAACGGTACCACCTATAGAAAATGCTGGTTGATTGCCTTGTGAGACACCTCTCCATACATAATCTGAATCATAACCTATTTCACCTGTAAAGTCGAATGACTGAGCTGAAACTCCTAAACTCATTATTGAAAACAATAATGTACATAATATATTTCTCATATATTTCTCCTGTTGTGGATAGAGACTGGTGGAGCTGACAGGGGTCGAACCTGCGACCTACTACGTGCAAGGCAGTCGCTCTCCCAACTGAGCTACAGCCCCAAAAATCTTATCCGTTATTATCTATACTGGGTTTGTAAGATTTCTTCTTGGTTCTACTCTTATAAACTCTCTTCTTAGATTCATCAACATCGGGTGTTGATTTATCATCTGCAACGTAACGACCTTTTGAGTCTCTTGCTCTGACAGTTTCGAAACCAAGGAAATCTGTAAATTTTGTCCAAAATCCCATAATTTATCCTCTCACTATTTATAGTGTATATTACCAGCCACCGATATCCTTTCACCTTTAGGGTCATGGAATGGATAGACTGAATGATTTAACCACGATGGGAAGATAAGTATATCTCCCTTCTCGGGGTAATGTGACATGGAAGTCCAATTCATAAAATTGTTCTCTCCATAATGTAAGTCTATATGACCAGCTAGTGGTTTAGACTCTGTGTTGATATTACTATCGAATTCATTGTCGATTGCAGTATCACGTAAAATTGTGTTTTTTGTGTAGAATACAAAACTAAACAAACCATCATGTGCATGGATAGGATTATACTCAAACTCTTTTTGTAGATTGACCCAAAGGTTGTCTATTTGCAGCTGTTCATTGACAACTTCCATACCAGTCCCTTGGGCCCATGTCACTGCATGGTCTAGAATATGGTTCTTTGTCGTATCAGACATCACATCTACAATAGATATCTGAGAGTGGACTCTACCAGCAAGTAAGTTGGAACCTATTTTATGTTCTTTACTGTACCTGCGTGATTCTATCTGTTCATTGACTTCATCAATAACAGACATGTCCATCTTTCCAACCCATACTGGTGGGCCAAAAGGTGTAATTAGATTACCATCAACCATTTTCACTTACTGGTTCTCTAAAGATTGCATATGGCAATCCTTTCTTTTTTCTTCGTGCAAACTCATTAGATATTTTTTGCCTTAATTTCCCTTTACCCTTGGTACTTTTAATTTTGTTGTACTCATCAATCAGTTCTTGTAATGGTGTTGACTTGATATAGTAATGAGTTGTGGTTACTACTTTTGTTCCACGTGCAACAGTTTTTTGGGTTGGTTTAAATTTTATCGGCATTTCTCTCCTTGGTTCGGGGTTTATTTCTAACATGCCAGTCGTGACTACAATATGCATCACAAAAGACATGCACTGGTGACTGTTTAGGATTTGTGTGGTATTTGATTTTTTCCATTTCTAATTCTTTATCACATTCACTGCATTTAAGTTTCGTTGTCATGGGTTTGGTCTTCCTCTGCCCTTTTAAACCATATTGCAAAAACGTATCTCTCGCCTGCAAATATGGGTTCTACACTATGCCATCTCTCCGTTGAGTTGTTAAATGCTACCATAGTGCCTCTTCTTGGTAGTATTGTATGTCCTTCAACATTCAACCTACCCCCTTCGTATTCTTCATTCAACATGAAGATACAAGTTCCTGTGTCTTGCATATCAGCTGAGTCTTTATGCCAATTAAACATAGTATCCTTTGGATACTGCATTATAGTTGCATATGTAACCTCACCAAAATCTCTGTTCTTTGGCATATAAGGTTCTACTAACTGCATCACTATTTCAAACTGTGATGTTCCCTGTTCTAAAACTGCAACATCATGACCAGTCTGTGGATGTGTATATCTCCAAGACCTATCCAATGCAGATAAATCATCGGGACATATCTGTCCGTTCTCTTCTTGTTGTACATTCTCTACTGGTAATAAAGACAACTGTTCTATTATAACATCACATGTGTCTATCGTCAATACACTATCTGCAATCATTAAGATATTAGAACTAGATTCAGTTTCTTCGACTGCATCCTTTTCTTGTTGAGATTGTACTACTATCTTTCTTTTAGGCATTGTTACGTCTATCGTTATTAGGATGGAAGAATCTTACATATGAGTATCTCCATGAGTCCTCACAATATTTCTTGTAGTCATCTATCCATGCACCATGTAGTTTGTTACCTGTAAAGATAACACATGTATTGAATTTGGCTGGTATTATATAGTCTATCTCGAAGTCTTTCTCTACTTCATAGAGAACACCCATATGTTCCATGTTAGTAATCCATTCACCTTTATATACTGCAGTCCCGCCAGACTCTTCTTTGTCCATATAGACTAACATATTCAGTGTAGATTTATCGTCGGGTGTAATGAATGCACTATCAATGTGTGGATAGTGTTGCATCTTTGGGTCAAACTCTGTTATGGTTTGGAAACAATTGAACTCATGAATCTGTTGATAGTCATAATCACCTTTCCACCAATATCGTCTACAGATGTCCAGTATTCTCTCGTTCTCATTGATACCTATTCTAGTAGGATGTCCTATCTTGTCTGTAATACGGCAGTCATTGTATACAGTACCATTAGGTGAATCTCTCTCTGTAGAATATTTCCACATAGGATATTGTCTACTAGATATGTGTTCGTATAGGTCTTCGGGGTTTTCAAAGAAATCGTGTATAGTAATAACACCATTCTCATATGTGTGTTCAAGCTTAGGGTTTATTGCATAAAGTTCATCTAGTGCGTATGTCTTTTTCATAACCAATCCATTATAATGTTTACCATAATTAGAAGACCACATAGGATGTTAATTCCTACTATGATTGTTCTGATTATCGCAATCTTGTTCTCGTTTTGAGGGTTGTATCCATCCTCTTCGTCAAATGCTCCAAGAGCATGTTTCCATATCTCCCACATATTTATTCACCAAATACATCACTATAATATAGTGCATCCCCTGTTTCATTGTCATTAAGTTCTTGTCTATGTTTTAAGTTAAATGACACGGAATATCTGAGTTCTTCCTGTTCGCTATTTCCAGTGGGCGGAACCGAGTGCATCAAATAAGACGGCCAAAGTAAGAAATCACCAGCCGATGGTTCAAACATCATTTCTGATTGAAACCCTTGACAACCTGTGAATCCCATATTAGGTAAATCATCAAACTTAATCATATCTTCAGTACCATTATGTGCATATTGAGCTGCCATGTTTGGATTCCAAAACTTGATTGGTCTATCCGAATTGTTTACATAGTAGGTTCCACTGATATGTGAGTCAACATGATTGTGGACTTGATGGTCATGTTCTGCATCATATCTATTAATCCATGCAAACAGATGTATATCCTTTCTAGATAGATGTCTAACCTCTGTGTTGAATTGTGTACGTATGAATTCAATATAGGTATCTTTCATGATGTTAGCAAAGTCATTAAACCATGGTAACTTATGTGTCATTTCTCTTATATCATTATCAAAATAAGATGTGTAGTTACAGAGTTTGTCTTTGTTATCTTTGTCTGCAACCATATCAATGAGTCTATCTATATCTCTGATAATTTGGTCAGGCGGAAATCCTATGTGACCTCTTAGAAATGGTGTTGGGAATAATTGTAATATTCTATGTTGTGCAGGCTGATAAAAAGACTGCTTGTATGTCGCTGGTTTCATAATTTAATTGCCAATAGTAAAAGTATTGCAATGAGAATGACGTTTGACATGAAGATACCTATTGCAAGAATAGTGTGATACCATATCCATCTTGTCTTGTATGCATTATCTACTGTAATGTCATCGGGGTCAGGCCCATGGTCAATATCAGTCTTGGGATTCTGTTTCCAAAGTATCTCCCACCACTTAGTCATTCTTTTTCTCTATCTGTACTGCAACCCCCTTTTCGTTACCCTTGGGTGTTTTGATAGTTACGTCTCTGTAGTATACAACTACTTCTCCTAACTGTTTGATGTATCGTTTGAGTTCTTGCATATTTGCACTCATGACTTGATAATCACCTATAGTCGTTGCAACAAATACAACCTCACCACCATTCTGTTCTTTCATTTCATCTAAGAAATAGTCAAGATGTGAGTAATCGACTGGCCACTCGGGATTGTCTCTGTCCTCAAGGTTACATGTCTTAGGACGTTTAAGTTTTTCTACTTGTACTCCGTCTTTCTCTTCGAATCTTTTAGGGTCATACGATAATGTTGCAACACATAGATTGTCTTTCTTTGCCTCAGATACGACATACCAATTAGGTGATGTCATTTCAATAGGTCTTGGAAGTGTAGGTTGAATTATATCTATTTCTAATGGTTTAGATACTATCTCTACTTGTTTCGTTCCAATTAACGAGCATCCACTAATCGTTATCAGTGCGATTAGACTCATCAAGGTTATATATTTCCTTTGTATCATCTTCGATTCCCTCAAATACTCTATCCGTTGCACGATTGACCTTTCCTGTCATTATGCCAGGCTTTGCAACTGCAAGAGCGCTTAAATTATGTCTTTGGAATATTTGTAGATACTCCGCCTTTTCTGCTTCAATCGATGCATTTTTACGACTCATGTTCTGCAATGCTTTCCCTTGTTTTTCAAAGTTCTCTTTCATCACTTCCATGGCACGTTGTTGTTCTTCTACTGCAGCTTCTAACTTAATGTTATTTTGTGTAAGTGTTTGATTCTCATTATACAAAAAGAAACAAAACAATCCCACTGCTACTAGAAGACCCATAGTTAACTGATTCATTAATCTATCTCCTCAATTTTTACTTCAAGTCCTAGAACTGAACGTATTTCTATAACGTTCTTAGTTTCATAGTCTTTGAATTTTAAATGTTTCGGTCTATTTACCATGATATTTCTTGACATATATTCCGACTTGTACATGTTACCACCCTCAGATTGTCTGTAAATGGTAATCTTGTATTCTGCTTTAAAGAGATGTTTAATCCATGTCCAAATGAACCAAAAAAATCTCTTCAGTAATTCTTTTATCTTATTCCATAGTTTGTTAAGCATAGTCTATCCATCCTGTTACTATATATTTCTCTCCTTTGAGAGGTGGATTACCTCTATGCATATGAGTGAAACCAGCAGGCCACAATACTATGTCACCTTTTTTGGGTTTGATACGTAATGATTGGTATAGGAATTCTAACTCTCCACCTTCCTCAACGTCATTAAGGAAGATTGCCCATGCAAGTAGGGATTTAGAACTAGATGGACAATTACAGTGTTCACAATGCCAGATATGATATCCTTGTTGTGGTAATGTCTTTTGAATTTTTGCACCACTGACCATAAGACCTCTGTAGTTATCTTGGACTGGGTACTTTTGAAACCACTCATCGATAACACCATCGGGTTCTTCAAAGATAGATAGTATTCTATTCATCTGACTACCGAAGTATGACTCGGGTACTGAAGTCATGCTGATTGCGTCATCACTCTTTTTTGTTATTAAAGTTGTGTCGTAATGAGCTCTTGGAAGTGTTAAACCTCTGGCTTCACATTTTTTGTATATTCCCATGACATAGTCTATGAACTCGTCGTCTGTCCAACCACGATAAAGGAGAACATGTTCTCCAAGGTCTTCTATGTGTCTATCTTCTGCAAATCTATTTTGTGTTTCCATAATATATACCAAAAAGTAAGGATTATTCCTTACTCTTATTTAGTGTGTTTAGAAATGGTGGCGGGACTGATAGGAATCGAACCTATAACCTACTGCTTAGAAGGCAGTTGCTCTATCCGATTGAGCTACAACCCCTTAGTCACCATTTCTTAATACTTTAAGTTGTGCAATTGTATCAGCTGCACTAGTGTGTAGTATTCCAATACCACCATGTTCTACCCATGCATCAAGGTTCTTTTGTCTGTCATCAATAAGGACACTTCCTTTGATTGCAAACATACCTTTCTGACTACCAGTCATAGTACAAGTAACAACAACAGTAGGACTAACATGTTCTTTAATCCACTCGTTCTTATCATACACAACCAACTCTCTGTTTATAACACCAGCTGCAGTGAGTATTTCCCACGGTAGTTTAGTGTGTCTAACGTAACCAACCAATTCATGCATATCAGGCATAGGTGGTAACATTCTGAACAGTCTTTTGTTTGTTAACTCTTCCTTCCTTAAGTCATAGTCATTATGACCTTGGTCGGTGTTAGGGAATTCTCTCCCTGTTAGTTTTTCAACACCAGTGTTGAAATCGGCTAATACTCCATCCATATCGATGAAGATTCTTTTTATCTTTACTCTCTTATTTTCCATACGTATAGTATAACACTCTTTCGGCCCTGTTGTCAAGGCATTTCGGGCTTATTCCCAAAATATTTTATACAGTTTTTCTTCCTTTGCGTAGGCTTCTCGCTCCCAAGGTTGACGGCTATATGGTGCCTTAGAGTAGTCCTTTTTCTTCCATTTTTGACGAACTGGACTGAGTTGTCCAGTTAAGAATTGTTTTGCATGAACTAATTCATGTGCAAGATTCAACATTTGGTCTTCTAGAGTGAATTCTAGTCCATTACTACCACGTGCAATCTCTATAATGACCTCATCACGGTCACCCCAACATAAAGCATAGTGATTATTCTCACATCTAGTTATAACATTTAGTTCTATGGTTATATCCCTACGTAATTTAGGGGAAAGATAGGCAATACAGGACTTCACAAAGGTACGAATTCGACGTTTTTGTGCAATTTGACCATTTATTTGAATGTCAATCAAGGGGTAATGTTCCTTTCTTCTCAGTTGTGTCATATTATATCAAAAAATCTACCCTGTAGTCAAGGCCCTAATCGTCGTATTCAAATACCTCTTCTATTGTATCTTCATCCATTTGTGCGCCACAAAATGGACAATGTTCGATTCCATACTGGTGTGAATCCATTTCATGTTCTACTATGCACTCTGATTTACAGTCGTTGCAGTGTAATCTAATCTTCAACTTTATCTCCTACGATTTCCTTGAAAAAGTTATCATTTGATTTAGCTTTACCATCAATCATTCCGAATGGTAGTGGTCTATCAATATCTTTTTTAAAGAAATCTTCCCCACACGTGTAAATTCTAATCTCTACTAAATCTTTATCAAGTGTTCTTGCAATATGCTCAAGTCTTAAATCTATAGCTGTCTGGCTATGTTTTACATTGAGATATACATGAACTTGTTTCATTAGTCTTCCCAAACGTCTCCGTGTTTTACGAACTCTGCAAGTTTGTCATATCCACCTATGTAAGTCCAAGTATTTTCTGTTTCTCTGACTCTGATTTGTGGAAAGGTTCTTGCAGTTGGAAACTCTTCAAAGAGTTCTTCTCTTGTGAAGTCTGTGTCCAACTGTTTGTAAGTGTATTCTAGTCCTTCTTTCTCACATAAAGCTTTTGCTTTATCACAGAATGGACATTGTGTTTTTCCAAATATTTCTATCATATTAAAATCCCGATATTTTTGTTAAATGTTTATATTCCAAGCATTTGTCACATTCACCACATTGGTTTGGGTAACCTAATGCACATGAATTGACGTATTGTCTTATATCCACTGGTATTGATGACCACTGTTCCATCTTGGTCATTCCACCAAGAGGTGGATAAAGTCTGTAGTTGTGATTCTTGTTCATCAACCTTGCATAGAATTCAAATACTATTTGAAACTCCCATGCACGTGGCACCCATGGCCAATCAGAATAGTGTTTATGGTCATCTGCATAGTTTATCATCCCACTGTTCACACCCCAATAGTATTCTTCTATATGTGGGAACTGAGTCAATGCACTTAAACATGCAATTGACCAATGTCTAGCAGAATGAAAGTATTCTTCTGACCTTTCATCATGGTCATATTTAGGATGCTCATGAGTAATCAAATCTACATCCAACATATCACATATCTGTGTAATATTACTATGTAGTTGATTTGCTGTTGTGATGGGGTTGTCCCATAGTGAATGTAGTGCAATAGGTTTCTTACCTTTCTCTACACACCAGTTTAATAAAGCAGTAGATTCAACCCCACCACTGAACATGACAACACAATCGTGCATTACAACTCAAAGCCTTCAAACGTATCGTCGTCTACGTCCTGTTTTATACCCCCAATTAGATAGGATTCTATTTCCGTCTCTTGTGGTGCATTCTGTAATCCTCTACTGTTGAACCAATGTGATGTCCAAGGTAAAGGGTTGTTTGTTGAAGAGATATCAAACAATGGATTCAGACCCAATGCACGTAATCTTTTGTTTGCTGTGTACTCTACGTATTGTCCAAGTAATGCAGTAGATAGTCCAATCATAGAACCATCCTTAAATAAGAAGTCTGCCCAATCCTTTTCTTGTTGGACTGCATCACGATACATATCATATACTTCCTCTTCACATTCTTTCATGATTTTTAACATCATTTTGTCGTTCTCTTGTTTCTTATAAGCTTTAAGAATGTGTTGTGTGATTGCAAGATGTTGTGCTTCGTCTCTTGCAATAAGAGATATGATTTTTGCACTTCCTTCCATCTGTTTTAACTCACCAAATGCAAAAGAACATGCAAAGGATACGAAGAAACGAACTCCTTCTAAGATGTTAACTGATACCAATGCAAGGTATAATGCTTTCTTAAGCTCGTAATCATCAACTTTAAGACCTAGTAATCTACGTCTTCCTAGTTGTATAAACTTATCATACTTTTCTGTTACCTGTTCTGCTCTAGCTACAATTGCTGGTTCGTCTAGGATTGTGTCAAATATCTCACTAGGGTCACTATAAACATTCTTTATAATATGAGTATAACTTCGTGAATGAATAGTCTCCATGAAATCCCATGTGATAATACAAGACTCAAGTTCAGGCAGGCTCACAAACGGTAAGAATGCTATGGATGGAGCTCTTCCTTGAACTGAGTCGAGTAAAGTTTGATACCTCAAGTTAGAGGTAAAGATGTGTTTCTGTGCGTCAGAAAGTGTTTGGTAATCACCTCTATCTTTCTGTAGGGATACCTCTTCGGGTCTCCAAAAGAATGATAGTTGTGTCTGTGTTAGTTTGTCAAATATAGGATACTTGAATGTGTCAAATCTTTGCGTGTTTAATTCCTCACCGAAGAACATGGACTCTTTTGTAAAATCTACATTTTTTTTGTTAAATACTGTCATTCCTTCACGGCCCTCTTTTTTCTTGTGTCTAATTCAAAATCATCATAATTATTTGCAAAGTTAGCTTTCTTATCTACTACGTTATGATATATGTTTGCAAACTCTTTAAACCTTTTTTTGGTTTTACCTGTTTCTGCATCATTATATACACCAGTTTCAACATTGTATGTCTCATCTGCATATCTATGTGGTCTTCCATCAAACGATAGTGCAAAATGGTCTTCCATATCTGTATGCATTTTGTCTATGTTCAACAACTTACTATCTTCATTGAAGAAGTGTAAGAAGATGTGATACGAGTAGTCACCTACTAAGTAATCTCTCCAGTGTATTACATTAGGCCCTTGATATAATAAAACATCACCAGGCTCTAAACTTATTGGAATACCTCTTCTATTTCTATGTGATATCCCTTGAGATATATCATACACTTCATCCATGCAACCCATGTCGACATAGTTATCATCATTCTGTACCCATATCTTCCATGGTGCATTATCATCTGTTTTATAATCTAAACAGATTGTTGCACTTATTTCACATGATGGTCTATCAGTGTGAGCTCTTAGATATGCACCTCTTTCATATTTCCGAGTGTAAGAGTATGTTTCTCTTAACCCCATATCAATTACGTTATCTAATTTTTCCTTTAGCCATCTATGTAGGGAAACTGCCATCGGAGTGCAGTAATTAGCTTTAGATTTTCCTAAAGAATCTTTAGGTGAGTTTTGAGTGATTTCATGTTCTCTTTTGAATATTGCTTCATCCCATGCACCATTGTGTTCAATAGTCTTCCATGTATCTAATGATAAGTTAATAATATCTTTAGGAATGAAATTACGTAAGACAACAAACCTGTCTTTCATTAAGTCCCAAGTTAGTTGATTGGTTCTACCACTTATTCTTAAATGGTTCTCTCCATCCTTATCCATTCTCTCGTCGTCGGGATACGTATATATTACAGTCTTTTCATCATATGGCACAGGCATCGCAATCTTCCTCATCTTCACTTGGTGCAGAATGCATCATTGGTGGTATGTAATCATTAGACGCTGAATTAGGGTCTGTAACTACATCCTCTACTTTACCATCCATTGTGTTTTGGTAATATGATGTCTTCCATCCATACTTGTATGTGTTCAACATGTCTTGAGCCATGACTGATACTGGTACTTCACCCTTGTCATAATTTTCGGGGTTGTAAGACCAGTTACCACTAATCGCTTGGTCAAAGAACTTTTGCATCACTGCAAGTACTTTAATATATCCTTCATTACTAGGCATATCCCATAGTAACGTGTAATTGTTTTTAAGTATACTATACTGTGGAACTACCTGTTTTAGGGTTCCTTTTTTACTTTTCTTGACTGAAAGGTAATCTCTAGGGGGTTCTACTCCATTCGTTGCATTAGAGACCACGCTAGAGGACTCTGAAGGCATCTGTGCAGTAAGAGTTGAGTGTCTTAGACCATGTACTTTGATGCATGTTCTAAGTTTATCCCAGTCACATTGTAACTCATTTGGTGTGATACTGTCAACATCCTTTTTATAGGTATCGATGGGTAATATTCCTTGTGCATACTTAGTTTTATGGAAGTATTCACATGCACCTTTCTCGGATGCAATCTGATTAGATGATTTTAATAACTCGTACTGGAATCTCTCGGTTAGTTCATGTACTAATCTATGTGCTTCGGGGTCATCGTACTTAACCTTATTCTTTGCAAGGAAATGTGCAAGACCAATGTATCCTATTCCTAATGAACGTCTTGCTCTTGTTGATTTCTCAGCTGCAATCACTGGATATTTCTGATAGTCTATTAGTTCTTCTAACCCTCTAACTGCAAGGTCACATAAAGTACTAAGTTCATCAAAGTTCTTTAAGATACCTATGTTAACTGCAGATAGGATGCACAACGCAATCTCACCTTCCCCATCAATATGACTGATAGGGTCGGTGGGTAGTGTTATCTCTTGACATAAGTTACTCATGTTAACCTTGTCGATAAAACTACTATGCGTATTGCAATGGTCTATATTCATAATGTAAATACGGCCAGTCTCTGCTCTTTCTTTTAATAAACTTGTAAATAATTCTCTTGCACCAATCTTCTGTTTAGGAATACTGGTTGCACGTTCATACTTTTCATAGAGTTCATCAAACTCTGGCGTTCCAAACGCCTCGTATAAACCTTTAACATCATGTGGTGAGAATAATGATATATCTTCATTCTTTAAGAATCTCTTATAGAATAGTTCTGATATCTGTATAGAGTAATCTAACTTTCTTACTCTGTTGTCCTCTGTTCCTTTATTGTTTTTAAGTACGAGGATATCTTCGATTTCTTGATGCCAGATTGGGAAATGTACCGTTGCACTTCCACCTCGGACGCCATTCTGTGTGCAACTCATAACCGTTGCTTCAAATTTCTTAAGAAAAGGGACAACTCCAGTATGTTGAACTTCTCCACCACGTATCTTTGACCCAATTCCTCTAATTCTTCCTGCGTTAATTCCAATTCCAGCTCTTTGTGCAACGTATTTTCCGATTGCCATGTCACTCGAAAAGATTGAATCGAGTGTGTCGTCTGAGTCAACCAAGACGCATGATGCAAATTGTCTGAGTGGAGTTCTGACCCCTGCCATGATGGGTGTGGGTATGTTAATTTTAAACTGTGATATGGCATCATAATATCCTTTGACATAACTTAATCTACTCTCTTTATAATCTTTAAATAACGTCATTGCAATCATCATGTACATGAACTGTGGTGTTTCATATAATGTGTTACTTGACCTGTCTTGTACCAAATACTTGTCCACAATTTGTTGTAGACCAGCATATGTAAAGTCTAAATCTCTTTGGTGTCTTATAAACCTATTACACTGATTTATTTCATCTTCAGTATAATAATTAAGAATGTCTTTATCATACACACCGTAATCTATATTTCTATTGATAATATCCAATAATGGTGGATAGATTTCTGAGTCTTTCCACTTGGTGTTAAAGACCTGTTTCTGTACACCAAATAGTAATAATCTTGCAGCTACAAACTGATAGTTTGGATTGTCCAGTGAAATTAAATCACTTGCACTTTTTACAAGGATTTGTTGTATGTCTTTTGTTGTAATACCATCATAAAATTGTAAACCACTATTCATCTCGACGGATGATTCTGATACACCTGTAATATCTTTACAAGCTTTCTCCATCATTCTATGAATCTTTTCCAAGTCAATGTTCATTTTTGAACCGTCAGACTTGATTACCTTGAACTCTGCATTCATATTTTCTTGTACTCCATAAGTTTTAAGTTTGCCGAAAGACCTTCAAATGTACAAGCATTAATGATATCTATTATTTCACTTTGACTCAATCCACTCATTATCATATCGTTTATATCTTTACAGTTTGCAATACGTCTGTCGTCCCATATGCAAACTTTATATCCTAACTCAATTACTTCCTTAAGCTTCTTGAGTATCTCTTCATTACGAGGTTCATTATCATAAATGATAATTGCATTATCTTTTATACCATCGTCTATTTTCTTAAAGTCACTACCCCCGACTGCAATACTATTGGGTAGGAATAAACTATCTATAGGGCCTTCGGTAACATAGATAGTTTTTGTCTTGTCCACATTTTCTATGTTATAGATGAGTGGAACATCATCTAGGAGCCTCATTGTAAGGTATCGTAATGGTGAGTCATTAATTGCTCTACCCGATACTCCTACGAGTTCCCCATCCTCTTTAAAGAATGGTAATATTATTCTTGGGTCTGTCCCAAGAACTCTGTCTTTATACTTCTCATGAAGAAGACCAAGAGTTTGTGCTGACTCTACAAACCATAGAGTGTCAATCTTGTCTTCGGGAACTTTCCTGTTCTGTAGATATTCTCTTGCAACTTGTTTCTCTCTAGCAGGAAACATAATCGCTGACAAGTCAACTTTAATCATATTTAGTAATTCTGTTTTTGGAGTGAACTTGAATTCATTTGCACTTGGCATCTTATGACCCGAGGCATGTTTTTTAGGTTTCTTACCACTCTCTGTTAACCATTCTTTAATGTACTCTTTATGTAGTACAGGGAAATGGTCTTTGATAAAATTTACACTAGATGTGGATTTACCACAATTGTGACATTTGTATATAAAACTTTGTTCTACAACGAAATGATACCCACGTGCTTTGTGTTTATTCTTTTGAGAATCTCCACAATATAAACACCTGTGATTCAGTGTTGTATCACCCTTCCATTTTGCAAGCTCTAGAGAACCCACACACATAGAAAGATATTTTCTTTCTAACCATAGCATACATTCATTATACATGAATACATGCTAAAATACAAGGTGTTTTTTAAACTAAATTAACCGTCGATTAGAGCTTGAACACGTGCTACTTCTGTGTCCCAAGCTGCTTTTGAAGTGTCATATGATGTCTGAGCAAGAGCTCTTCCATCTGTTCCTTCTGCTGGAGCTCCGTCCATACTTGGTTCTGTTGCTACCAATTCTGCCATAAACTCTGTTAGAGTCATAGAATCTGATATTGCCATTATACTTCTCCGTTATGTTCTGTTGTTGGTTCTTCTACTTGATGTTCTTCATGAGACATTTCTTCTTCCATTTCATGAATAGGAGCCATATAAGCTGCCCAGTCGTTTGACCAATCATCTTCTTCAGTTCTCATCCACTCACCTGCTACTGAGTCGTAACATGCATCTGTATCGATGTTAGTAGACAAGTTATACTCGTCTTCATCCATGTCATTTGGTTGCATCCAACACTGGTAGATACAATCCCAATAAGCATCTTCACCAAACCCTTCTGGGCATGGGTGAGTTGGTGTTTCGGGATGGATATAATCACCTTCACTAGACTCTGTGAATACTACAGAATAGTCCTCGACATTTTCTTCTTCGTGTGGTATATTACCAAGTGTATGTTCAATATCTAACAACATTCCACGAATGTCGTATAGTAAGTGTTCGATTTTTAGACGAGGGTCTAAGTATTTGTCTGACATGATTTCTCCTAGAAATATTTATAATTGTATTTAGTCTTTTTGAAGTTTCTTCACTCTCTTTTTTGGTACTTGAAGCACAATTCTTTGTGTTTCTCTTAACTTTTTAGTATGTCCTTTTCCTTGTATCAATCCTAATGATGTAACCAATAATAGAATTGCCAGCGGGTCAAATACAAAAATCAGCATGTAAATTACCCATCGAACCGCGTTGTCAAGGTACTTGACAGAATCCTCTTGTCCGTATATTACCTCTGCAATATACTTGATTGGGCCCACTTCACGTTCTAAATTGAGGATAATTTGTTTACTCTCAAACATCTCGTCTTTGTATTCATCTATTATATCATAGGACTCATCAATCAACAAGTTGAATTCATCGGTCTTTGCAATTATCTCATTTGAATCACCTGTAGATGATTGTTGTAATCTCTTTATCTCTACATTTGCATCATCAATAGTCTTCTGTGCTTGAGCTCTATAACGGTCAATGTTACTCTGTTGTTCTGCAATGTCATCTCTTATCTGTTCTCTTTGAGTTGATTGTTGGTCAAACAACGTATTTGCCTGTTGAACATAGTCTATAACTTCTAACTCATCCTGTGTAAATACTCCCCCTTCTGAGGTAGTAATAGTCTCAATCCCTTTCTCTCTAAGATTGCTTACAGCCGTGTCTAGTGCAGTCACAGAACCCCTTAGAGATGTTATTTGACCCTTTGCATAGTCTATATCCCCTTGAACTCTGTCCCATGCACCATCTCTAATAGTTTCTTGTTGTTTGATAGACTCTGATACATCTATCTTTGCACCCCCAAGATTGTCTATCCTGTCTTGATAGGTTTGTATCTTGTTCTCTTCCCTTGCAATCTGATTCTCGATTCTATCAACAATAGATTGTGCTTGTGCAGTATCCCCTGTTTGTTCTGAATGTGCTTTTGATAGGTATCCAAATATACCCAGTGATGTAATTAACATGAGAACGAATACTGAAAATACAAGATAGTATTTCATGTAATTGAGTTTTTCCCATGCAAGATGTAGATAAGCTGCAGTTACGACTTTACCAAATTCTAAAGCACCTGCCATAATTACAACACCCATGAAGGCACCAGCAAATATTGTTGCAAGACCTAACACTGAGAAATATGCAGCTATTGATGCAATTCCTAGGGACGTAATTACCGCGAGGTAATTCAAAAATCTGTTCATAATCTATCTCTTGATGTTTCTACGCAAGAGAGTATATAAAGCATTTGGTTCATACTTTTTATTTCTTTTATATCTCTTCTTGAAACCAATACTACTTGCATCGGTTGAAACAGCTGCACCAGTGGCATTCATAGGTGCATCTTCTTTTAATTTTCCGAAGTTCATGAATTCCATGAGTTCGGATGCAAGTTTTACTCCTGCTTCATAATCTGAAGGATAGTGTAATCCTGCTATAACTCTACCAAACCCACTAATCTTTGCACCGTTCATTAATCCAGCACGGTGTTGTGGGTATAATCTACTATAATACTCTGCAACTACAAATGGTTGGACTGTATGTCCACTTGGGTATGAAGGTGTCTTTGCAGTATCGGTTACATATCTTTCAAAATCCATACCTAATTCTTCTGCAACTTGATATGGTCTTGCACGATTGAAGTGATTCTTATGATGTTTGATTATAGGCTTACACTGGTCTTCAAGATACTCTACATCATCTACATCATAATCTAAGTCCTCTTTATTCATATATTCTTTGATATAATAAGTTGAATCTTCATCACATTTAAGATATTCTTCTTTTTGTTCTTCTGTTGCACCTGTAACGTGTTTCTGTATTTCTTGCAATTCTTTAACAACTGCATTACCTTTAGGAAACTGTCCTAACATTATAGTCTCCCAACCTTCACTCCATATCTCTAGGTTTTTGTACTTTGCTTTTTTAAGTTCTTCTTGTGGTTTGAAGACCATATGGTCTATGTCTTCATCTAGAAAAACTGAGAGGTGTTTATTAGTATACGTCATCTTCTGTTACCAAGACTCTATCTTCGTTGATATAACCAATGTAAACATCTATTCCAAATACTTTAGAATGATGTTCCATGATTGAAATTTCTGATTTGTGTGGATATTCTATATCTAACTGTTCTAATCTTCTACGTAAGTGATACACTCCACCAGCCTGTAATTTACCGACTGACATAGATTCTTCTAGAACCTCTGCATCTACCTTACCCAGTTCTTTTAGATGTCTATAGAACTTCTCACATAGTTCTTCCATTTGGTCTTCTTCTAACTCATTCTGTTCCTTCAACATAAGAAGTGCAACAGCATAAGATGCAAATTGTGATTTACCAAATGGTACCTTGTTTATTATTTTCTTTAGATTGAATACTACACGATGTAGAGGTGTCAAGGAAGCTTTCTCTGCAGAAGTTTCGGGTTTGTTGTCAACCATCTTTCCGTCAACATCTATCTTTTTAATTCTAGTTCCTTTGTTGTCGATAAACCCAAATTTATATGCCTGCATCTTCTCCCAAGGTGTTGTCAACATCTTGAGCATTCTAAAGACTATTAAAGTATCTACTATTCTCATATATCTATTTAGGTGTTTTGAGCAGTGGAGCTCCCAAACCGATTCGAACGGTTGACCTACTGATTACAAATCAGTTGCTCTACCAGCTGAGCTATGGGAGCTTACAATTCTCTCAATCTTTGTGCAATCACATCGTCAATTGGTAATTCGGGTTCGAAGTCCTGTGTGATGTAATCTAGGTATAGTAGTAAGGTTTTGATTGAAGACCAATATCTATCTTCTTTTATTTTGAATTTCAACATTCTCATACATGGTTCGTATCCAAATACATTGAATAGACATATAAGATGATTGAGTAACAGGCGTTCTCTTAGTTCACCACTCTCATGGTATCTGAATAGTAATCTTTTAAGATATCTGAATCTACGTAAATCCTCTTGGAAGTCTTCCATGTCCTCACATTGAGGGTCATCATAGTGCTTCATAGCATATGCAGAAAAGTTTTTTGCTGTTAGTTTGTCAAAAAGACTCATAATATAATTTTAAATAGTGGTCTACCATGGTATTTAGTAGACCTCTAAGGAAGGTTTTAGACCAATGAACCGTATACTTTGTAACTGTTGTTCATTAACCTTTCGTATTTCACATTAAGTGAAACTAGTTTTTCTTCTTTTTCGAACTCATCATGTGGTGTATCCACTGATTTTCCAAATGTTTCACCATATCTTGAGAAAGAAAGGTCAAACTCTCCACTTTCGTTGAACTCAACATCATCATGTTTCATCATTGCAAGTCCAAGTTGTTCGAGTTTTGCCTTCATTTGTTCGACTGCAGCTTGTGGGTTCATGTATTCTGAACTTGCTGTATGTCCTAAGACAGCATTGATTTTAGCCTTAACTTCTGCATCATCAATGTCGTGTGGTATTTCTGTTGAAGAAAGTCCACCAACTTGTTTTGTTTCTGTTATGAATTGACTGAATTTTTTCATAATTTTTTTCCTATTGTGCGTCGTAGTAATTTTTATTTAGTTCACCACGAACTATTGTTTCACCGACTTTTCTACATTTAATGTAGACTCTTTCTGTATTACCACCAATCGATGTAAATGTTCTAATACCGTTTGTTACAGTTCCGTTGGATTCGGAGTATGTTTCTGCATCTGATTTAGTTGCAGCGTTATCATACTCCCAAATTCCACCCGAACCTGTGACTGCTACGTACGCCATTACTTAACTTATGCTACTGCAGTAAGTGTACCAGCTGCAGTTCCAATACCTGCTATTGAGGTAATTGTTGATACAGTTGAAGTACCTTTGTCTTTAATGGTTCCACTGTTTAGTGATACTGGGTTTGCACCAAAACTTAGTACATCATCAGCTGCAATCGCTGCATTCGCTGCACCGTATGTAATTGTGAATGTAAGTTCATTAGTACCTGTTCCACTTGCATATGATAATACATGTGGGCCTCTTCCACTTCCACTACCTTGGTTACCGTTAGTAACTGATAGTTGAGGTGTTCCAGTAACGTCTACTGCTTCGTTAAATATAACTTTTGCAGATAGAGTTCCACCAGCAGAAACGTCCCATCCAGTTGAAACCCAATCGATATCAGTGATATCAGCTGCTCCAAGAGCAGTTGTAAGTGCAGAACTAGACCATGCGACTAATACTTCAGTCAATGTTCTTGAACCCACTACTTTTTTTAATTCCCAACCATATGGTTTAGCTTGAGTATTTGTTTTGTCGGCTGCAGATAACCAGTTAGGTTTTGATTCTGAACCACTTGTATGTCCCCAAAGTGCCATTTTATTTCTCCGTTATAGATTTATTTAGCGACTCTTAATATTGTATCAAAAGTCTTTTTAAAAGATTTTATATCTTTTTGTAAAAGTCGTGAGTATTTATCTCTTAAGGCGGGCTTAACAGACATTAATGCCTGATAAACTTTGGCTGCATCTTGATGCTTTACCTTCAACTTTTTCATATCATCCGTTCTTACTTCCGTATCTCGTTTAGTATCAATCATTTTTGATAACTGAACAAGAACGTTTGCATCGGGTCTTAATTGCATTCCCTTTGCTTTTGAGTTAAAAGCATCGATTGCTCTATCGATAACCTCATCCTCTTGTGCTTCTGAATACTTTCCACCAGCCATTGTACTGATTTTCTGTATCATCGCACGCAATTCTTTCTCTGATTTTGCCTTTGATACTGCACGTGCAATCTTCTTATTGCCACCGTCACTCATCATTGCAAAATCTGAAGCCTTCTCCATTACGGCATTGGTCTTCTTTGCAGCGTCTTTTACGTATCCTAACTTCTTAAGTTTCTCCTTAAAAAGTTTGTATCTCGCATCACCTTTGACGCTCATTTACTTCTCGTCAAAGTGTGTAATTGTTGAAGGGTCACCATATGATGATTTACCTCTTGCAACTGCATCAAAGTCTCTGAGTTTCTTCTTAGTTCCACTCATAACGATTACTGTATCTTTCTTACCTTTATCCATAGTAATCTTTAAACCCATCATTTTTGCAGAACGAATAAATTTTTGTTCTTCGGGTTTCTGCATTCCTTTAACTCTGTAAGTAATCATCTCTTCTGAAATAGTATCTCCTTCCATGTTGTCACCCATTTTCTGCATCATTCTTTGTGCAAGGTCGACAAGTGTAGAGATATTTGACTTCTCCATTTTCTTTTTGTTTTGGTCGTTTACTTTACTGTAGATTTGTGTAATCATTGATGCAGTAAACATATCAATCATTATACCACCAACTTTAGCTGCACCTTTAGTGTCAACAATCTTTTGAACATCTGGCATAAGGTTTTTACCTTCTGAGATTGTTTCTTCACCTTTAAGTAATTTACCTGTTTGAAGTGTTCCGATAAGTGTAACGACTTTATCTCTTGCATCTAAAATTGATTTATAAGTATCGTTGTGTTTTGTATCTTTGAGTTCTTTATCACCCATTCCAGTGATTTTTTGATAACCTTTTAATACGCTTTGCATATCTTTAGAAAGTTTTTGTACTGCTTTAATTTCTTTATCAGTTGTTTCTGATACTTCTTCTTTCTTATTCTTAAGAGACTTACCTTCTTTTAATCCTTTTAGATTACCACGGTATTTGATTTTATCTTTACCTTCTTCTACTTCGTCTTCTTTAACTACTGCTTGACTCCAACCACCACCGTGGTCTTCTGCAGTCTTTAGTTTACTTAATGCAACATATA
>Ga0181417_1000010_pt1 | contig 66352 bp, 87 predicted proteins | sample 40SPOviralmetaG_FD_130142 | JGI IMG/M metagenome (GOLD analysis project Ga0181417, IMG submission 130142) | Marine viral communities from the oligotrophic San Pedro Time Series (SPOT) site, San Pedro Channel, CA, USA - 40 SPOT_SRF_2013-02-13 | ecosystem: Environmental > Aquatic > Marine > Strait...
AAATAAAATGACTAAAAAAAATAAAATGACTAAAAAAAATAAAATGACTAAAAAAAATAAAATGACTAAAAAAAATAAAATGACTAAAAAAAATAAAATGACTAAAAAATAAAGTTATTTACAAGATAATACATTTATCTAAACAATTTGATTTACCACTTTTATTTTTATAAAAATTTATATCGATTAGATAAATATAATATTTATCGTATATTTTTATCTTTTTATAATATTCATTTGTGACTCTATTATATATTATTTCATATGATGGATTATTAATACCATAAAAAAATATATATTTTCGGTTTTTAGTCACACCAATTTTAAAATTTTTAAACTTTGAATTTAAAATGTAATTTAATTCTTTATAATAATAATTTTTTAGAAAATTTATTTTATATTCTTCTACGAATAATGGATTATTATAAAAATCTTCTAGATAATCATTTAATGCTGTCATTAATATATTTAATATATATATTAAAATCTTAAATATATTATTCTATAATATTAACGTGTGTCTGATTACATAACCGTTTTATAATTTTATTTTCTTTATCACTAAAATCTTCAGTACAATTTTTTACTAACTTCATATATTCTTCTTGTAATTTTGGATCAGCCTCCCAATTTGGATTTTCTGCTACCCATTTCTCCAAACTTTTTTGTTGCATATGGGTAACTTGTTTTAATGCATTCTTTAATTTTATATTTGAATCATCTCTCTCCCAATTTCCCATATTTTGATTTTCTTCTGACTTAATATAAAGTATTTCTCTCTTTACATCCATACAATGCAATGGTCTCTCATAAACTGATAATTTATTCATATTTTCAATAAATATATTTGAAACTCCTTCACTTAATCCTTTACTCTGTGTAACTAAAAGATTACCTAGTGATACTTCTATCTTTTTTATAAATTCTTCCATAGTTAACGCATCTTTACACTGTTCATTTAAAAATATATTAATATTTAATTTATTCTTATTTATTGTATTATTATTACCTACTCTAGGTATTAATTCATTTATCTGCTCATGCATTTGTTTTTGTTGCTCAAACATATGATTCTGCATTGTCTGAAACTGTTTAACTAGTAATGACTTTATTTCTGTATTTTCTTCAACTAATTTCATTACTAAATCTTTTGATGGATCATCATTATCTATTATTTCTTCTTTTTTTACATTTTTATTTATTTTTTTATTTAATATTTGACACTTTTTTTTATGATTATGGAGAGAAGCCCGGTAAGGATATTCTTTTCCACATTCACAAATAAACTGCGAACTTGGTTTCGCATTTTCTTGCAAAATTGTTGTCTTTTCGTTGTATTTTGTTGTATGTTTATGTTTTGCTGTCAAAAGATGTTTGTCGAAATTATATTTATTGCTCGTACCAAAGTCGCAAAATTTACAATAAAATTTTTTTGCATTTTTTTCCTTAATTTCTTGCAAAAAAGTTGTCATTTTGTTGTATTAAAATTATATAAAAATTTATTTTTATAGTCATTTTTTTATTAAAAAAAGGTATGGTAAGGTATATTTTTTTAGATATATTTTATAATATAATCATAATAGGTTTGAATATGAAAATATTGAAAATTTTGAAATTTTTTTTTTATTTTTTTGAATTTTAATTCTTATTTCAAAATTTTGAAAAATTTATGTCCAATTTTAAAAAATCAATTCAAGAATTAAAAAAACGAAAAAAAAAAAAAATTTTCTTTAAGTTAAAAATTAATATATATTAATATTATTTGCACAACCAATATTACCTCTACAAACCCAGGTCTTTCTACTTGCATAGCGTGCTAAACCACCACGCTGTCTATATTTTTTTGTACCTCCTTTAGTATATGGATTTTTTTGGGATGCTGGAGTTGGCATACCCGATCCTGTAGCAGTAGATACTGTGTGTGTTTGAGGTATTAATGATTTCATCATACTTATAAAATCAGGTACAGCACCACCTCTTAATTTTTTTGCAGTTTTACGTTTATTTTGCTTACGATATGAATTTTTATGACTTTTTCTATGTCTTGCCATATATAATATATTAATATATTAATATTCTTTTACAACTTCATTATAACTAGGTAACTCATCATCTGATATAATGTTGCTACTATTAGTACTAAATGAACTTATAATTTCACTATCTTTTATACTATTATTATCTATTGGTATATCATTTGACTGATTATTATAATTAGAACAAACTTTTCTTGTAAAAATTAAGACAAATGCACCTATTAATGATAAGATAACATAAAAAGAACCACTATTTTCTATTTGAAAATTTGTATTATTTTGATTAATTTCTATATTTTCATAATATATTGGTCTCATATTATTTATATTATAAAGATAACTATAAATAATAATTTACTTACTTAATCTTGCTAATTTTTTCCATTTACCAGTAAATCCTTTTACTGTACTACCCTGTTTGCCGCCGCGCCGACGCAAACTTCTCTTTTTTGATTTGCTAGCTTTTCTTGTTAGACGACGTCTTCCACCAATTATTCCACAGCAACCAGCCATATATAATATATTACAAGAAAATATTATAATATATTGTATGAAAGTATATTTTTAATTAACGAAACCATTATTTCTTTAATTCTTATATATATAATATTATTAACTATAATATCTGGTAAATTAGCAATAACTTTATTATATTTTAATATAATAATAAAACACAAAGTTAATAGTTCTCTAAACTTGAATAAAATAAAATTAATTACATTCCATTTATCAAGATAACTACAATATAATGAATGTTTGTATTTTGAATTATTAAAAAATAAATTTATATCATCTAATCCTTTAAATAATTTATTCCATATATCTTTGTCATTTTTTGTATATACACTCTCTTTTATATTATAGATATTAATAAGAGATATAAATATAGTTTTAATATTACTTTTATTAAATATATGAGGTAAAAATCCATCACAATATTTATTTTTATATTTTAGTTGTCCGTCTATAAAATAAGGTACATAACTAGATCGAATTAATATATCTACTAATTCTTCACGATTTGCAAATTTAGATTGTACATTATGTTTAAGTGTCTCAACATCATAATATGATATAAATAATCTATTATTAACTTTATCTATATCAGTATCACTAACAAAATTATTAATTACTTCTGGTAAAGTATTAATAATAATATCATTTCTAGTTTTATTTAATAAAGTACTGTAAATAGTTGGTGCATAATGTAATTTATCGGTTAAAAATAAAAACCCTAATACTGCTCCTATACTACAACCAGAAATATAATTAATTTTTGATATATTATTCTTTTCTAATTTTTTTATATAATATACACATCCTGCCGTATATGCACCATTAAAAGCGCCGCCATCTAAAATAAGATTAATTTCGTTTGGAAAATTATTTATATTAGTATTTTCAATCATTGAATCTATATAATTATCGAGTAAACTGTTATTATTTATCATATAATAATCACACAATAAAGAATATAAAAATATACGAATATTTTTATATTATGTCTAGACCAGATTGGGATACATATTTTAGTGAATTAATCCAAATTACTGCAAAAAGGTCTACATGTAAAAAATTACATGTAGGATGTATGTTAGTAAAAGATAATAGAATTGTTGCACAAGGATATAATGGATTTATTGCTGGATGTCCTCATGAATCATATATTCGTGATGGACATGAGGTTGGAACAGTACACGCGGAACAAAATGCAATAACTGATTGTGCAAAAAGAGGTGTATCTTGTAATGATTGTACAGCATATATAACTCATTATCCTTGTCTTAATTGTGGTAAATTATTATTATCTGCTGGAATAAAAAATGTAGTGTATTTAAATGACTATAATAATGATCCATTAGTACAAGAATTATTTAAAAGAGTTAATGGAAATATAAGACAGAAACAATTACTTGACAAAATAGAATCAGATCCGTTTACAAATGGATTTAATGATTAATTTTGTAAATAGTGTAATCCTTTAACTAGTAATGTGTATAGTGATGCAAATATTACACTATTAAATATATATCCAGATAGTTTTGGAGTACCGTCTTTATTAAATAGATTTGGTAAGAATGTTAATAGATTTTTTCTAATAAATGGAAGTTGAAATAAAAAATACATAATACCAATTAAAACAGGTAATTGTAGACTTTGATAAACATATTCTAAATTATCAGATTGATTTTGTTTTTGTTTTTGTTCTAAAATAATTTTTTCTTTATTTAAAATATTGCCAATATAATCATTTGTTTCAGATGATGGAACAAAGTCAGCTTTAGTTTGATAATCTTGTTGTATAGATAAAGTCTGTTGTGGTATATCTCTTGATGGTAAAACAGTAGCCCCAGAAGATTGAGCTTCTTTAAGTGCTGATGATAGTTGTGAAGTATAATCAATTGGTTGTACTTGTGACCCAGTTTGCTGTTGTCTTTCAGAATTAAGTTGTTGTCCGTAATTTTCTATTTTAACATTTTCTGTATTAATTTCAGGATTAGGTACAGATTGTGGAGGTAAATTATTCTGAATAGGACTAGCAGAGGGATTAGATGGTGCTGATGGTAATTGGTCTATACTAGTAGTACCAGAAGACATTATTATATATAAAATTTTTTATATATAATAAGCTTACGCATTTTATTTGTTAATCTCTAAAATTTGTTTATTAGGATTACAAGTAGTATGTTTTTCATTATAATTGTAACACTTATCATTATAAGAGAAAACTTTATTTTTAACTTTTGTCATAGAAGGTGCATGAAATACTAAACAGTTTCTGTTTTTACAAGATTCTCTAAATAAAGTTGCGATACCAAATCCTAAAATAATTGATAATATAATTTTACCTTTACTACTATTTATAAGAGTTTTAAGTGATGGAGTCTTCATATATATAATATTTATATATTAAATATTAGAATCCTTCTTGTATAGGAATTGTATGAATTTTAGTTTTATCATCTGGACAAGAGACTTCTTTGGCATCAAATTCAAAACAATTACCTATATCATCCTTATATTGAATATTATCAATATTATCAGGTGTAGGATAAACATAAATAATAGTTGATGCAGATTGATTAATATAGACAAAAAATAGACCAATTGCTAAACTAATAAAAAAAATTTTAAAATCAATAAAGTTTGTTTTCATTATATTATATAAATAAAATTTTAAACAGAAAATGTAATAACTTTATTTTCAGTACCAGGTTGAACTATTTGTAAATCAGATAAAGTATAAGGTTTTTGAACTAGTTTATGTATCAACATATTATTATCTTTATAATGTTCAACTTCTTGTATTTTGTATTTTAAAGCTTGAAGTTCTTTATTAATAGTTACAATAGTATTAACATAGAGTTCAACAGCATCTTTTATAAAAGATTCTTGACCAGACTCTTTATAATTTTTTATATTATCTTTAAAAATTTGTATGTTTGAATCAAATTTATTGTTTAATGCATTTATTTTTGGAATATTTTCTGAATTATAAATAGTTTTAATATATTTACTACTATTATCTTGATATTCTTTAATAATTTTTACTAAATCTGCTTTCAGTTTTTCAAATTCGGTTAAAGTAGTTTCTTGATTTTTAAATCCAAATAAAAAATTTAGTTTAGTATTAATAATACTATTTTTATTAATATTTATGTTATTATTTTGGTTTGATATAATATTTATTATATTATTATATTTTGCTCTCTCTAATTTAATATCTAGTTTACAAGGAGTATCTTGATTACCACATTTTGCTAGTAGCATTGTATTATCTTCTTCAAAAATAGTACCTCCTGATTTACCACATACAATACATTTTCGTTTTATTTCAGCATATTTTACTTTTTTTTCTTCAGGAGAGAGATTTTTTTCATAAATCTCTTTGATTTGTTTATTAATATTATTATTATATTGACCTTTTAATTTATAGTAGGTAGAAATAGCATTATCAAAAGTAATAGTACCTTTAGCAAGTGTTTTTTTAGACATTATATAATCTAAATATATTAAATATTTAAATATTTAGATTGATAATTAATTGTCTAAAACATTAAATTAATGGTAAGTCAGTAATTAAATTTTGATTTTCTTTTCTTTTTTCGTAAGAAATTTTATGTAACTTTTCAAATAAATATTGTTTTTTTTGGTTTTCTTTTATATTAATTTCTTCTTTACTTGGTTTACCCTTATATTTATAATATAGTAATAGAGAAACTACTCCAACAAATAATAAGAATAACAAAATATTAACTATAACAGTTATATATTTGTTTTTAAATTGTCTAACTTCTTTTAATGAATTTTTAATATAAAATTTTGTTGTAAGTTCTGTTAAAAGCGGTTTTGAATATTCCATTAATAAAATAAATAATTAAAAAAAATTATAGTTATTATCTATAAATGTCTCAATCAAAAAATTTACCAAGTCCTAATATTGTATTATTATTATTTGGTGTAATAACTATAGGTTACTTTGTTATTCAATATAAAACAAAAGAAAAACATAGTGGTATAGCTACAATTATATATTTTATTCTATTATTTATATTTCAGTTTGGAGCAAATGTTAATACTACAAAAACTTTATGTGGAGAAACTCATGTTAAAAGTGCATTTTTCTACACTATGTTTCCTTGGGTTTTTATTTTTGGCATATTAAATTTAATGTTATTATTATTTCCTGGGTGGTTAAGTCCATTTTCTAATACATTTGGTTATATGATAGTAAGTACAATAGGAGGATTAAATAATATATTAGAAGAAATATTAAAGCCTAATAAAGATCCAACACAAGATAGTGAGTTATCAAAAACTTTAGCGAAAATTTATGATAATCAATCATTACTAATTAATGAAATACCTGATTCAAAAGAGGGTTATTATAAGTTTTGGGAAGAATTAGACACAGGAGGATTATTAAATAGTAATGCAATAAATTACCAAACTAAACTTCAAGATTTAGTAAGATTGAAATTTCTTATTTCTAAATTTGTCTGGGTTGGATTAACTGGGGCATTAACAATTGTTACTTCATATAATTATATAGTTCAAGCACAATGTAGTAGTAGCATTAAAGAGATGGAGAGACGTCATAGTGAATATCAACAAATGGTTAAAGATAATAGTGAAAAAGATGTAGAACCAAGAGTATATTTAGATCATGGTCACTAATTATCTTAAAATACATAAAACCATGATATAAATCATTATTGCTAAAATTATAACAAATAACCATATTGGAATTATTGTTGAATTACGTTTACCTAGACCAAAATGTCTAATAGATCCATCTTTATTAAATAAAAAAGCTGGCTTCATAACCATAAAAACAATATAAATAATTAAAAAAATAGATATGGTTGTTCCAATTATATGATTTTTTATAAATAACTTATACATTATATATTTATAGGATTTATTTTTATTGTTTTAAAATTAAAATAAATCAGGAATTTTAAAAATCATCATCATATTCCTCATAAACTTCATCATGTTCATCTTCACCACCATAATCGTCTAAAGAGTATGCTTCCCTTTCTATTTCGTCTGATATTTGTTGTTCTAAATCATATTCATCAGCATATATATTTTTATTCATATCAGATATACTGGTTTTAACAGCAAGTTTTTTATCACGTATTTGTTCTTGTTCCGCTTGCTCACGTTCTTCATCATATGTCTCTTGAACATATTGTGTGAGTCCCTTTTGTAAACCTTTACTCCATTTTTCAAGTTTTTGATTTTTAAATATGTTTTCAACTTCTCTCTCTTCATCAGTTAATCCTTTTAAATAATCAGTGATATCTTTTTTCTCTCTCTCTTTAGATATTAATATCTTATCCATTATACTATCTTTATTGTAATCAATATTCTTTTTGTGTGTACATATTATCTCCATAATAACATAAAGATATTTTGCAACACTTTGCATTTTTTCTACTCTAGCACCAGCAATAGTTGCTTGTGCAATATATGTTTGAGCTGAAATCTCTGGCACAGGTATCTCTGGTTCATCTGATGGTTTTACCATACTTTCAGCTACTTCTTCTTCAGCTTCTTTAGGTGTCTCTTCTTTAACTGTTAATACTTCTGCGGGTCTAGCAAATTGTTGTGTTAATTTACTTAAATCTATATAAATTTCAAGAGTTTTTAAAAAATAGTATTTATATAAAAATAATACTAATCTAGTATCAAATACTGATGCTGTAGTATCAGAACCAACATTTATTGATGAAAAAAATGGTGTAGTTTCGCTTAATTTTAATAAATTTTTTGATTTGGATTGGACGACACGTAATATATCAGTTAATTCAGGATCATCATACATTGGTTTTAGGTTTTTGTAATAATTATTTATAATTTCACTAATATCACTCTCGTGTCGTCTAGACAGATTCCAGTGTTTTGGTATCTTACTATCTTGATAATTTATTTTATTTAAAATAATGTTAGGAAAAACAATACTAGCATTTCTTAGTATATTTTTGATAAAGTTTATAGTTTTAAATGTAGTTTCATCTTCGGAATTGATAAGGATATTATCTCCTATTTCTAAAAATTTACTAATATTATCTAGACAAGTAGAGATTGTTGCAAATTTACTTTTTGATAATCCTGCATTTGATTTAATAAATAAATTTATTTTCTCTAATAGTTTACTATTTTCAGAATCTAAAAAGTTTTTAATTTTTCTACTAGAACCGGTTGCACTATCATCTCTAAGTGAGTATCGGTCAAGTAAGTCTTTTAGATCTAGTACTAATTGACTAGATATATATTCATCAGGTGTATCTTCAAGACTATTTAAGACATCAGTAAAATTTTGGACTACATTAGGATATTTTAATGTTAAATTAATAGTAACAATATTTTTCAAATTAACAATAGTTAATAATTGTTGAAATAGTTCTTCACTATAATTTATACCATCTTTTTTTAGTATATCAATTTGCTCACTAATAGATTGTGTTGGTTGAATTAAATGAGAAGAGAGACCACAAGCATCTTGTATATCACTGTCTAAATTGAGTGTTTTATTTTTACAAAAAACTATAAACGCCTGATAAATAGTATCAGTTGAAAATGTTTTTGATAATTCAGGATAATAATATCTTGAATCTCTTGGATCAAAAAGTATTGGTGCCTTGGATGCACTATACACATCTTGTAAAATATCTGATAAACTAATAACAATATTGTTACTTTGTATCAATGATGAATTAATTTCTGTAAAATATTTATGGATATCTGTACTAGTTGAATCACAACAAGTATTTTCAAGAAAAACAACACCGGATTTACTATTAATTAAAGGAGATTGTTTTTCTATAACTTTTTTAATATTTTCTTGAATAGATAAACCAAATTTTATTATTTTTGACTTAATTACATTAATTTGATCTTGTTGCATGTAACTTCCAGCTTTGATATTTCTAGCGAGAGAACTAGTGAATCCTTCAGCAAGTGGATATGCTTTTACAGTAAATGGTAATAATGGTGGAAAAAATCCTTGTAATTTATCAATAACTAATAAATCTAATTTAATATCTTTTCTTTTAGTTTTATTGTATTGGCGTTTTTCAGCAATTTTAAGTTTAACAGATGGATTTTTTAAAGGACTATTTTTACCATCTAGTAAATTTTTTATTTGTAATATAATCTTCTCTTCTTTAAGATTGTAAATAGATGACCAAGGATATTCATTATTTCTCATTTTTCTTGCAATACAAGCTATGTATGTAATTGCTGCCACATCATCTCCAAAAATAGGATAACCTTCGAACGCTTTAACACAGTTAGGGAAAGTTTTTCTAGTTTCAATACTTGGAATATTAGTCTGTATAGCAATAGATATAAAAATAAATGTAAGTATTATTAATGGTCTACCAACTTGGTCTTCATAGCTAGCAATTGTTTTTTTTGCTTTTGCTGCGGTAGTAGTCATTTTTTGGTATTGTTGTTCTGTTGGTGCAAGTTGTTTATGTAATAAAATGACATTGTCAATAATAAAATTATATTGATCTTTAATATTAATTCCCATTCCACTAGTACCAGTTATAGCAGTAATTATATTAGAAACTAATCTAGCTTCACTACTTAATACTTTTTCCTTAGATTTAGATTCATCATCTGCTAATTCTAATACATGATCTCCAAGATCTTTTTCCATTTTCTCTCTAGTTTTGAGTTTGAACCCTTCTTCTGTAAATCCCTCTTCAGTATCAAATTCTATTTTTTTAATAAAATATCCACTATGCTTATCAACAAATGAATCACCATCATCACTAATAGTTCCTTGATTAGTTACAATAAGATCTAATTCATATAGATAGTCTCCGCCAGAAATATATTTGTTAGCTAAAGTACTAATAAATAATGGCAATAACTTAGTACTTGTTTTAATACAATATAACCAATATTGATCTTCGTATTCAAAAGAAGGTCGTGTAAATAGCATAACAAATTTTTGTATAAAGTGTTGGCGTTTAACAAAATCATCTTGACCAAGTATAATATCTCGTAAATTTTCATAAGGAGATGTTACTGCTAATTCTGGTTCGTCATCTAATAAGTCGGCGATATTTCTTTTAAGGGTATCATACTTGTAAAAATTACTTAACTTATAACGTTTTAACAATTTAATTCTTATGATACTCTTTTCTAATACTAAATCAATTTCTTTTCGTATTTTTTCAGCCTGTTTATCATATGTATTATCAAATTCTTTATATATTTGTTGTAGTACAGTTTCATTTAGATTAGATTCAGCAATAGTGAATGTATTACAACCATTATCATCAGAAATACATTGATTTTGTAAATTACAAAATAATTTATTATCTTTAATTTCTACATTAGTTCCTAGATCTTTTATAATCCAAACATTGTCTTGTCTAATAAAATATTGAGGTTCTTGATCTATAATAGAGAGTAAAGCAAAATCACCATTTTGAACAAGTGTTTGTCGATTAATTATATTATCTGCTTCTAACCTGGCCTTTTCTGCGCTTATAGATTTATTTTCAACTAGTTTATCGGCTAATATTTGTAATAGTTCTTCTTTCGGTAAACTTTTTTGTTCACTTGTTAATTTATCTATAAACTTATAATCAGTTTTGTCATATTCTGAGTCTACATAAATATCTTTACCGTTATCTGATTCGAGAGATTCAAGTGTATTATATTTTTTAGTAATAGTTTTGCAATCATTTGTTTCTCTATTTTTATTTGCAATAGACTGTTCATATTTTTTAACAAATTCTTCTAGAAGATTATCAGTTTGTAAATCTAAATTAATTCTAACAAGTGCGATAGTAAATAATTCACCGTTGTCAATATTATATATTTTTGTAAATAGTTCATTATCAGTAAAAGTAGGTTCTAAATTATATGATTCCATAACAATAGTGCTTAGAGCAGAATTTTTTTCTAGAATTTTAAACCATTTACTAGGTAATTGTTTAGTATAGTTTTTTGAAGAAAAACTATTGTAAGATCTGATATTATTGGCAAGACGACTTTTATAGTTAGTAATATTACTAGTAATATAATCGGCCAGTTTTTCAAATAGATTAAAATTAACATCAGGAAAATATATATGGAAAAGCTCTAATTGCTTAACAATAGAATAAATAGACAACATGTTGGTGGATAAATTTTTAACAATATTAAAACATTGAATATTATTAGGAATTACTTTATTAAGAAATTTTTCATATGTATCAATATTAGTAGAATCATTGTATAAACTTTCATCTAGAAAATATTGTTGTATATTATTAAATATTTTTTTCTTCATTTGATTGAGAATGTCGACATCTTCTTCTAATTCAGAAGTAGGAGCAATTTCATTGATAAGAGAATCAATAGTTGTTGTTTCAGATATTTGAGTATTATTATTAATAAATTTCCAATAATATAAATAATCAGTATTTAATATTGACTTTTCAAGTATATTAGTTGTAGGTAGGTTAATTTTAGAATATAAAAGAAAAGGTAAAGTAAGTATAATAACAGAGTTAAGTGTAATAGTGTCAGGCTTAGCTAAGTCGTATTTTTCAGGTAAATATTTTAAAGATTTTGTATATGTTTCAAATAAGAATTTTTTACGATTAACAATTTCAATATCTTTTCCGATTTCTGCTACCAAAGATTCATTGTTATCTTGATTATTAACAATAGATAATATATTTGTATCTACTTGATGTGATATAATACTATTAGTAGGATCAAGTGTTTCGTCAAATGGAGTATAAAGATCATTAAGTTTATTTATATAATTATAGTAGTTATTATCATCAGTAATTTGTTGTCCTTTTAAAAAAGAAGCAAAAAGATCGTCTTCTTCTTCTAGTGTAGTGCCTAAATTTAAGTTATTAATAGTTGTTGATGATAATTCATCAACAATAGTTTTATCGATATTGTATAATTTTTTTCGATTAATTGATACTGGAATAAGCCATAATAGATTTTTTTTAAATTTTGATAATATATTAACAAGAGGTTTAAAATTGTTACTTAAAGCTTCGGGTTTATTTGCATTGCCATTACTATCAAAAATAGAATAATGTTGATGTAACTGAACAAAACGTTCAATAATAGTATGTATTTCATTTAGTTTAGTATTAGTGCGTTGATCAGCAGGAACAGTTCCTAATAATTCATCAAGAAGATCATCAGTTTGTTGTTCCATACTGTATCGTTTTTCTTCTTCTGGCACATCAACAAATATAGTTATTTCTTCTAAATCTTCACCGAGTTCAATTTGATTACCTTCTAAAATTGCTTCTTGAATTTTTTGTTCAATAATTTCTGGAGAAGCGTCCTCAATATCAATACCTGATTCTTGTAGTATTGAAGCAGTTTGTGGTTCAGATAGAGGTTCGCTAGAATCTTCTACTAAAGGTTCGTCAATTGATTTGGGTAAGATTTCAGGTAAGGGTTCACTTTCTGGGTTACTAATAATTGTAATTTTATCAATTGAAAAATCTTCAGGTAAACCTTGATAAGCAAAATCAATATAAATAATGTCATTTTCTGGGTATGTTTTAACTTCTATCATGTCTTCTTCTAAATTAGTTATAAGACCTTTAATAACTAGACTATCACTGGTTTTAAATGTAATTTGAATCCATACACCAGGTACTAAATTATGTTGAATAGCATAACTAGCTGAATCTGCTCTACTTAATAATTCAATTTGCTGAATTGAAGCATCGGCTAATTCTCCATCAATTATATCTATTCCTACTTCTTCTTGATTTTCTATATTAATAAGTAGTAGTTTTTCTTGATTAATAAACTCTATATAAAATTGTTGTAAATTTAAATTAGGATTATCAGGTGCAATAATTTCAATAATATCTCCTAATTGAATATTAATTTTTTCTGTAGGGGTGTCTACCATTACCTTATATTTATAGTAGAAATTATTATGTATAACGAAATGAAATTAAAGATAATTTAGATAGTTTATCTAAATGGCTGTAACAGAGCAAGCAATAATTAGATATGATTTAAGAAATATTAGAAATGATATTGAAGATGTAATAAAAAATCCAACAAAAGACAGTATTGAAAAAGATAATATTTTTCAATACAAGCAATGGCTACAAAATGATAAAGAATATAATATTGTTAAATATAATAAACAATTTTTAGAGTTTAATCCAAATATTGGGCTATGTAGATCACTTATTTTTAGTAATGGAAAAGTAAATGTATTTTCGCCACCAAAATATCTTAATTTTAATAAATTTGTAACGCTATATAATGAAACGCAATGTTTTGGCGAACAGATTATAGAAGGCACAATGATAAATCTGTTTTATGATAATGATGTAAATAAATGGGAAATAGCAACAAAAACAAGTGTAGGTGGTAAAATTAGGTATTTTAGTGAACAGAAAAATTTTGATGAATTATTTGATGAGGTATGTAAAAATTTAAAAATTAATGTAGAAGATTTTGATAAAAAATATATGTATTCATTTGTTATGCAACATCCAGATAATCGAATTGTTATACCGATTAAACTCATCACATTATATCTAGTATCAATTTATGAAATAGATGGTTTAGTTGTAAATGAAATTCCACGAGAAAATTATGGTACACTTAATTTAGATCATGTATTTTGTAAATTATGGTTTCCATATAGATTTTATATAGATTCATTTGATAATTTATATAATACTTTTGGTACTATGAATTGTGATTTTAATAATATTGGTGTAATGATTAAAAGTTTTGATGGTCGTAGAAGTAAAATAATAGCACCATCATATAGATATATAAAAGACCTGAGAGGAAATTATAGTAAACTACAATTTCAATATCTTAATCTAAGACGAGATAATAAGGTAAAAGAATATTTAAGATATTTTCCAGAATCAGGTAAAAAGTTTTCTGAATTTAGAAAACATATTCATAATTTTACAGATACATTATTTCAAAATTATATAAGTTGTTATATAAAAAAAGAATATCAACTAATAAACTATCCTGAGAATTTTCGTACACATATGTTTAATATTCATAAGAAGTATCTAGAAATGCGTGAAAGTGGAAAATATATTAGCAAGCAAAATGTTGTAGAATATGTTAATAGCCTAGATCCATCATTACTAATGTATTCATTAAATTATTCATTAAGAGAACTAGGAAAACAATTATCTAATTAAAAATATAATAATTTTGAATAATTAATATTATTTAATAGTATTAATAAATATTAATTATATTATAAGTAAATTTATGGTTCTTGTACGGTAGTAGTTTTTGGTTTAGGTTTAATACTAATACTTTTTTTAGAAGGAGAAGGTTTAGTTTGGGATTTTGGTACAGAAATAACAGGTTTATCAACTAGTTCAGCAGGTAAGCTACTACTAGAAGGGATAGATGTTTTAATTGCAAATGCTTCATCTGGATGTAGTTCTCCAAAGTGAGGTAGTAATTTTTTAAAATAAGTAATTGCAAAATCTATACTATTATTAATATAAGTTACAATAGTTGGTTTATCAACTTCGGTTGTGAATGCAATTCTAATAATACTAGTATTAAGATGAGGATGAGGTTTATTAAATCCACAGAATGTAAGTGTTTTATCGCCAATATAATAAAGTTGATATAATGAGTATTCAATTATTTTTCCAATTGTAAAATCTTCATTATTTAGAGTAATGTCAAAACAGTTTTGAACAGTATTTTCACTAGGATTAATTAAGTTATTTGATGTAGAATAAATATCTTTAATACTAAATAATTTATCAAGAATAATTTTAATAGCTTTGATAACAATTTCAGTGTTAGAGAATACACCTAATGATTTGATTTTGAAATCAAAACTGTCTGGAATATAAATTCGTTTAGCATCAAGATTTAGCCAATCAGTAATATGATATTTAATATCTTCATCGCTAGAATATTTTGATTGTAATTCTTCTAATTTAGTCTGTTTAGCTTGATCAATAGCGTATACATGAGGTGTATTACCATATGTACATGTAGATACTACATTAAAGGAACCATTTTCTTTAGCAGTACCAATAGTAAATTTAGCAGATATCTTAATATGTTCGCCCTGACTATCTTCAGAGAAAGCAGGCTGTAATTTACAAAAATCAATATATTGTTTAGAAATAGGATTGGGTGGAAATATTTGACTTAATGTATCATCGGATAAGTATTTATCAGTTTTTAGATTTTTAATTTTAAAATCGGCAGTAGTAACATAAATTAGTTGATCATATGTATTTTTAACATCAATTTCAAGAAGATAATCATCAATATTAATACCTAAATCTTTTATAAAGATTGGTATACAAGATAAACGCTGTTTTAAAATTTCATTATTAAATCGTGTTGTATTAATTTCAAATTTAGCATCATTTTTTTCATACGGAAAGGTACGAATTACAATAGTAGGAATATCAGATAGAATAGTTCGACGTAAAGCATTTGCAAAACTAACATTAATTCCACTAATAGTAAACTTAAGAAGATTATCTTTTTCATTCATATCCATAACAGAAGGTTCCATTTTATTATATATTATAAATAATAAATTATTAAATCAATTTTTAGTAAAATAAGTTAAAAAAATTAATCAATCTATTATAAATAATGAGTTATATATTATACTATAGTAACTATTGTAATAATAGTTCTCAAATAATTCAAAAATTAGTAACATCTCAATTAAAAAATGATATACATTTTATTTCAATAGATGATAGAATAAAAAAATCTGATGGTACAACATATATCAGATTAAAAAATCAACAAGAGATAGTTTTGCCACATACAGTAGATAAAGTTCCAGCCTTATTATTATTAAATAGAGGAAATCAGGTAGTATTTGGAAATCAGATATTAGAACATTTACAACCAGTAAGAACAGGTGTACAAGAGAGAATGGTAAATAGAGAACCAACGGCTTTTTCATTTAATGATATGAATAGTTGTGGTGTAACATCAGATAATTATAGTTTTATAGATCAGACAATAGATGATTTATCAGCAAAAGGGCAGGGAGGGATGAGACAATTAAGAAATAATGTAACATGGGAGACAGTAGATAGTATAGAAACACCTCCAGACGATTATGTTCCAAATAAAGTAGGCGAAGTATCTATGGAACAACTACAAAACCAAAGAGCAGAATCATTAAAACAATAAAACTAATATAAAGAATTAATTTTATAAGTTATATAAAATGAATAAGTCAGAAATAATGGGTGGTTTTAATAATCATTTAGCAGAATTATTAGAGTCATTAATTGAAATTATACCAGAAAATAAAGAATTAAAAGCAGCTCTAGCATCTCTTGTTACAATAAGAAAAGCTAACCCAAAATTAATTATTATCACTTGGAAAGAGTATGTATTAGAGAAATATGAAGAAAATATAATGTCAGGTGATGTAGAATATTTTTTAGAAAAAGATTATTCTGATGATGTAAAAGACACCGGTGATGCGGCAAATATTTTAGATAAAATTATTGTAATAAAAAACACGATGAAAGAGTTAGATGAAACTAATTTAGATAAAACAGTAACATATTTACAAAATTTAACAAAATTATGTAAAGTATATTTTTTACAACAATAAATATTTAATATATTTAAACATAATGTATTAAATATTTATTATAAATATGGTGGAAATAAGTGACGAAGATAATTTAAGTGATGATAATAGCAAGATAGAAATAACTCAAGATTTTATAAAAGTTGTGTGTGATTTAACACAAGATTTAATGACAACATTTTCAGATATTTTAGAAAAGACTGAAAATCCTGTCAGAGAGATAGCTGAAGCAATTAAAGAAGATAGTGATCGTGTAGATGAACTAATTAAAGTAGTCTATTTACATTGTAGAAATAGTTTTCCACAGTATTTTTTTGATATTTTATATGAAAATAATGATATGTTTGTTAACAATGAAGAGTTATTTTTACTTCCTAATATAGATTTTGTGGAGTTATGGAAAACAGATATTACAGATATGACAAGAGCGACTATTTGGAAATATTTACAGTTAATATTATTTACTGTTGTATCGGATGTTAATACTGGTGAGTCGTTTGGGGATACAGCCAAATTATTTGAAGCAATTAATACTGACGAATTTAAAGAAAAGATAGAAGCATCATTAGAAGAGATGGAAGCGGTGTTTAAAAAGAAGAGAGAAGAAGTAGATGAAGAGAATGAAGGTGAGGAAAACAGTATTCCAATGGATTTACCAAACGCAGAACAGTTACATGATCATATAAATAAGATGATGGGTGGTAAAATTGGTTGCTTAGCAAAAGAGATAGCAGAAGAGACAGCAGGAGAATTAGATATAAATATGGAAGATGCATCATCTGTGAATGATGTATTTAATAAATTGTTTAAAAATCCATCAAAGTTAATGAATTTAGTTAAGAATGTAGGTACAAAATTAGATTCAAGAATTAAAAGTGGGGAAGTAAAAGAGACAGAATTATTACAAGAGGCTTCCGAATTTGTAGCAAATATGAAAAATATGCCAGGAATGGGTAATTTAGAATCATTATTTTCGAAAATGGGAGTACCAGGTATGGGTGGTGGAGCAAAGATGGATATAGGAGCAATGGGTCGCAAGATGGAACAAAACTTAAAAAATGCAAAAATGAAAGAGAGAATGCGTAATAAATTAGATAAAAAAAAGAATGAAACTAATGTATCTGAAAATAAAAAGATTGAAGGATCTCTAGTAGATAAAGGTATGACAGAGCTAGGGATGCAAGAATTACTCTATTCATTAGGTGAACATGCAGAAAAGACCCCAGCAGAGAATAAACCAAAAAATAGAAATAGAAAAAAAAAAAAGAAACCAATTGTAACAGTAGATCCAGTAAAAACTGAAAATAATGTTGATATAAATTAGATTCTAAATAAAATAATAAAGAATATATATAATGACTACACCAGTTTGGTTAAATGATCCAAGAATATTATTAAGAAAAGATAAAATTATGGAAATATGGCCTAATCAAGATATGTCGGCAGAAGAAAAAGTAAATGCTGTGTCTAGATTAGTTATAATTTTAGTAATTATAGGTTTTTTGTTAACATTAAAAGTAAATATATTTTTATTAGGTGCAGCGACTTTAGGAATAGTCTATTTATTATATTATTTTCAAAACAGAAGTACAAATAAATATAAAGAAAAATTTTCAAATAAATTATCTGGAGTATATCCTTTATTAACAGATCCAATAATGTATAATATGAATAAAAATCTTTTTATGAAACCAAGTCAATCAAATCCGCTAATGAATGTTACTTTACCAGAAATATATTATAATCCAGGACGAAAACCAGCAGCACCAACATTTATGCCAGAAGTAGAAACAAAAATAAATAAATCAGTGAAAGATTTTGTTACAGAACCATTTGATGATCCAAAAATAAAAGATAAATTATTTGCTGATTTAGGCGATGAACTTATATTTAATAGATCAATGTTACAATATAATGCTATGCCAAATACACAAGTGCCAAATGATCAAGGAGCATTCCAAGAATATCTATATGGAAATATGATTTCTGCAAAAGAAGGAAATCCACTAGCTTTAGAACGTAATCATGCAGGAGCATATAATTTTACGAATCCTTGAGATAAAATATAATATAGAATAATATTATAGAATGAATTTCTCTACTGTAATTGATAGATTATTTGATGGGACATCTAGAATAGGTAATGATGCCTGTGATTTAACTAATAGAAATAAAGAAAATATTGCATCAGCAGACTATATGCTAGAAAATTTTTCAACATTAAGTCCTTTTAATAATGCTTTAAACTTAGCTTTTAATCAACCAAATATAATTTTACAAGGTAGTCCTAAAGGAGGATTTAATAGTGATTATATTGACGCAAATAATGTATTAACATTTGGACAAGGAGCAAATATGAGAGAGAGAGGATTAATACAACAGAGAATATTTAACGCAGTACCATATTTAGGGAAAGGACCTGCAAATACCCCTTTAGAAAATACATTAAGAGGTGGTGCTTATAATTTAAAATTAAAAAGTTTAGACCCTACATCAGAAGTAACTAACTATAATCTTACATATACACCTTTAATTCCTTCAGTAGAAGCAACTGTTACAAATCCAGTTAATTATGTTGAAACTGCTGCAAATGAAGATTGGGTAAGAGGTGGTATTCCATCAAGACTTTTAACAAGAGGTGAAGATAATTAATAAAATTTATTAATATATAAATAGAAATAATAGTTTATATATTAACATGTCAAAATTAGCATTTATAACAGGAATTACCGGACAAGATGGGTCATATTTATCTGAATTATTAATTCAAAAACAATATAAGGTTTATGGTATTGTTAGACGCAATTCTGAATTATTTAACTATTCTAGACTTTCATATATTCAAGATAGTTTAAATTTGATTTATGGAGATTTAACAGACAGTTTATCATTAAGCAATATAATCAACATCATATTAACTAACAATAAAGATTATAGTATTTTAGAAATATATAATTTAGCTGCACAAAGTCATGTACATATATCATTTGAAATACCTGAATATACAGCACAAGTTGATGGAATAGGAGTATTAAAATTATTAGAATGCATAAGACAATTAGATATAAAAGATAGAGAGAAAATAAGATTTTATCAAGCAGGAACAAGCGAAATGTTTGGAAAGGTATTAGAGATACCACAAAATGAAATGACTCCATTTAATCCGCAATCACCATATGCATCTGCAAAAGTATATAGTCATTATATTGTAAAAAATTATAGAGAGAGTTATAATCTATTTGCTTGTAATGGTATTTTATTTAATCATGAAAGTAGTAGAAGAGGTGAAAATTTTGTAACAAAGAAAATTATAAATTATGTAAAAAAGGTAAGAGATTCTACTGAAAATGGTGATATTTTAACATTAGGTAATATAAATTCAAAGAGAGATTGGGGTCATGCGAAAGACTATGTAATGGCAATGTGGTTAATGTTACAACAAGATAAATCAGATGATTATGTAATTGGTATGGGAGAAACTTATACAATTAGAAGTTTTATTGAAAAATCATTCAAAAAGATAGGTATTGATATAGAATGGAGAGGTAAAGATTTAGATGAAGTAGGAATAGATAAGACGAATGAAAAAATACTAGTTAAAATAAGTGAAAAATATTTTAGACCAAATGAAGTAGATATTTTATTAAGTGATAGTGAGAAGGCTAGAAAAAAACTAAAATGGAAACCAGAATATGATAATTTAGATAAGTTAATAGATAGTATGTTATAAACTTAAACCGAATATTCTATTTAAATAAAATGGAATATATAACAGATTTTGTTTGTACATATCACTTGATTGAAGATTTAGACGATTCAGATATGTTATATAAAACACAGTTAATGCAGGCATTTGTAGAAGATATTTCAAATTCTGAAATTAATATAGATGATGCATTTGATAAAATAGATAAAGTTACAGAAATTCTCTATAAAAAATATAATACTAATCGATTAATTATACTGTTAATGGATAAATATCCAAAATATGATCGAGAATTACAATTTCAGATGTGTTTTAGTTATTATAGTTTCTATATAATGCATAAAATTTTATGTGGGATCATTAATAATAATTTAGATGAAGATATATGTAAAGATTTAATTAATAAATTAAATATAGAATAATATATATATTAAATGCTTTGTGAAAATATACCAGGGAAAGATCCAAGATATTGTTGGGAAAGAGGTTGTACAAGTGATAAAAATAGTCAAGCAAGTTATTGTTTAGAGCAAAAGGCACGAGCACAATTAATGGATCGTAGAATGTTTTATTATGGTCCAAATGGACATGCATTTAATCCTGCATTTCCAGAATTTGTAAGACAAGGTAGAATGCCTGCAAATAATTTTTCTTTTAATGCAGTAGATATTGAATCATCTCTATTTAATATAGGTGTATGTAATTTAGTAGAACCAAAATCAGCAATAGTACCTAGATTTAAAGAAACTTTACCACCAATAGCATTTTTTGAAAGACCTAAATTAGTAAAACAGGAAACATTTATGCCATTATTAGATCAAAGACCTTGGCCAATTTGTCAAAATTATTCATAATTTATTATTTTAAATTAAAAAATAATAAATATTATATATAAATGGCATTTAGTAGAGATGATAATGCAAAAATTAGATGTAATTTAAATGCTTCAAATAATCAATTAGGGTATATGGTAAATGTTCCTGGAAATGGAGTACATCCCGACTATTTTGTAGATCCACAGATTCGATTACAAAAATTTGGTGCTAATTTATCAGCAAATGTAGTCGATATAAATAGTAAATTACTTGGAATAGACAAACAACTAAATCGTGATCATTTTGTTCCAAATACACGTGATCCCTATTTTAATCCGGTTTATAAGCGTTTTGTCTATCCAACAGTTGATCATACAATTACTGACCAGCCAAGAACAACTAATCCAGCATGGGAATTAAGAGGTTTAGAAAGAACTAATTGGGATTATCCTTTAATTAATCATCAAAATCATACTGAAATGATGTTTGCAAATAATATTAATTCAAGACAACAAGAAAAAGATCAATTTAGAAATAGATGCGGTATGTAAATGCGATATGTAATTATATATAAAAAATATTATAGTTTATATATAATGGCTGAAGTAGCACTACCAATTTTAGCTCTAGGAGGTTTATATATATATTCTAATTCTAGTGATAAAAATAATAAAAAAGATAATTTTACTAATATGGGTGTGACTCGACATCCTAATAGAAGTAGTCCAGGTAATTTACCCAACACACATGTTATTAATCGAAATTTTCCAAAACAAAATCAACCAATTGACAAAAAGAATGAGAATTATATAAGAGAATATCATAATCCAAATCAAACAACAGATAAATTTTTTAATCAAAATGTATCAAAACGACTACTAGATCCAAATATTGCAGATCAAGAATTTAAAAGTATAAACGGTCAATGTTTTACAGCAAAAGATTTTAAACATAATAATATGGTTCCCTTTTTTGGTTCAAAAGTTACACAAGCTGGTCCTAATAGAGAAAATTATGCTATATTAGATTCTGCTGCAGGCGCAGGTAGTGAAATTATTAGAAAACAAGAAGCTGCCCCACTTTTTAAACCTGAAGATAATGTTCAACTAGCTCATGGTGCCCCATTAGCAACCGATTTTATGCAATCTAGACAAATGCCAGCCACACGTATTGCAAATGTTTTACCCTGGGAACAACAAAAAGTCGCACCTGGGTTAGGTTTAGGTTATACAACAGAAGGTTCCGGTGGTTTCAATTCTGGTATGACACATAGACAATCATGGTTGCCACCTACAGTAGATGATTTAAGAAGTAAGACTAATCCTAGAGTAACTTATAATTTAGCAGGGCATGAAGGTGCTGCAGTATCAGAAGTTAAAAATATGGGATCTATTGGACAAATGGAAAAGCATAGTCAAGATACAACATTTGCTTTAGGGGCAGATAGATGGTTCACAACTACTGGATCTAGTATGGGACAAATGTCTCATCCTAAACAGATGATGCCTGAAACTAATGATTGTTCTACTGAATATTATGGTTCAGGATCAAATGCAACACATCAAGGGCTTTATACTAAACCACATACTGAAGAACCTCATCGCATTGAACAAACAAAATGTACAAATATAAATCCTGCAACCGCTATGGGACAAGGACATGGAAATGATAACGATTATGGAAGAACAGGTTTTGATATTTTAAAAAATAATAGAACTGAATCTTGTAAATCAGATAATAATGGAGCATTTGGTGCAGTTAATTCAATTGTCAAAGGAATGTTTGCTCCAGTTATGGATGTTTTAAGACCTAGTCGCAAAGAAGATGTTATTTATAATGCTAATCAATTAGGTAATGTTCAAGCAGCCGTTCCAAATTTACCTTTAACTAATCCTAATGATAAACTTAAAACAACCAATAAAGAAATGACTGCTGATAAAATAGGATTAAATTATTTAAATGTATCTCATATAAATGGTAATGGTGGTGGAGGATATGAGGCAACAACTACAGTAGCAAAATCACAGCAAAGAAATTTTGGCGAGAGTGGAACTAGAGGCAATATAGGTAATACAATGAATGCACCAATGGATATAAATGCTTGGAATGAACAACATAATAATGTTAATAAAACATATGAAAGTTGGCCAATGGCTGGTGGTACCCAAGTCTTTAGTGGAAATATTAATATGAATATTAATAAACAAGATCAAGATAGAGTAAATAATAGATTAACCAGTCAAGATTTTATTAATGTACAAAATGTACCACAAGATCCTAGTAAAAGTATTCCTTCTGCAGAAACATTTGGAAGAATTAATATGCCTCAACAGTATAATCAAAATATTAATACTCAAAGAATTAGTGGTGATCTTTTACAAGCATTTAAATCAAATCCATACACACAATCATTACAGAGCTTTTAATTAAAATATCAGGTTACTATAAATGAAAAAAAAATTTAAACCATTATTTTATTTAATTAAAATTTTAGACATATTTTATGTATCAAATTTATACCTATTTTTAGGAGTCTTATCATCTGTTTTTATTAAAAAGTATTTTATAATACCTTACGATAAATCAAGATTATATATATTAAATTTACTATATTTATTATTAATAATATCTTTTATATCATTATCTGTATTTTTGATTAGACAATTAATTAAATTTTATATACCTTCACCATTTAATAATATTGCAGGTTTTAAACATTCAACATTAAAAGAAATAAATGGAAATGTAGTATTAGCATTTGCATTTTTATTGTTTTTAAAAGATAATTTATATGATTATACATCATCATTATATGGAAATATAATATAATTACATTATTAAATAGTATTTCATAAAGAATTATCTCTATTAGCATTATCTAATTTAGTTTCCCAATTGCAAGTATCTCGATATTTATCGGACTGTTTGTGACACCATCTATGTAAATTAGTAGTATTATCAATATAGTTTTCATTTATATAACTAGATATTCTAGTTATAATTTTAGGTAATCTAGTATAAAAATATACGGGTTTATTTATCTCAAATAATAGTTTTAACATTTTATTAAATAATAATTATGTATTTAATAAAGTTTAAGAAATATTATTTATAGTAAAATATGACAAATAATTTAGAAATTCATAAAAATATTGAGGAAAGATTAGATTATTTTATTAGTAACAGAAAAATACCAAATATATTATTTCATGGACCGAATGGATCAGGTAAACGCACATTAGTATATAAATTTATTGATAAGATATATAATAATAATAAAGAATTAAAACAAAATTATGTGCTTTTTGTCAATTGTGCACAAGGAAAAGGTATTAAATTTATAAGAGAAGATTTAAAATTTTTTGCAAAAACAAATATTAATTCACAAAATGGGAATCTTTTTAAAAGTGTAATATTATCTAATGCTGATAAACTTACTATAGATGCTCAATCAGCACTACGAAGATGTATAGAATTATTTAGTCATACAACAAGATTTTTTATTATAGTGGAAGATAAATTTAAGTTATTGAAGCCTATATTGTCACGTTTTTCTGAAATATATATTCCTTTACCAAAAATAGATAATAAACAAGTAAACTTACATAAATATAATATTCAAAATAGTGAAGTAAATAAAAATATAATATTAATAAAAAGATATTTAAATAATTTTTCAAAAACACCTGAAAATTTATATGAAATTAGTGAAAAATTATATAATAAAAGTATTTCAGGATTGGATTTAATAGATTATATAAATATTACTTTTAAAAATAATGAATATAAATTTAAATTATTAACAGTTATTTTGAAAATAAAAAGTGAATTACATAATGATTTGACTACTATAATGTTTATAATTAATTTACTCTATTTTAGTTCATTTGATGATTTGCATTCTATTTTAGAAATATAATAAAATCTACACAAATTAACATTTTATTTCGTTCGGCAACTATTTAGAAAATATTTTATCTATTTAATGGATGACTATTCTCTGACTAGTTTAACTGAATCAAAAAATGAATGGTGTGCACGTTTAGTATCTCTCTTAACACACCATATAGTAGTTGGCATTGAATCAATATTTAATGAAGCAGTTAATATTTGTGTTAATGAAGATGAAGAAAATAAATATTTAATGACATTTCAGAATTTATTAAGTACAATTCCAAATTGGAATCCAACAATTATTGAACAGGAGAGAAAAAGAATAGAAAGTGATAGTGGATGTAAATATTTAGAAGATTTAATAACAACAGTACATATAATCCAATTAAAAGCTTTGACATGTATTAGAGTAGGTCAAAAGCAAAAAAAAATAGATATTAATATACCTTCACTTGATAAATTTATTCATAATATTTATATTAGTGTAGCTAGAAAATTATATACAAATATTTATCTATATGAAAAAGATTTATATCCATTACAAGTACAAAAAAATAAACACGAAGTAGAAATTTTAGTAAAAGAAGCTATATTATCAACAATTAGAGATAATATTCCAGTAGAGAGAATTTTACAGTGTTATATGGAAGAAAATGAAGAAGTTGAAATTCCAAATGAAGTTCCTGTTGAATCAAAAGAAAATATATTAACAACTGATATAGCATTAGATAAGCCAAAAATCGCTGATATTCCTGTTGATATTTCAGATAATCCTATACCAAGTAACTTAAAATTAGAAAAAATAGCAGAAGATCTTAAATTAAGTGCTGAAAAACCAAATTTAGTAGATAATTCGAGTATTCAAATAGAAAAAAATATATTAAAAGAAGAAAAAGTTGAACTAGATCTAGGTGAACATTTATCGGCTAGTAATAACGTACCTGATATAATTGAAAGCACAGAAAAATTAAGTATTGATTTTTCTCACAAAGATAGAGTAGTAGAATCGAATGGCAATGAAACAGAAGTTTTAGCACCAAAAGATATAGAAACTCTAGAAAAGATATCAGAAATAAATAATGCAAAAAGAAAAGCGGAAGAACAGGAAGAAGAAGATGATAAATTGAATATTGGTGGAGATGCATCTTTAGAATTAGATATTGTATCACTGTAATAAATTCGTAAAATCTTTGTAAAGTAATTAATTATAATATATATTTATGGATAACATATATATTATAGCCTTGGCAGTATCAATTGTATATGGTATATCTAAATTTTTCGAAATTAGATTTATACTTAAAGAAAAAGTTAATCTTAAACAGTTAATGATAGATATTATTTTAGTATATTTTAGTGTCATAATAGGATTTTTTATTACAGAACAGTTTATTAGTAAAACAAAAAACTTAACACAGGCTCCTGTATTTATTGATACACCAAAATTTTAATAAATTTAAATTATATATATGAGTGATTTAACAAAATGGCATGAAAAAATTTTTTTGTATACATTATATGCATCATGGATATTATATCCAGTATCTTTTTTTATAGAAAATAAATATGGTTTAGTAAATTTAATAGACTTAGTTGATTTAGCTGTTAAATTGTATATATCTCTAGTTTTAATTTATAAATTTAATCCTTTGTTTGGTTGTTCACAAAAATTTTCAAAGTTTGATACAAAATTAGCTTGGCATGCAGGATTTTTCTTATTTATATCATCATTATCGCTTACTGTAATAAATAATATAAAACAAAATCTAGTTTTACCAATCAAAAATTATATAGTAAATTAATATAATAATTAATAAAATTAATATATTAATTAATTTAATTCAAATGTGTCAATATTCATTATTTTAGAACCTTTTTTTATTTCTCGTTTAGGAACAACATATTTGCTAAAAATTTTATTTTGAATTACGTTATCAGGTGTATGATTGTGAACTTTTCTAGCTATCATTTTATATAGTTTAAAATCCGGATATCTCTCTTCATCATTATTTTTATACAAAATATTTCTACCTTGATCATCAACGCACCAATCTACAATTAATTTATGAATTGGTCGCATTTTACTATTTGGAGAATCATATTCATCAATAATAAAATCGTATATAGAACATCCTAATCTGCATAGATCAAAGCTCATATTTGGTTCTACTAATGGTTTTTTATCATTATAATAAGGTTCAAAATTATATTGAGTTGCAGCATCACCATCTTTATGAAAGCTATCACTACAAATTAATTTACCTTTATATTTATATATAGCTCTACCAAAATCTATAATTTTGAATATTTTACCAAATGTTGGTACTTTATAATGTTTATTATTATATTTATAATATAAATATCGTTTTTCAGTTTTAACATACATTATATTATTTGTATGTAAATCATTGTGTGTAAGACTAAATATATTTTGATATGTAATTAGCATCATTAATATTTGTAATATAGCACAAGTTAATTCTTCATCATTTAATTCATCATTTGCTAATAAATCATCAAATGTATTTTCACAACATTCTAAAGATATTATTTGTACAGGAAATTTTTTTAGCGATACCATAATAGCATCTGGTTCGGAATCTCCAGAGCTAGTAGATCCATCACTCGTATCATCTGTATTATTATCACCAGAATTACTATCATTATCATCACTTTTATCAGTATTTGATGATCTAGATGATACATCAGAATCGCTAGACTTATCTGTTTTATTAGATTTGCTATTTCTTATATTATTATATAATAAGTTAGTATCACTAATATCATTATCATTACTATTATTTAGATCATAATCCACATTTTCTAAAGAAGTTAAATTTTCTAAATTTAATATAGAAATATCTTCAACATCATTTCCTAGAGATATAGTTTTTTTATTTGATCTTGATTGATCATTAAATATATCTTCATGATCACTATTAACAAATTTATATAAATGTTTATTGTTGTGAAAATAGTCACTATTTGCTAACATATCAAGATCATCTCCAATATCAATATGATATTCATTTTTTACTCCTAAAAATGAACCATAGAAATCTAATCCATGAATAAAATCTTTACGATTTAACAATTGACTAGTTAAATATGTAAAAAAACTGTCTACATATGCTGAATTATTTGGGTCACACACTTTATCATAACAATTATTATTTTCAAGTTGTGGAAGAATAAAAATTTTATTATCACTAATATCATATTTACCAGCTAAATATTTATAAGGATCTAGTAATGGAGAAAATTTAAAAAATACATCTTGACTTATAGAGGTTTCATTTTCAGTATTAATGACACCTTTATAACGATTTTCACTAATTTTTTTATTAATTGAAAAAAGACTATTTTGATTATTTAAATTTATATTGTTGTAATTTGTATTATTTAGTTTAAAAAAATTATTATATAATGGAATATAATTTTGGCACAATTCCATGTTTAATAATTCAGGATTCTTAAAATTCTCAAATAATTGAGAATTATTCATCTTTTTGTAAGTAATATCCATTTAGCTAAATATGATAATATATTATGTCTATTTAAACTAATATCGCGTAAATATTAATATATTTATTTTCTTAAAACTTAATAAATGACTTTACAATTAAAGAAATTTGATATGAAAAGTATAAGTTTTAAACCAGATGAAAATAAAGGACCTGTTGTAGTTTTAATCGGGCGTCGTGATACAGGTAAATCATTCTTAGTAAGAGATCTTTTATATTATCATCAAGATATACCAATAGGCACAGTTATATCAGGAACAGAAGCAGGTAATGGATTTTATAGTTCACACGTTCCTAAACTGTTTATTCATGATGAATATAATGTAGTTATTATTGAAAATATATTAAAACGACAAAAAACTGTTCTTAAGCAGATCAAAAAAGATATGGAAAACTATAAAAAATCTACCATAGATCCAAGAGCTTTTGTTATACTTGATGATTGTCTTTTTGATGATAGATGGACTAGAGATAAAATGATGCGTTTACTTTTTATGAATGGGCGTCATTGGAAGATTATGCTTATTATTACTATGCAATATCCGCTAGGTATTCCTCCAACATTAAGAACAAATATAGATTATGTTTTTATTCTTCGTGAACCTTATATTGCTAATAGAAAACGTATATATGAAAATTATGCAGGTATGTTTCCAACATTTGAATCATTTTGTCAAGTTATGGACCAGTGTACTGAAAATTTTGAGTGTCTAGTTATTAATAATAATGTAAAATCAAATAGATTACACGAACAGATTTTTTGGTATAAGGCCGAATCACACAAAGATTTTAAATTAGGTTCTAGAGAATTTTGGGAAATATCAAAAAATATTAATTCAGATGATGAAGATGAAGTATATGATCCAAATAAAGGTGTAAAACGTCAAGGACAAAAATTTAATGTTAAAAAAAATCGTTGGTAATTATAAAATTTACCATTTACATAGCAAAAATTTTTCTTTAACAATATGAAATAAATATTTCCAATTTAAATATAATCTATTTTGGATTTGACAATTACTTAACAAACTGTCTTTATTAAACCCAAATATTTTTTCTAATCTATTAATATTTTTATATAATTTTAATAGGTCAACATTATCTTCAATATTACAGGTTTTATTTTCTCGTATTCTTTTATATAATAAATAATTACATTTAACAATTTCTAACATTTCAAATCCACCACATTTATTTAGTATAGATTTATCTATTATGTTTATAGTTGTTTCATTTATTTTTTCAATAATAAACTGCTTATTAGATACTAAACTATTTCTTAAGTTAAATAATTCATACAAAGATTTTTGATTTAAATTATATTCATGTAATACAAGCAGGCTTGTATTATAGTATGAATAATAAGTCTTCATTAAAAAATATAAAATAATTAATTTTATATTCAATTTTATTAATATATTAATATTCTATTTAAAATTCAATAGTAACATTAAAATTCTTAATAGTACATTTGTTATTATTACATAGAGTTACATTATACTTATGAGAATGATTTTGTTGAGCTCTGTATTTAATTGTATTGATAAATGTCTGAATACTCTTCTTTGATGGAGCTTTGGATCCAAACTGATTAAACAGATTCATTAATACTACACTCCAAAATGCTAATGGATAATCAATATATTTTTCAATATTAAATTCAATCGATTTACTATAATCATTAATATTAAATTTAACTTTTTCAATAAATGGCCTGATAATCTCTTTTTCAATAAGAGTATTCCATTGATCTGCCTGATCACTAATACAAAGGAGGTTTTCTTTTACATTTTGAGTAAAAGCATCTTCAATTGCTGGAGTAATAATATCTCGATATTTACCTCTAACTGACCATTTTGGAGTAGTATCTAGAAAGTATGGAACCTGATATTTATGTGCAAATTCATAAATAGCGGTTTTGTAGTAATTAATCATTGGGCGGCCAATCTTAATACTGGAAATAGTAGTATGCTCTCTAATAACTGCTAAGTCTAAGTAGTTACGTCCTCGACAAATATTTGCAAACACATTTTCAATAATATCATCTTTATGATGAGCTAATAAAACATAATCAATATTTTCGTTTGTAATAATCTCTTTGTAAAAATCTAATCGCATATTTTTTGTAATAGTTTCATAATTACTTCGTTTTGTAGTAGATCTTTTAATATCATTGATATTTTTAATATAAAGTTTAATACCATTATATTTACACCACTGTTCTAAGAATTCTTGTTCTATTTTTGTTTCATCACGATTATTATAGTTAATATGAGCTGCAATAATAGGAAAGTCTAACCAATGTAAAATTGTAATTAATACCATTGAATCTACACCGCCAGATAATGAAACTAAAATCTTTTTATTATCAAGTTGCTTACAAAATTCTGAAATTGTTTTCATAATGTCTTCATCCATAATATTTTGTTTATGAATTTTAAGTTTTACATCAGGAACATACTCTAATATAGAATTAAATCTATCAAAATCCATATAATCTAAATTACTAGAATAAATTAGATTATATAATGTTGTTTTCATAAACCCGTACATAGTAGTCATTTTATAATATTATTTTATACACAATATTTTTTTCAATTTTTTAAAACATACCCTTTCCTGTAAGTAGTTCACTACCAATAATATGCGCACATGTTAGCATCGCAAGTCGACCATGACTTAGCTCATTATTATATAGCGTAGAAGATACATTATCTTTATCATATGAAAAAAGATTACCTGGTTGATAATCTTCTTTTAGCGAAAACGCTTTACCACCCTTAACAAATGGATTCTCCCAACCAGTAGACATACGTACACACTCATATAGTACCATACTAGCCCAAAATGGCGACTGCATCATAGATTCAAGATTGGATAGATAATTGATTGACAGCGTACCTGGATTAGTTGCTTCTAGAAATGGTAGAGCAACTGCACCAAGCATTGCAGCGCGGCCATGCTGGAGTTCTGCTTCGCGCCAGTATTTAACTCGATCTTCTTTAAAATTTGTCTCACTATTTAGTTTTAGAGGATCAAAATAGTTTAGGGGTTTAATATCTCCTTCATATTTAAAAGAAGATACTTTAGGTTTTACAGACGGAACAAATGATGGGGTAAATAGGAGGCTGGTGATAATAAGACTCATTATATATACTATATTATTAGTGTTTATTTTTAAGCTATTTTAAAATATTATAAAACCATTTTGTAAAAAAGAATTTTTCATATTTATCAGGACCATTTTTTAAAATATTTTGATAGTTATCATATCTATCATTTCTATTACTACCACCATCCCGTCTATAAAATAAAAGATGAGTTTTTAAGTCGCAAGAAATCATTTCTATGTGACCTAAACCCATATATCTATATCCAATATCAAAAACATCATTTCGACGCTCTTTACAAAACTCATTGTATCTTTCTATGCATTGTTTAAGTGACATTATTGTCCATTCGCCTATATAAATTTCTTTCTCGGGATCTCCTAATAATTCAAAAATTAATTTAACATTTCTATTTAAACTATCTGGTATTTTGTATTTATTAATAGAACTTGAAATAACTCTAAAATTATCTGCGTTAATATCTTGTGAGAAAAATGCAAGATGACTAGAAATATGATTAGGATTTGAAATTTTACACTGTTTTAAAACACTAAGCATTTTATTAACTTGTTCAATCTTTTTATCTAAAACCATATATTTTATATAGATATAAAATATAGTGGAAAAGATATTTAAATATCTATATAAAATATATGGTTTTAGATATAGTAAAATTATCGATTATATTTACTTTAATAGATTCAGTATTTCTTTATCTAATGAGTGGTAAATTTCAAAAAATGATTAAAATTGTACAAGGTAGTGAATTAAAAATGAGTTTAGTACCAACAATATTGTGTTACATATTTTTAATTTTCTCTCTTTATTATTTTATTGTATTGAAAAAAGAGTCTTTAACAAGTGCATTTTTACTAGGATTATCAATTTATGGTGTTTTTGAAACTACAAATTTAGCAATATTTAAAAATTGGAATCCAGTAATTGGAGTTGTAGATACTATTTGGGGGGGTATCCTTTTCTCTCTCACTTTCTATATTTATAAATCAACTCCTGAAATTAAATTATAATTATTTTCTAACACTATAAGCTGATACCATAAAGAAAAACAATGACACAATAAATATTCTTACATCAAAGGATTTTATATAATTCGCAACAAAATAAAATGTTAAAGACCAAGCAATAATATACAATGTGTCTCCAAATAACGCATTAAACCCTGATTTTTGAATATACTTCTGAAAATATTCTATCCAATATGTTTTATAATTATTAGGCCAATTTTTTATAGTAAAGGCAAATAATAAATCTCCAGTTAATTGAACTCCAATAAAAACTAACATAAAATACATAAAATTTTTAGATACTATTTTTTTACTTACAAGATAGTTAAATATTCTTAATGCTATTATAATTCCACAAATAACATATAAAGCATCTTGAACTATCACATTCCAAATATTAATATCTTTTCCAGAATACCAATCAGTTATAGTGTCATTTTTTGAAGATATTGACAAATAAAAAAGTGACATTGGTATTTCAAATATAGCAAAGGCAGTAATCCAATTTAATAAATTATTACTATTGAATGAATAAATAGACATATAATATTATATCATATTTTTTTTTAATGGAGAAAAATTGGGTGAATACATTAAATTATTAGAAAATCAAAATGATATTATAGAATTTTTTCGCAATACTAGTAAAGTGTAAAAATTTTAATATTATAAAATATTGTTTTATATATTTATGGATGATAGAAAATTAAAATATAAAATTATAGATTATTTAGAAGACAAATGTAATAAATCTAAAATAAATAATTATATAATTGGTCAAAATTTGAGAGCATTACACGTAGCAATACCAATATTTTTAATGACCCTAGTTTTTTTAGCAAGTAAACAAATAGTAAAATTAGTAATAATATATTTTATTTTTGTAATATTTTTCTTTATCTATTTTGACAGTTGTTTATTAACCTTGTTAGAAAGAAGATTATGTAATGATAAATTTACAATTTTTGATATTTTATTAGAAATATTTAATTTACCAATAGAGAGTAAAAAACAAAAAAAAGTATCAAAAATAGTATTAGCATTAATATTTGTATTATGTATATTAGTATATTATTTTAGATTTTGTATAAAAGATTAATATCCCATAGATGATCTAACTAATAAAATATATACAATAGTATGTAAAAAATAACCAAAAAGAGTAGGACAATTTTTATAGAGTACATTTCCAAAAATTTTTTGAGTAATATTAAATACAAAAGGATTAAATAGAAGTAATACTATTGCTGCACCAATAAAAGAGAATCTCCATTTATCAATATTTTTTGGTTCTAAAATTTCTTTACATTCTTGACAATTTCTCGCCATTATATATAATGGCTAGAAATAAATTACTTCCAAGGTTAAGACAGATTACTTATAAAAATAAAAAACATAGGTATCATATTAAAGATAGTGCAACAAAAAGACGACGTGCAATAAATGAAGGAGTTAGAAAAGAGAAAAAAAAGACAAAAAAAAATATGCGATCAGCAGCAGCTGCAAAAAAGGCTAGATTTAATGTATTAAGAATTTATCGTAGATATAAGAATCCTCAAGAGTGTGAAATATTGACTAGAGACATGAAATATATGGATAAAAAATACAGATTAGGTACTACAAAAAATATTTGTAAAAAAACAAAAAAAATGAAAGGTGGTGGATGAGGTTCAGCACCCACGGTTGAAAACATGCAAGTAGGCGGTGGATGAGGATTAGTATTTTAAGTTAATCAGTTTTAGTTTTCTTCTTACTCGGAATGACAATCTAGAGAGAAATTAGTTCTTTAGAATTGAGAAAAGAGTAATTATATTAATAGTATATAATGAAGACTAAAAAAAATAAAAAAAAGGTTAAACATGCAGTTGCTATATTATATCCTGACAAACACTATTCTAAAAAAAATCGGGTTAAAGGCAGAGTAAAGTTTACGCAAAAAAATAATAAGTTGTATATTAATTATAATATACAATATTTACCAAAAGGTTATCATGGATTTCATATTCATAAATATGGAGATTTAACAGAAGGATGTAAAACAGCAGGACCACATTTTAATACTTATAAAAAAAATATACATGGAGGTCCAAAAAGTAAAATAAAACATAATGGAGATTTAGGAAATATTTATAATATTAACCCAAATACAAGCGGAACTAAATTTGTATCATCAAAAGTATTAAACCTTAATAAATGTAATAAAAATTCTATAATAGGGAGGAGTATAATAGTTCATAAAGATAGAGATGATCTAGGTAAAGGAAATAATTTAGAATCATTTAAAACTGGTAATGCTGGTGCTAGGCTAGCATGTGGAGTTATAGGACAATCTATATAATTTTATTTATATCTATTATATAAAGATGAATTTAGTAGGTATAATCATAATAATATTAGTTATAATTTTTATTATAGCACGCGCCTCGAAGCTATAATATCTATATAATTTTATTTATATCTATTATATAAAGATGAATTTACTAGGTGTAATAATAATAATATTAGTTGTATTTTTTTTTATAGCTATGATATCTAGTGGGTCAAGTTCATATGGTAATCAAGGTGGTGGCAATAAAAAAGAAAAATTCGGTGTTATTGGTTTAGTAGTAGTTATTTTTGGTATTTTAGGATTAAGTAACTATCTTCAAACAATTATGTAAAAAAATAAAATTGATTTTCTTTTTTTATAAATAAAAAGATAATTATAATGAGTGAAAATGGATTAATTCAATTAGGTTTATGTTGTTTAAATACAACATTGCGTGCAAAAAAAACACCAATATTTTCATCTAGATCTATTCAGTTAAAAACCTTTGAATCAAAAGGAGTAGATTTTCTAAAAGAAAAAATTATTCAAAATCTAAAAGATACATTAGTGTTAATGGATTGGAATGAAATAAATGGAATTAAAGTATTTAGACTTAGTAGTGATCTATTTCCTCATATGTCAAATAGTAAGGCACCTCAATATGATTTTGAATTTGCAAAAGATTTATTAAAGCAAATAGGAGATAAATCAAAACGATTAAATCAGAGATTGACATTTCATCCAGGACAATACAATGTAATTGGCACGGCAAGTAAAGAAGCATTTGAAAATACAATAAGAGATCTCAAGTATCATGCTGATGTATTGGATCTAATGGGATTAGATGAGAATTCAGTAATGGTAATTCATGGTGGAGGAACATATGGCGATAAAGAAAAAACAAAAGAGAGATGGTGTAAACAGTTTAAAGAATTACCAGAAAATGTTCAAAAAAGGCTAGTATTAGAGAATTGTGAAAAAAACTTTTCAATCGAAGATTGCTTAGATGTTTCAAAAAAGGTAAATGTTCCAGTTGTTTTCGACACACATCATTTTGAATGTTATAAATTATTGCATAAAGATGAAAAGTTTAAAGAACCAGACTATTATATTCCAGAAATCTTAGAAACATGGGATAAGAGAAATATTAAACCTAAGTTTCATGTAAGTGAACAAGGTTCAGGAAAAATTGGACATCATAGTGATTTTATTGAAACTATTCCAGATTATCTTTTAGATATTCCAGAAAAATATAATCATGAAATTGATATAATGATTGAAGCTAAAATGAAAGAACAAGCTATTTTCAAACTTTATAATAAATATCCCTTTTTAAATTTAAAGAAAAAAAATAATATTACTTGCGAAGAATGCGAAGAAGTTGATATTCCACCTCTTCCAGAGTGGGTAAGGAAACACGCAATAGGGTGCCTATGTTGTGATTGTTAATATATTATTTTATATATATGAACAATTGTTGTAGTAAACGATTAAAAAAGAGTAAAAAATGTAAAAGAAAAGATGGAAAAGTTTTTTCACTTCCACGTAGATTTACTAGAAAAAGGTGTTTAAAAGGTAAAATTCGAGGATTTTCAATGAGATCTTCTTGTGCTCCTTTTAAATATTGTAAATGATAGATTATTCTTGTAAATAGAAAAGGTTATCATAATTATATAAATATTTACCTAAAAATTCAGAATATGTATTCCATTCGTCTGGAGAAATCATTGATAATATTTCTTTATTTTCCATTTTATAATGATAGTAAAAATTACCACATACTTTTTTACATGTCATTTCTATTTTGTGTAAATGTTCATTGAGTTTAGCAGCATTAATTATATTTTGAGCTTCTTGTTGTAATATAGCTATTTGGTTAGCAATCTGTTTTAATTGTCCATATGATGAGTAATTTGATTTAATCATATTAATATTATTGTCATTATTATCATTTAATGAAAGCATAGCAAAAAGTCTATTAGTATTATCTTTATCTAAGCTAGTTAATGCCATTTTTATATTTAATAATAACTATTGTTTAAGTTAACATTGACTACATTTAGTTAAACCATTTATAATAGAAAAATTTTCTGTTACTAAATTATTAGTAATATTAATTTCAATAGATATTAATACTTTGTCACATATATAACACTGTATATAAGGATAGTTATGAGCTAATTCCCATATTAGTCGTCTAATATCTTCAGGCAATTCTAATTGTTGATTTTTATTTATAGTAGTATTATAAATAAAATATTTTAATCCTTGTATGTTGTAAGCCATATATAATATTTATATATTTTAAAGTTTGATATTAGCAAATTTGATATAATAGAAAAAAAATTGAAAAATATAATTTTCATATAGATAAAAATAGTAACTATGCAGTCCTATTCCGAATGCCAAGAAATTTCTGATAATGAGGTTGATAAAGATAGTAATTATCAAACTTATATAACTATTTGTGAAAGACAAAAAATTCCTGTAGTTAAAGTTATTTTGGATTCTGGTAAAAGTATATCGTTTCTGATTGAAATGGATCCAGAATTAATTGCAACATTAGAATCAAAACATCAGTTTACAACTGATATTTTGCAAGAATGGAATTGTAGAGAATGTAAAAATCGTCTACATAAATTTCGTGCATATGTAGATGCAAATGGAAATCCAATATTTTGCAATTATAATCATAGTTCTCGAAGTCATTTACAAAAATCTATTAATGATAAATGTAAGACATTAATTGCCGCATATAGTAAAGAATTAGAATATCGATGGTTATTTAAAATAGTAACTAATGATACACTATTAAAGCTACATGAAGGAAATGAACTAGGAACTGGAAGACCCTATCTTCATTATTCATATACACCAGCATCAATTTCAGATTTTCCACCTAATTTTGATACAAAATGGTTACAAAAAGCTTTAACAAAATATACTCCTTTAATTCATAATTTACTAGTTAAAGTAGGTAAAATTAATAATATGCTAAGTTCATGTAAAGAATTAAAAGAGTTACTTATGAAATCAGTATATGGAAAAACACAAGTGCCAGCGGTGGATTGGTTTATTAAAATTTTAGACAAAGTAAAAAATATTAATAATAATTGGAAAAATATCCATTTCAGTAAACAGTTAAAAATTATTGCTGAAACAATTTGTAAATCACCATATTGTGAAGGAGATTCCGATAGTGCACATCTTGGATTTTATCATACAATTAATGGATATATTTTAGATATTTTAGAAAACGGCCAGAGCCCATCTGCAGTTGTTAAAATGATAGAGGAGAGAAATAATCCTCATAATTATCGTAGAAAAACAGCTGATCCAAGTGAAGGTAATATTCGAGCAGCTGAGAAATTATGTGAAAATTTAGTTAATACAATTGAAACAATTTCACAATTAGAAACTCATTCTGGGTGTGTTAAAATTTCAAGTAATAATGAAACTACAATGGCAAATGCTTTTGCTGAAATGCGGAAGGAAAATAATAAAAATAAATATGGATCATTTGCAGACCGTATGAATAGTTCAAAACCAAGTACTGCAAATACACTTTCAGAAATTATTGCAGATATTAATTCAGGTATTATTACTAAGATTACTATTGATACTACGGGTATGAATAAAGTTTATACAGCTTATACAACATTAGATAATAATGATTTGTCTGTTAATTGTGGCCATCTATGGTGTTATCTAACTGGAAAACATGGATTTAATAATGTAGAAACTATTACTCATATTTATCATTTTAAAACAGGTCGGTTTAATAATATTATCTTTATTATTAAAAATGCTCGTTCTTATATTACACAATATCCTATTAGTGGAAATTGTATGTTTCCTGAATTTCTAGCACCAAAACATCGGTCTTGTGAAAAAGCAGTTGAGAAATTAAATAAAATAACTAATATTCAAATACCTACAGTAGGTAATGAAATTAGTCTTGGAGTAGGAACATCAGCTGGGTTCGCTGATGGTCGTTTAACCAATTCAGTCAGATTACATATTACATCAAAAAATGGTAATATCCATACAGTAAAGCTGACACATATTTAGTTTCTTATATAATTACCTAGTAAATAAATGAATTTATAATAATATTTAAAAAATATATACTATTAAAATTAATGTATATATATGTGCTATTATTTATTTTAATAATATATTTTTTTAAGTTTGATATTACAAAATTTGATGCAATAGAGTTTAAAATAAAAAATAAAGATACTGATTTAAAAATATAATTATTATTATTATTATATGTATAGAATTATACCACTAAGAGTTTTACGAAGAACTACTGGAGTAATGTTTGATGAAATGGTTCCTTCTGATATTCCAAAAATTCATGGAATTGATAGAGTTATCCATGGACCAAATTCAATATCACCTGGACCGGTTGAAGATGCCCCAGTACCAATTAAAAGACCCTGGTATATGCATTCAGGACAAGATGATAATCTACTAGTTCTTCAAGGTACTAGATACATTGATATTTTTTGTCCAAAAAATATGACAAAAGCTAGTTTTATTGTATCACCAGATCGAGTATACAAGAATGATAAATTATATTTTGATGGCCCAGCAATGGTTGTGTGGCCAGCCGGAATTTTTCATCGTATTATTAGTGGAGAAGAAGGAAGTATTAGTGTAAATTTTTCTACACGAACAGAAAAATTTGATTTAAAAGATAATTTTAATATTTATAATCTTTGTACTAGAACAGGAGATTATCAATTACTAAGAGATGGATCAGATGATCAACCTGATTTTAGTTATAAATATCCAAATGATGAGATAAAAACACTATTTAAAGAAGAATAATATTTAAAAATAATTTGTTTATTATTTTTAAATGTGGTTTTATACAGCAATTTTTAGTTTAGTTATTAATACTATTAATATACCATTTGACAATGGTGCAAACATGATCGGTTCTAGAAATAGTCCTAAGGTATTAGCAAAACACTTAGCTTTTTTAAATATAAGTAAAACATATGATATAGATACAAATAATTTTATAACAAATATTTTAAATGATGGATACAATGCGGTTTTTAAAACCATGTCAGATGGGAAGGTACCAGTTATTTTAGGCGGAGATCATACAGTAGCTATATCTAGCATTTTTGCGGTAAATGATTATTGTAATTTATGCAAAAAAAAATTAGGTATTCTTTGGTGCGATGCTCACGCAGATTTTAACACTATAGAAAGTTCTATTACAAAAAATATCCATGGTATGCCTATTTCAGTATTATGTGGACATACATTAGAATCCTTAATTATGGGAAAACTTTTAAATACAGATCAATTTGCATATTATGGAGTAAGAGATGTTGATTCTATTGAACTTTTGAGAATGCAAGAATATGATATGAAAATTTTTGATAATATTGACGAAATCGATGAATGGGTAAATAGATACGATTATATTCATGTTAGTTTTGACATAGATTGTTTAGATCCATCTGTTACTAATTGTGTTAATACTCCAGTCCCAAATGGGATAACCAAAGAACAACTGAAAGAAGTTTTTAGAAAAGTAAAAAAAAGTAATAAATTATGTGCGTTAGATATTGTAGAATATAACTCAGATAAAGGAGACGACCATAGTGTTGTAGTTGATATTATAAACGAATTATTTTAATAATAAATATAAATCAATTTTTATTTAAGATAAATTAGCAAAAACCTCATTTGTAGTTTGTGTACATCTAACAAATGTACAACATTTTGGAAAGTTTTTAATATTTATAGCTCCAATATACGAGTGTGAACTTCTTAATCCGCCTAAAATCTCTCTTACAGTAACCTCTACTGGTCCTTTGCATTTTAATTTTACTCGTTTACCTTCTGATGCTCTATAATCACTAACTCTATCATAATATTTTTCTTGTGCGGCACGACTAGACATACCATAAAATACTTTATAATTTTCATTATTTTCTTCAATCACATCTCCGGCACATTCATCATGTGCAGCTAACATTCCGCCCAGCATAACAAAATCTGCACCAGCACCAAATGCTTTTGCAATATCACCAGGAGATTTACAACCACCATCTGCAATAATATGCCCATTTAATCCATGAGCAGCATCAGCACATTCTGAAATAGCAGAAAGTTGTGGATATCCAACTCCGGTAACTTTTCGTGTAGTACAAACTGCTCCTGGACCAATACCAATTTTAACAATATCTGCACCAGCTAAAATAAGTGCTTCTGTCATTTCTCTTGTAGCTACATTACCTGCTATAATAATTTTGTTGGGAAATTTTACTCGAAGTTCTTTAATAAATTCTAAAAAACATTCTCTATAACCATTTGCAACATCTACAAGTAAAAAATTATATTTGTCATAAAATGCTTTGTCAGAGAGATAATCAGGAATTTTTCCTTCACCAATTGTTAGAACAGTATAGTCTAAATTAATATTAGATAAATCTTGATGCGTGTAAAATTTATGTAAAGCTGTTAACATTTTATGTTCACCTAATTTATTAGCCATTTCAATAGTACCTACAGTATCCATATTTGCTGCAATAATCGGTACCCCTTCCCAATTTAATGGAGAATGTCTAAATTTAAATTTTCTTGTTAATGATACATCATTTCTAGATTTTAATGTACTCCGCTTAGGTTTAATCATAACATCGTCAAATGTTAGTTTTACTTCGTTTTCGATTTTCATATAATAATTTATATGAAATTGTTTTTAAATTATTATATAAATTTCCATTCATAACTTCCATTATCTATAGAATCTAACTCTTTTTTGCATATTAATGCTTTATCTATTTCTTTTGCGGTTAAATCTGTTTGACTAGCTATTTCTTTTGTTATAGGTTTTTTTGTTGATTTTTTTACTGGTTTATAAAAAATATTATTTATATTTTTATAAACAATAAGACCAGTTATTCCAAAAATAAAAAATTTAATTATATTAGACATACTATAATTAAATATTTAAATCTTCGATTTTTTCTGTAACCATTTGTTCATACATTGATTTTGCCATATTAATATAACACTCTGCAACTTGATTTTTATATTTAATAATAGCTTCTTGTAATATATTAGGATTACCATTATCTATTGCATTATCTATTTGTGATATAAATTCATCAAATATAGTATGCGCATTTGATGTATTTGCCATAGTAAATATATTTTAGAAAATAAATTTTTCTATCAATTTTAAATAGATTCTGTAATAATATATTTGATATAATTTTTAATAAAATTTAAGAATAGATAAAACCATACTTTCCAAAATGGGAAATCTTTAATCATAAATGTATCAACCTCTCTATATCCCAACTTTTCATAATAACCTTTGACTCCTTCACCACTAATTACAACAATTCCATATAGACCTTGCGCCATTGTTTTTTTTTCAGCTTCCCACACTAAACCTTTACCTATTCCTTTATGTTGAGATCCTCGTTCATTATAAGTATTTACAGCAGTAGTGTCTCCATATACGTGAAGTTCACGAATAAGACCCCTATTTTTTAATACATTAAATATTGTCATATTATCTTTTTTTACAAAACGGAGTCTAATAAAACCAAATAATACTCGTTTATCAGTACTTTCATATTCAATAAAGTAATTATCTCCATTATTGGCGTAATAATATGTAGAACTATATTGAGCTGGTTTACTATAATATTTTGTATGTCGACCAATCTCTCTAGAACGAATATCCATACTAACAACCCCTTCTCGATCTAGTTGTGTATCAATCATTTGACGTAAATTTGCATGAGTATTTCCACATTCAATATAATTCGACGGAATATCTCTAACAACACGAGGCAATCTACACCAATTTGGACAAGTTTCCATTGAATATCTAACCACATCAAATAAGTCTTTTGGATTTTTTTCAAAATATGGTACATATTTTCCCTCACGATACCATTTTTCAATTACTGTCCAAGGAACAACTTCGCAAGGATAAACTTTCATCTGATCAGGACATACAACACTATAGACATACTTAAACATCTCTATATCAATTTGTGGTGTTGAACCAGGTAAATCAGGCATAATATGAATATCAATCTTAAAACAATTATCTAATAGATATTGCATTGCCCATAGTAGTTCTTCGATTGTATGACCTCTATTAATTTTTTTTAGAATAGCATTGTCTACATGTTGAGCTCCTAATTGAACACGTGTTATACCCCATTCACGAAATCTTTGTAACCAAATATCATCTAATGCATCAGGACGAGTTTCAACACAAATACCTATAATATGGATATCTGCAGTTTTATTAATTTCAATCTCTTCACGAATACTAAGTGGTTTTCTAAGTTTATCTAGTAACTTAATATCAAATTTATCACCACTTTCTGTATCATAATTCGGAAATATTTTTCTAAATTTTATATAATTATTGGCAGCGAAGAAAGAATCTCGATTAAATTCTTCAACATAATCAGCTGGATATTCAGTTAATGTTCCACCTTCAAGAATAAGTTCTACTTTATCACAAATATGTCCCATAGCATAATAATTATCTAGTCGCGAAAACATCTGACCAATTGCTGTAAATTTTTGTTCATTAGCTCTTTGAACTGCCGGTTCTAAATATAAATAACTTCGAGGCTGAGCTTGCCAATTATTACCTTCATGTGCTGGTTCATTTGGACAATAATAACAGTTATGTTTACAACTAAATTTTTGTATTTTTTTATTTCCATTTTCATCTATATATTCAGGAAAAGGAGCAGTAATTAGAGTAATAATTGTAACCCCAGAACTATTTCTGAATGGTTTTTTACGAAGAAGTAGCTTGAGTAGTTCAAAATATTTTTGTAAATCTTGTGGTAAATCTTCTTTAATAATAAAGTGTTTAATTACATATAAGATTACTGACTTTCTTGTATTATTAGGCTTCAATACTTTATGTCGGCGTAGTGCACTAGTAAATTCTACTTTAAATAATTCATATAGTTCATTACTACGGTCTAATGATGTTAGGTGATGTTTTGACTTAATCCAATTTAATAGTTCTATAATAATAATATGATATTGTGAAAGATTCTTATTAATTTCATCATGATTCATTGTATTATATTCATCAGTTTTTACTCCCTTAGTTTTGATAAAATCTTCGATATCTTTCATTTTATATTATTTAAAATAATATAAAATAATATCAATTTTAAATATTATAATGTTTGATAAAATAAAAAATTATAGACTGCATGGTGATACAATTGTTATGTTATATGGGTCTGTTGTCTCTATAACTTTTTTACTTATTACTATAGCTTATGATAAACTTAAATTAATATGTTAATGTTTTATTATATGTAGTAGAGAATGTATGAGATAATGGAAGACTTGCCATAGCATATGTTTCATTAATATAATCATTAATGATATTAGTCATGTCTTTTACTAGTTGAAATGCTAATGGTCGTTTTCGACGAATATAGATAGGATATTTATATGAAATATGATTAATTTTTGTATATGATTTTTTTTGATATTGGTTTGTAATTCTAGGTTTAATATCAAATGTATTAACATTTGATAATATGATAAATAGGATTAGGTAAACTTTCATATTGATAAAAATATCATATATAAATTTTTATCAATTTTTATTAGAGAGAAATAAGTATAATATGAGATTAATATTTATAGATATATTAAATATATACTATTTTGGGAGGAGTTTCCCATTCACTATATAATATGGCTTTTGATGTAGGTTTATCTAACTTTAAAAGTTTTTCTAATGCTTCTAATCGTCGTTCTATAGGTTTTTGTGTTGGTTTAGATTTTTGTATTTGTCTAGATAGTTGTTTCCATCGCCATTCAAATTTTAAAGCTTCATTCCAATTAGGAAAATTTTCAACATAACAAACATATGTCCAGGCTTCACCCTGATTTACTTTTATTGATGTAGCAGTTGCACCACCTTTAATCTCTTTATTGTGTTGACGAATACGTTTATCTAAATTAACAGTAGCACCAATATATGTGGATCCGCTGCTAGACTGAATAAAATATACATAAGACATAATATATAAATGTAATATATTAAATATAATAATGTATTTAATACCATTAGTCAGAACAGGTAGAATAGTTACAAGTTGTTTATTATTTCCAGAACATCAAGTAGAAGCTATGGCAATAAGCGAAGTTTCTAGTTATATTATCCCATTTTTTAATTATCCATCGCCTATATTAAATATAATTAATTTTAGTATATACTTATTTTATGATTTAGATTATACCAAATATTTAATGAATGAATATCTGGAAAAAAATAAATTTTTGTACAAAATAGAATTTATATTATTATGGTATTATATATTGTATTATAAAATTTTTATACACTATTAGATAGAGAATAACTTGCAAAATATTTTACTAATGAAAATTTATTAGATTCTATTTGTTTTTTAAAAAGTAGTTCTTTTTTTGTAGCACTACTCCAATCTCTGTTAATTATTTCGCTTGTATAATTATTTTTTTCTAATTCAATAATTCTAGTAAGTAAATTTCCAACAATAAGTTCTAAATTATCTACACGTTCAATTAGAAGTTTTTCTCTAGAAGGTGACATTGATTCGGTAGTAGCTGTGCTAGGTGAATTAAGAGTCCACTCGTAGTTAGGCATTATATGATTAGAAACTTCTACTGAATTTGGTTGCATTTTAATATAATATAAAAAAAATAATATTATTCAATTTTAAAATTGAATAATATTATTAAATATATAATATTATTATAAACTAATATGTTTGTATACTCAACAAATTATAATAAACCAATTAATTTAAAAAGCTGTGATATAAGTTTACACGGTGGTGTTCCAAAACAATTTTATTCTTTAAAAGATAAACAATTTGATGATTGGGAAATTGTACCGTGGGAACTATTTATTTATAAGAATAGATTATTAGGTGAAGGTTCTTTTTCAAAAGTATATCTTGCAAAGTGGAGAGAAACCTTAGTAGTTGCCAAAGTAATAGATGAGTCAGTATGTAAACAGAAAAAAGAGTTAGTTTTACGTGAATTTAATACAATGACAAAGTTACACCATCCTAATATTGTGCAATTTTTAGGTTATATCGATAATCCATTTATTATTGTTATGGAATATATTCCAAAAGGTGATTTACTTACAAATATTCCAAAACTATTAAAAAGTCAGAAAATAAATATTATGAAAGATATTTTAAAAGGATTAGCATATATTCATAATCGTAAGCCATATTCATTAATTCATAGAGATGTTAAACCAACAAATATATTATTAACAAATTCTAAGGTTGCAAAAATTACAGACTTTGGATTATCAAAATTTTATAGTATTGAAAAAAATTATTCTTATGATAATTTATCAGAATTAGAGAATAAAGATAATATAGAATTAACTACACCAATCGGAACAGAACGATATATGGCACCAGAAACCAGATCATCTAATTATGATAATAAAATAGATTTATATTCGTGTGGTATAATGTTATATGAAATGTTTGAAAATAAGAGATATATTCCAAAAGGAAGAATGAAATGGTTTTGGACTCCAAAGAAAATTAGAAATATTATTATAAATAATATGTTATGTGAGAATCCAGATAATAGAGCAGGAGCTTTACAAATTTTAAATTTATTAGAGCAATAAGTTATATTAAATATTTTAATATAATACATTATATTATAAAATGACAAAACAAATTTTTTTATCACATAATTGGGGTGTGAATGAGGAAGGAGAGGATAATCATAATAGGGTAAAATATTTAAAAAATATTTTAAATATTCAATATGGATGGACTACATGGTTTGATGAGGATGATATGGAGTGGAATATAGATGGGTCAATGTATAAAGGTATATCCCAATGTGCATTAGCATGTGTGTTTTTAACAAAAAAATATATTTTTAAAATAGAAAATAATAATTTAGATTTTTTTAATAGAGATAATTGTGCCAAAGAATGGAATTTAATAAATATAAAAAAAAAACCAGTTTTACCTATAGGTTTTGAAAAAGGTATAAAAAATATAAATAATTGGGAAAATACATTGATAGGAATGTATTTAGCTAATCATTTTATATTTGATATGCATAAAATAACAAATGAAAATATATATAGATTAAATAAATGGATAATAGATATTTATTCAATTGAACCTAAATTAAATTTACAAAGGTGTAAAATCTTAGAAAATGAATATATAACACCTAGACAAAATAGATTTATATGTTATAGAAAATTTAGTAAAAAACGTTTACCTGTAATTAATAAAAATAAAAGTATATTATAAAATTTAAAATAATATATTAAGATACAATAACTTTAATAAAATTACCATTCGTTCGACAAATTGGACATTTTTCTTCAAGATGATAGCTACATGTTTGACATACTGACATATGTCCGCAATTACTGTTAATATGAGTTCTTACATTAGTCATACAGATACAACAAACTTGTTCGGGTGCGAATTTTTCCTGAACTTCAGCAAGTTGACATTTAAGTTCTTGATTTTCTACTTTAAGATCAGTATTTTGATTTTCATAATTTTTCATTCTATTAATGTCTGATTCAAGTTCATTTACCCTATTAAATAGTTTTTCAACTTGATTTATAAGTGTCATCAACATTTGTTTAAGAATATTTGTTGGATAATCGAAAATATTATTTTCATTGTTTTGAATATTACGAATAATATTCAAAACATTAGTATTTGCCTTTTTAATATTATTGTTATAATGATTGTAGTTATATGTGTAACTAGACATAGTTGATGTAGTCATTACTAAAAATAATTATAAAAAAATATTATTTTCAATTTTATTAATTAAGATAATATTATCTTAATTATTTGTTTTTAAAGCTGAATAATTTCTACTTTGGGTTTTAATTACTAAATTTTAGTTGTTAAGCCCTCCACGAAGCCGTAGAACAAGATGTAGTGTAGATTCTTTCTGAATATTATAATCGGACAGCGTACGACCATCTTCTAGTTGTTTACCAGCAAAGATTAGACGCTGCTGATCAGGTGGAATGCCTTCTTTATCTTGAATCTTAGCTTTTACATTTTCAATAGAATCGGAAGGTTCAACTTCAAGGGTAACGGTCTTTCCAGTCAGGGTTTTCACGAAAATCTGCATTGTATTATATAGTATATATATATTTAAATAATTTCAATTTTTATATTAAATATATACTATATAATATAAAATATATGAAATTTATATTTTTATTATTTAAATTAGTAATAACATATAAAAATCCTTGTATAGTTTTTTATACAGGAGGAAGTAATATTATGTCTCCTTTGATATACTCTGATTTTCTCTCTAAGTTAGAAGATGTAGATGTATTTAGAATACCATTTCAATTAGATAAAAATAAAGATGAATTTTTCAAAGATCTAAAAAGTAAATATAGTAGTGTAAATTTATTAGCTCATTCATCTGGATGCACTAGAGCTGTAAATAATTGTAATAATTATGTAGATAATATTATTTTATTAGATCCTGTTAAAACATTTTTTTGGGATGATACAAAAGATTTAAATTTTTTAGATAATATATTAATTGTTAATGCAGAAAAATCATATAAATGGAGCATAGTACCACCATTTATTCCTTTTATACCATTTTTTAAGGTAGATCTAAATGATTTAAATATATATAAGACTAAAATTAAAATTCTAGTTATAAATAATTATGGACATTCAGATATAATTGATAAGCCTTATAGAGATTTTATGCATTATAGTAGGTTAAGTTTAGGTAACAATAATAGAAACAGTATAGAAAAATATCATAAATTATTAGTTAGTATAATAATAGATTATATTATAAAATAGTACAAAGCCCGGGTTTATTTTCTTCTTTACTAGATATTTCTTTTATGTCAAGTGATAACTTATTTGGATTACAATAATTTATTTTATTTATTATATTACTATTTTTTTCATTGATAACAACAGAATCTGATATATCAATAGTATTAGATTTTTCATCAATAGTATTATATTTTTCATCAATAGCATTAGATTTTTCATCAATAGTATTAGATTTTTCATCAATATAATCTTTAATAATACTCGTATTTGAAATATCAATAGACATTTTTTCATCAATTGTTGAATAAATAATAATATGTGATGTTGCATTAGAAATATCAGTTAGTGTATAATCATCTGTAGTATTATCTGTATTGGCAATAGAAAAACTAGAATTACGAGTAATATAATTGAGAGTAATATTTGATATATCTGTATCATTAATATAATTATCAATATCAATTAATTCATTATCTATATTAAAATTAACATCTTTTTTAATTGAAGTAATTAAAAATTTACATTGTAGTAAAAAATCTAATAAATAATTATTATGATATGTATTAAATGTAGTTAAGTAATTAATAAATAGTAAACATTTATTAGTGTATATATTAATATTTGTGTTTTCTTCTGAAATATAATATTTTACAGCATAACCAGCATTATTACTATTAATAAAAGGTTCTATAGTTATATTTTTTTTATTAATTATATCATATAATGATTGAATATATTGATTAATAGTATTCTGTATTTTTATAACTTCATCAAAGTTATAACACTTATCGGTTTCTAAATCTTTATAATGTGTAAATGTTATATCAATTGCAGGAATAGTGGTATTAGTGGTAATATATTTTTTTATAAGTTTATAAATTTTATAGTAGTCTCCATAAATACGATTAAATACTCTCTCATAAAATTTTTTAATATTTTCAAATTTTAATAAGTATAATTTATTTTGAAAATTTAAAGAATCAATTCCTAAATAGATAGGTATTTCAATATTGTTATTATCTTTTATATTTGAAATTAATAAATTATATTTAGTATTAATTTTTTCAATTAATTCTTGTATTTGACTTATATATTCATCACATCTTGATTTATTGCTAATAATTTTTTGAAAATCTAACTCAATTGCATTCTTTAAATTAATTATCTCCATTATTATTATGGAAGATAATAATTTAAACGATATCGAATCCGCTCCATCAATTACGAATCCTAACGCTGAATGGACTTCATATTATGAAGATATTTTTGTAGATTGGTGTGATAAAGCAATGTGTTATAGATATTTACATACAATATGTTATAGACATTATTATAAACGACACGTATTTTTTACCATTCCAGTTATTTTTATTTCTACTTTAACTGGTGTTGCTAATTTTGCACAAGATAGAATAAATGAAGAAAATCAGTTTTATTACACAATGGCTGTAGGAGCATTTAACATTATAGCAGGATTTATAACTACTGTTGCTCAATTTTTAAAAGTAAATGAATTATCAGAAGGACATAGAATAAGTTCTATATCTTGGGATAAGTTATATAGAAATGTGAGGGTCGAATTAGCTAAAAATCCTAAAGAGAGAGAGAATATTATTCTTTATCTTAAAAAAACAAAAGAACAATATGATTTATTAATTGAAACTAGTCCCGAAATAAGACTTGATGCTATCAACAAATTTAATAAAACATTTAAAAATTCTAAATTTTTACGACCAGAAATATGTAATTCTCTAACATCAGTTAGAGAGACAATCTATAAACATGACTATAATAGAGATGATGATTTAAAAACTGTTCAATCAATTAAAGAGAGACGCAATTCAGTTATGAATACATTAGAAATAGATAAATTTGTAAAAAATTATAAAGAACAAAATAACCGTGAACCATCTGTTGAAGAAATTTATGATAATTTAGAAGATCAAGTTAATAAAAAATATATAGATCTATTTGTTGAAAGGTTAAATAAGAAAATACAAAATCAACATAATAAAAAGTAATTTAACTTAAATTATTCCAAACACTACCTATGAAATTTAGTGAATTATCAAAATAGAATACACTATCTGGATAAAAAAATTCCATCCCTTTATATTTAAAAACTGATCCATCTAATAATTCACCATATTTTGTATCAGCACTACCTAATGTCGAATCATAATATACTTTATCTGCTACACCATTTTTATAGTATGCTAGATCTGTAAATTGAACTAATTTTTTACTTATATAAAAATCATCTGATGTTAATTTATATTTTAAATCTAAATATATTTCATCATCTTTACTATCTACATATAATTTATTTACTTCATGATCATTACTAAATTCTATTTTATCAATGCTTGATTTAAAAACATTAACAGGATCCATTGATAATGTATTAGATACATAATCTAATATTAATGTACCTAATATACCATCATTTGTTTTTACATATGTATTTAATTCACATCGTATAAGATTATCATTTGTCATCATAATCGGACTCGTTGCATTATACATATTTATACTTAAATAATAATGTGGATAATCATATTTAGATAATTTAATTGGAACTATATTTAATTCTTCACTATAATTTTTAATATAATTATTTAATATATTTACTTGATTATTGTTTAATCTATAATTAATATAAGTACTATATGGTTTAACATTTAATTCCGCTAAAATACGATTTTGATTTAATGGATTCATAGAATATTGTGGAACTCCACATAATAAACAAGAATAAATAAACTGTAAAAATGGTTTATTAATAATTTTCATTATCTGTTATATAGAAAAAGATAATATCTTTATCTAAATTTATAAAATATGATTTACAATATTATAGTATAATTCTAATATTTGACCTCCCATATTATCTCCTTCTTGAGTCATTTTAATAGTTAATAATATAATATCTTTTTTTATTTGTGGAGGAATAAATTCATCATTTAAAACATAACTAATTATTTTACTATTTGTGTTTAATACTATATGACTTATAGAGTCAAATTGTGGTAGAGTATTTGATAATGATTGAATAATTATTTTATTATTTGATTGTATAAATTCAGAACCTAATATTTTTTCTAATGTATTACATTTATTTTGTATTAATAATTGATTATTTCGTTTGGGTTTGGTATTTACTATACTGTTTGGAATTTTTATAAATACTGAATTTGATAATGTAAATAAAACTACTAATAGTATTTTTTTTAACATATATATAATTATTAATATTATTAATATCTAAATATTAATAGTATCTAAATATTAATAATGTATATTTCATCTATTAGTAGGGTTACTCCTAAACATATTTTGCGCTGTCAAAATACCCAACTTATAGTTCAAGATCTTAGTATTGGAATACCTCTAAATATTTTTTCAAATATTTATACAAATTTACACTATGGTTTTGATATAACAACAACAAAAAGTATATTTTTACAATTTTTATTAGGATATTATGCATATGGATATGATAGAATTAAAGATGCAAATGAATATAGTAAATCTACAGATGTCTCTATTTATCCACAAAATAAAATAGATTTATATAAACGAATTTTAGATCAAAAATTACTATATGATATTACAGTTAATGGTGCATTAATTGCTTCTATATATTTATTAAGTATTGATAATTATGATATTACACATTTACCATTTTTATTATTATTATATCTTTCATCAAATTATAAAGAATATAAACCATTATTATCTGTATATAAACCATTATATATTGCAATTATGTGGACAATTACTACTGTAGGATTACCTTGTGTTTTACATGATAATAATTACGATATTTTAATGTATCCACAAGACTATTTATCTTGTTTATTATTTATTTTTTCAGCTAGTAATTTTGCTGATATAAATGATATCGAAGAAGATAAAAAACTTGGTGTTAAAACTTTACCAGTATTATATGGTAAAAATATAACTAGTTATATTAGTTTAATAGCTGTTGCTATTGCAGCTATCTTACTGGTTGAAAATCCAAATTTTGAAAATAGATTTTGGGTAAATTCTTTAATTGAAGCCCAACATCTAGGATTAATGTATGTTATTTATAACAATACAGATTTTACAATTAATTAATCATCTTTATAGTAAACGTACCATAATCTATTTAACTTCCATATAGGAGTAGATTTATTTAGAGCCCATTTCGTAAAGCGATTTACATAATGTCTACAATCATTTACACCTAAAATATATTTACGATGCAAAGTTTTTTCAAATTCTCTTATTTCTTCAAAAGTTTTATCTGTATCTCCCCAATAAATCTTTACTTTCTTAATGTCTTCAGATATTTCTAAATTATCTAATAAATCAGTGTTAGGGAAGACTTCTCTAGGATTAAGTCTATCTATATTAGTTGTTTCATATGTACAACCTTGTTGTTCATCACAAAAAGCTCTATAATCATATCTAATTTTTTCAAAATTGTTTTCAAAACTAATACCTATATGTAATAAATTATATTTTTCATTAAATTTTTCGAGATGTAAATTTACTCTTGTTTTAGGTATATGATTTGGTATTGAAAATAGAAAAACTTTTTGTAAATATAAAAAAAACAAAAATAGACGGTACATATATTAAATTATATAAAAAATTTGCTTAAACACTTTATAATGTAATATATAAATGTACAGAGGAGTTTTTGTATTACTATTAGCAACGACAAACGCATTTATGGTAACACCAAATTATTATAAGCGTCCTCACCTTTTAAATATCAAAATGAATTATAAACCTCAAGAACTATTAGAAAGTTTAGGTAAAGGACAATTAGGTAATGAATGGACATATCAAGAGTTTTTATCAAATCTTAAAGGTCATGAAATTGATGCAGCTACTGTTACTGATAATGGTAGAATTTTTTTTATTGATAATAATTATCAGGACACTCCAGGACTTTTTAATGTTCATTTACTAAAAACTATTCCGTCTATAACTGATACTGTAATTTCTAAAATGACAGAAAATAATATTAATTTTGATGTTTTAAATATGGCTGATTTACCAAAATCAATACAAATACCATTTTTTGTTCAATTTTTAGGATTTTATATATTAGGAAATTTAGCTTTAAATTTTCTTGCACAGAGGGGCGGTGGTGGAATGAATATGATGAATCCTATGCAGCAACTAAAAAAAGAACCCGATTATGTTAAACCTGAAGATATTGATGTAACATTTGCTGATGTTGCTGGGTGTGATGAAACAAAATATGAATTAATGGAAGTAGTAGATTTTCTTAAAAATCCAATGAAATTTGAAGCTTCTGGTGCAAAAATTCCTAAAGGAATTCTTTTAGAGGGTAGCCCTGGTACAGGTAAGACCTTACTTGCAAGAGCAGTAGCAGGTGAGGCCGGTGTATCATTTATTCAGGCAAGTGGATCACAGTTTATTGAGATGTTTGTTGGAGTTGGAGCAGCTAGAGTTAGATCTCTTTTTGAGGCAGCACAAAAAGCATCCCCTTGTGTTATTTTTATTGATGAAATTGATGCAGTTGGCAGACAGCGAGGTACAGGATTTAATTCTGGTAATGATGAACGAGAACAGACACTAAATCAGTTACTTACAAATATGGATGGATTTACGAAATCTACTGGTATTATAGTTTTAGCTGCTACTAATAGAGCAGATATTTTAGATTCGGCACTTACTAGACCAGGTAGATTTGATCGTTCAGTTGCGGTACCACTTCCCGATGCATCTGGCCGACTAAAAATTTTTGATGTTCATTTAAAAGATAAATTTGTAGCGCCAGAATTAGAACTAGATGAATTTAAAGATTTAACCTCAGGATTTTCTGGAGCAGATATTGCAAATATGGTTAATGAGGCTGCAATCTTATCTGTTCGAAGTAATAACACCCTAATTACAAGAGATAATTTAATGGATGCATTTGAAAAAGTAACAATTGGGCTTCCAAAACTTAATAAAGAAACAAATTCATACATTAATCAATTAGTCGCAGTCCATGAAGCTGGACATACACTAGTTGCTCTATTATTTAATGATATTTTTACGGTGCGTAAGGTAACAATTAATGCAAATACAAATGGCGCTGGTGGCTACACACTTTTTACAACGAAAGATAGATATTTAAGCTTCCCAACAAAAAAATCAATGTTAGCACAATTAATGGTTACTCTTGGTGGACGTGCTGCAGAAACAGTTTATTTTAATAAAATAGGAAAAACAGATACTACTAGACTAAATTATGATGAAGATACACTATTTGGTGAATTTAATAATCTTGAGGTAACTACAGGAGCTTCTAATGATCTTAAACAGGCTTCAAATATTGCACGTAATTATGTAAATTTATTTGGCGCAGATGATGATTATTGTTTATCTGATAATAGTCCAGATCAACCATTTATTGGAAGAGAGTTAGGAATGAATAATAATAAAGTAAGTGAAATAACAAAATCACGGGTTGATAAAGAGGTTGAGAGAATAATTAATTATGCATATCAGCAAACATTAAAGATTGTTGATAAGAATATTAAACCATTATCACAAATTGCTAATAAATTAGTAGAATATAATAGTATTAATAATACAGTGTTAGAAAATATTGATATATCCTATTCCTAATCATGACTTGAAACTAGTAAATGTATACCATGATAACCTAATGTAAATATAGCCAAAACTCCTAATAGTGGATATATCATAGGGTTAACCCGATTTCGATATAATGCTACATAACCTATCATAGGTACTATAAATATTATATGACTAAGATAAATTAATGTCATTTTAAGAGATTTGTCTTCCTCACATATCCAATCTTCTTGTTTTTCTGGTTCGTGCGCAGGTGGTTTAATATGCTTTTGCCAACTTTTTTCTCCTTTGCGTAGAGGTAATATTCTGCAATCAAAAAAATAATCATACCATGCCATTGCTACATAAGAAATAACAAAGATAATAAAAAGAGTTCCATATAGAACATAATTATTTTTAATTTTAGGGTTATATAAAAATAATGCCATAATAATAAGTGAAAAAATAATACATTTTATATTAAATGCAAATGGTTTTCCAAATAATCCGCCAGCCATATTAATATATATAATAATATATAATAATATATATTATTATGAGTTGTCCATTTATAAAGTATCGCGATATATTTGGAATAGCAGGTAAAGGTGTTCATAAAACTAGATTATTAGATGTTGCTCTAATAGACTATTTGCTAACACTACTTCTCTCTATTATTTTTTCTTATTTCACTAATTTTCCATTAGTATTAAGTACTATTTTTTGGTTTATAATGGGTATTATCTTACACACATTATTTGGTCTAAAAACAAGTGCAGTTAAATATTTAAATTTATCTTGTTAATATATATATGATAGAAGACTATTATGTATATATTTTTTCTTCTGTATTTGCAACTGTCGGGTTTTTAACTAGATATCTATGGGAATTTATAATGGCGCGTAGAAAACGTGAGTTTACTGAAAAAATAAATAGTATTGAATTCAAGCTTAAAGAATTTTATTATCCTATATTTTTCTATTTGAAGAGAGAACAAATTATTTGGGATAAAATACTTATTTTATATAAAAATCCTACTCCAAGCAGTCCTCTTATGTCTATATTACCCGCATCAAAAAAAGCCTTCAGAAAAGCTATTAAGAAAAGAGAATCATTATTAAATAAGAAATTTTCTGTTATAGAAGCTGATAGTATTAATATAACTATTGATAAGAATACTGATAATCAAAAACTTCATGATAATGAAATAATAGATAAAAATATTAAAATTCTTAATAACCAGATTGATAAAATACAAAAAATACAAGATAAAGAAGATATAAAAATTACGAGAGATAGAAGTGATACTATATATTTAGATATTATAAAAGCACTAGATGAAGAAAATTTAAAAATACATAAATATGTTCAAGATATTATTCATGAAAAAATATGCATTGCTGTACCGCCAAAAGAATTAATTGATTTGTTTTTACAATATGATGAACATGCAACTGTTTATCAAATATTACGCCAAATGAATATTTATGATAAATTTCCTGCGCAATATGGTACTCCTTATCCTCAACAATTACGAGAAAAAATTGAAGAGAGAATCACATATCTTAATTTAAAACGTGATAGGTATAGTAAAAAATTAGGATAATATATTTTAGGATAATATATTTTAGGATAATATATTAATATTATTTTTATATTAATATATAGTTAATTATTTTTCTTTTTTTCAATAAGATATTGTTCGTGTTGTACCCAACCGTTTTCAGTATCAAATCCCCAATCTTTAACTCGTTTACCTGGAATAAATAGAGTCCAACAATATGGTGTAGTTTTATCTAATTCTACCCGATGGAATGCCTCTGGTGGGTTATATCTATATGTAAATGGTCCTCTCCAAAATTTACCATCTTTTGTATATTCCCAATAACCACCTTTTAATATAATTGTTCTAAATGACCAAGGATGATCGTGTAAATCATCAGGATCAGACTTTAAAAATCTATGAATAAATATATTAAATGGAAAATCTTCTCTCTCTTTTAAAAATAAATAATATCGTTCCAGATAAGGTTCTTGATCAATTCGATCATTTATAATACGATATCTACCAAAATAATTGAAAACTGTAACTAAAATATTATGAAACCAATGCATTTTTGTATAAAAAAATATATTATTTTTAAATTCAATTTTATTAATATATTATATTAATCGCAATAAGTTCTACTACGACTACCACCACCAGAGCCCATTAGATATCCAAACCAAAATCCATCATTACTATCTGGTGGACAAATTGTGCAGATAATAATTACTATCAAGACAACGAATATTAACATGAATAATGGATTAATATCGTGTTCAGGTTTTGGAACAATATGTTGGATTAGTCGTGGCTCTTTATCACGATTATCACAAGTAAATGTATAGTAGAAATCAGCTAATTTAACCTTATTATTATCAGTTTCCTTCCACATGGCAGATGGTTTAATAGTAATATGTTTACCATTAATTCCATTTTCATTATAGACTAGAAATTCTTGTGGCAGTGAGTAATGATTACAATATTTTACATAAGTACCATAATCAGTACACATTATATCACTTTTTTTAATTCTCAAAATCTCAAAATCACAATTATTATTAATGACATTTTCTCTCTGATTCTGACAAGTATTAGTAAGCAAGAAGATATGTGCTAGTTGGAACATTATAGAGTATTGATAATGATACTATATATTTTTTATTATCAATTTTTTTTGCCTTTTAATATTTTTTAATATTTTTTATGTTTTTTTGTTTTTTTATATTTTTTATTTACTCTATATTTTTTTGTTTTGTGTTTTTTATTTAATTTATGTTTTTTTGTCTTTTTACCACCTTTTTTAGATGCAGCTGGAGTTTCTTGTAATACACAAGAAGCAGTTGCAAAATTATCTAAATATTTTTCTACTATTTTACTAGCAGCATTTAATTGGTCTTTATTTTTTAATGATTTTTCAGGTAATGGTAATGGTAATGGTTCATTGGATAATTCTAATTTATCTATAACCTCTTTTTCAAACCATTCATAATTGATAACACTACTATCTATTTTTGATTTTAATTTACCAGCAATAGAAGTTTCAGATACTTTAAACACAAGAGATTTTAATCCATCTTTATCCATTGTAACAAATTTAATATTAATTGTTGAACTAGATTCCTGATTGATATGTTCTGCAGTAGCAGTTTTTGTATCTTTATCTGCTCCAAAAGAAAATCTTTTAATAACTGGCCAATAATTTATATATGTTTGAAAACAATGTGCTGCTATACTAGGTATAGATTTTCCAGTTTTTGCACCTAGGTCACCTTTAAGTGATTTATTATAATCAACTTTGTGCGGAGCAGTTAAATTATATGTTTGGGCTAATTTAAGTGTAGTAGTTACACCTTCAGCTTTAGGATGATAATAACCACTTGTTTCTGGAGGAACTACTGGTACCCAATCACTAGCTGTCCATTGTCTTAAATATTTAATTTTTCCCTCGGCAATAAAATTCATAAATCCTTCCCTTGCAGAGTTATTTAATACGCGTGGGGCAGCATTAGATATACAAGTAATATTAGGTCTTAAAAATTGTTTATTATTATCGGTTAAAAGCCCATGCGCACCAATATATTCATATGCAAAAATAGTTGTTAATCCACCCCCTAATGAATGTCCAAATGTATATATATTAGCAGCACCTTGTTTAAGAAAAGTTTTAGATAAGTATACTAAAGTATACATTAATGTATTCATAGTTGAATCAACTAATTTAATCATACCTCCTAACTCTTTTATTTTAATAGATCCTTTAAAAAAATTTTTAAATCCACCTGACTGGTTATTTTTAACAAAATTAACATTTTTACCTAATAAATCACACGACTGATATGGTATTGCATTTGCGTCAGATAACGCATTTTTTATTGATGCAGTTCCTCTGAATGTTACAGTAATTGTATTAATTGATTTAAAAGCTGTTATATAAACATTTTCATCATGATCTGTTTGTAAATATACTGTTTTTATATCATTTTTTGCAGCATCTTTAAATTCTTTTTTAAATTGCTCTGATAATTTGTCTATTTGCATATATTTATTACCAGCTTTTTGTGGAGGATTCTCGAGTTCTTGTATCACAGCACGCGCAGTACCATCAACTATTTCTGGTTGTTTCTGTCCTTCTTGTTTATATATCGCTTTTTCTAGACTATATAAACGATCATTTATTTTTTTTGCTACTTGTGATAATGATACCATTTTGCTAGGATCTTCTATTAATTCAATAAATTCAGTTTGATTACCTGCCGTATTTACATTATATATAAATTTATTTAATAAATTAAGCATATTATTACCACTCTTATCTTTTGTATTTTGTAAAATCTTCATAATTTCAATTAAACCTAATTGATAAATTATAGGCGGTTCATATGTTATTCTTGCCATTATACTTGCAAAAAATGAAATTAGTGATGTATTATCTTTTTTTGCTCTTTCATCTGCTACTATTAATTCTAATGTATCATTATTTGAAGACATATATTATATATTATAATAATAAAATTAAATATATAATATATATTATCTTAGCCATGATATTTAATCCAACTGAAAAACATCTGTATACTATTATTATTTTACACGGAATGTTTCAAACTGGTAAAAATTTAATACCTCTGGTAAATAATATTCAAAAATACAATAAAAATATTAAAGTAATAGTTCCAACAGCACCTAAAAGAAATATTTCTTGGAGTAATCCACCAGATTATAATATAAGTTCTTGGTATAATTATTATACAAGATATGATGGATTATTTATGCATGATAATATTGATGAAACACAATTTTTTCAACAAACAAATAGAATAGAAAAAATTATAGATCGAGAGATAAATTTTATAAGTTGTAATAAAATAATTATATCTGGAATATCACAAGGAGGTACATTAGCATTAAATATTGGATTAAATTATAAACAAAAACTAGCAGGTATAATAGCTATACATACTATTTTAATGGATAATATTGTCAATCTTAGTAATATACAAAACATACCAATATATCTATTTTCTGGCAATAAAGATAATATTTATAATATTAAATTTCAAAAACAAAGTTTAGAAAAAGGAAAGTTACAAAATATTAATATAGTAAATTGGTTAATTGAAAATAATTTAGGTCATTGTCAAGAATCAAATAAAGAATTAGAATTTATTATAGAATCTATAAAAAATATATTAATGTAAATTGATTGTATGTTGTACTATATCAACAAATACATGTTTATGCATTAAATAACTAATTATAAATCTTATACTATTTTGTATTAAAAATGCTTCTAAATTTTTAAATTTATCTTTTTTTATTACATTTTCGGAAAAATATGATAATATAAATCCTATTAAATAATTTTCTTCAAATGATAATAAATTAGAATTTGTTATAGCATCTGATATTATATTCGATGATGTTGTAATTGCTTGTTTTTTAGATTTTATATCAGTAATTTTTATCTCGCTACTGGTATCTAATAATACAGTTTTTTTTTCTAAAATATTTTTATTTTTTATCTTATTATGACACATCATGCATATATTTGCAGGTGCCGATTTAATCCGCTTCATTAATATAAAATATAATTATATTTTATATTCAATTTTTTATTCTTATTTTATTATTTTATTATTTTATTAATTAATAGACTTAACTTTTTTTTGTGTAGTTTCAGGCTTTACAAATACTGGTTTTTCACCAGAAGCATCTAAACCTCCTTTTTCATACTGTTTAATTACTTGATATGCACTTCCTGGTCCTGTATATTCTGTCGGTGTATCGGTATTATTTACTGGAGTAACCTGGTTTGTCATAGAGCTCATGATAATAATAATAATTTTTAAAATTAAAAATTATCAATTTTTAAAAAATTGATATAAAAATAATTATTATTTTAAATAATAGTGAAGATGGCTATTAAACAGGAAGTTGTTGGAATCCTAGATCGATCTGGATCTATGACAGGAAAAGAAGCTGATACTGTTGGTGGAATTAATACAATGATTAAAGAACTAAAAGATAATACAAAAGAAGGTGATGAAATTCGAGTATCACTTAAACTATTTGATCACGAAGAAAATCTTTTATGGCGATCTAAACCGTTGTCTGAAGTAAATGAATTTGATATTAAAGAGTTTGTACCTAGAGGACAAACTGCATTGCTAGATGCTTTAGGTAATTCACTTAATTATTTTATGGAAAAACGACTTATGAATCCAGATGCTTATAGTAGTTGTTTAATCTATATTGCAACAGATGGTTATGAAAATGCAAGTAAATATTATACAAGAAACCATTTGAAAAAAATGATTAAAAAGGCAAACGAAAAATATAATATTGAAGTTGTTTATCTAGCAGCAAATCAGGATGCAATTCTAGAAGCAGGTAATATTGGTATTGATCCAAATCAAGCAATTAATTATAATGAAACTTCTAATGCAACAGAAGCAGTATATCGTGCTGTTGGAAGAGTTGCATCTTCTCAAAGAAATAATCCAAGTACAAGAGCAGCATTTACCGGTACAGAACGACAAGCATCACAGTCAAGTGATGATTATGTGAATAGAAATATGTATCCTCCTCCTCTTATTAGATCGCCACGAATTACAAGACGACATAGTATGCCAAATTAAAAATGTTTAATTAATATGTAATGTATATAGATTATCTTATAAATTTTTTAAATTCATCTATATATATCCAAAATTTATAAAAATATGCATCAATTAAAACCCAATCACCTTTATATGTAACTTCTTGCATATATATATTACTTTTTATTTATAAAATTAATATGTTATTATTTATTATATAAATGGATTCTATTATTTATCATCAAAATCACCAAACTCAAACAACATATCCTACACATTTAACAGAAGGTTGTCTTAATCCATTACGACGTACAGCTTGGAAACAAATAATAAATATTAATTCTAGATTTAGAGATAATTATTATCTTACACCTTCTACAGATTTTTTTATTACATTACCTGGTATTCCTAATAAAGTAACTAGTATGCGACTAGTAAAAGTAACACTACCAAATTTTATTTATACTGTAAATAAAAATACTGGTTCAGATAATTTTTATATTAAAGTAAACTATTTTTTTGGTGTTCCTCCTAATTCAATATATGAATCGCATATTTTTTTAAAATCAGGAAGTTATAGTGGAGAAGAAATAGCTAATGAAATAACAAATGCATTAAATTTTTATTTACCTCCAGCTCTTAAAAATAGAATTAAAGGATTTTATAATAAAATCACCGGAAAAATTTGTTTTACTATTGAATGGTTATCACCATTAATTGGGGCTGCAGTAATTGAGGAAGTTACATTATGTTTTAATTATATTGAACCGTGTAAAGGGTTTTTAGATTGTAGTGCTAATTCAGCTGAAATTTTTTGTAAAAATAAAGAAATATTTAGTCAAACCCCTAATACATTATATAAAGATCAATTATCATTAGGTTGGATATTAGGGTTTAGAGGTAATTATGTATATAAATCTCCAAAGGATGCTACAACTGATCCTATTATAACAAATTTCTTAACTAATGGAATAAAACATCAAGAACCATATGTAACTAGAGGTTTATCGAGAAAAGAGTTAAAAAATTTAAGTAATATTACACCACGTAGAGCTAGAGTTACACAAGTTAAAAATAATGGTATGCAATATTTAGAACCTACTTATAATTGTTGTGATCCTAGTGGTCAAATGTTTGAGCCAAATGATATTTCTTTTTGTTATCAAATAGTACCTCCGAAAACAGTTTCCATCAAGCTACGTGGCAAAGATCCTGCGCCAGGACCATTTACAACTGATAGTTCTAATAATTTTTGTGGCGAGTCAATATATGATCCTATTAGTAATCGCTATTTCTTATTATCTGTAAACGATTATCAAAATAATCATACAAGAGCACTCATATCACCTATGCAAGAAGAAGCCTTGCATGATAGTTATATTTTAGGAAAAGTATATGGTCCTTGTTGTGATTGTTGTATAGATGGCAATGAAAGAATTTATTTTGGACCTTCTAGTATTAATAGACTTCATATTAAATTACTAGATGAGTTTGGAAGAGTAGTAGACTTAAATAATGGTGATTTTTCATTTTCTATGGAATTGGAACTTTTATACGATTTATAAATTAATATATATTAATTTAGTATATATATTAATGTTTGCATGTAACTATAATAATCCATGTCAAGGAGCACAAGGAGCACAAGGAATACAAGGAGTACAAGGTCCAGCAAAAGTATCTACTACTTATGACTTTAAATTAAGATTAACTGGTGAAGAAACAAGGTTTAACCCAGCACCATCAGCATTGCTATTACCCGGTGCATTTAGTTTTAAACAAACAGAATTTTTATATCCTACAAATATGGGGATATTTGTACCACGAAATCCTACTTATCCAGTCGTAAATGCTCAATCTAAAACATTACCTACCTGGAGTGGCAGCCAAATTACTAATAATCACCATCTATTTTATGTTATGCCAAAAACAGGTCTAGTAACAGGATATACACTAAATTTTTGTGCAATACCATATGGAGTTGACCCAACCAGTAGTTTATCTATACCTAGATCACAATTTGGAATTGGTATAGCTACTCAAACTTCTTTTAGTCCTAATATTAGTATAAATATTGATCCAACACCAACTGATCCTAATTCTAGTTATTCATCTGCTTATTATAATTTACCAACACCACAAAAAATATCACAAGGTAGTTATTTAGGATGTTTTTGTTATCATCCTGGAAGCGGATTTAACAAAAACCATGCTCAAGGAGATACACATATGAGTGTCCACGTTGTTTTTGATGAATAAATATAATAAATATGATAAATAATAAATATAATAAATATATATATTTATTATAAAATATGAGTAGTTATAATGATAATATAATAAGATTAGATATATCAAATATAACAATTGGAAGTAATGCAGGTGGATCAAATCGTATGTCAACTTATAACCAAGGTGACTATGGTATAGCAATTGGATATCAAGCTGCTCCATTAGGCAATCTAGACGCACAAGGAAAACAATCTATTGCAATTGGTTACCGAGCAGGATATCGTTTTCAAAATGACCGTTCTATTGCAATTGGATATGAGGCTGGATACACTGATCAAAGTAATAATGCAATTGCAATTGGTGATCTGGCAGGAAACTTTAGACAAGCAGAATACTGTCTTGCAATAGGTAGCGAAGCAGGAAAAACTAATCAAAAAATAAATGCTCTTGCAATTGGAGTTCTTGCTGGTGAACAAGAACAAAGCGATAATGCGGTAGCCATTGGCAATAATGCTGGTCGATATGATCAAAGCTTTAATGCTATTGCAATTGGATTATATAGTGGTCAAACTAGACAAGAGAATGATTCTATTGCAATTGGAAATGAAGCAGGACAAACTGATCAAAGTAATAATGCAATTGCAATCGGTCAGTTGGCAGGAAATAATACACAAGGCGAACATTCAGTCGCACTTGGTTATCAAGCAGGACAAACTAGACAAGGTATAAACTCAGTTGCAATTGGAACCGAAGCCGGCTTATTCGAACAAGGTTTTAATTCTATTGCTATTGGAAATGATGCTGGTAATATTAGACAGGCTGAAAGTTCAGTTGCGGTAGGTCATCTAGCTGGTTTTCAAGATCAAAGTGCTAATTCAGTTGCACTAGGTCGTCTAGCAGGAAATAACACACAAGGTGCTAATTCAGTTGCAGTAGGTAATCTAGCAGGAAATATTACACAAGGTGAATATTCAGTTGCACTAGGTAATCTAGCTGGTTTTCAAGATCAAAGTGCTAATTCAGTTGCAGTAGGTAATCTAGCAGGAAATATTACACAAGGTGAATATTCAGTTGCAGTAGGTAATCTAGCTGGTTTTCAAGATCAAAGTGCTAATTCAGTTGCAGTAGGTCATCTAGCAGGAAATATTACACAGGCTGAACATTCAGTTGCGGTAGGTCATCTAGCAGGAAATTACACACAAGGTAAACATTCAGTTGCACTAGGTCATCTAGCAGGAAATATTACACAAGGTGAAAAATCAGTTGCAGTAGGTTATCTAGCAGCAAATAACATACAAGGTAAACATTCAGTTGCAGTAGGTCATCAAGCAGGAAATAACACACAAGGTGAACATTCAGTTGCAGTAGGTAATCAAGCAGGACAAACTAGTCAAGGTATAAACTCAGTTGCAATTGGTTATCAAGCTGGTTTTCAAGATCAAAGTGCTAATTCTATTGCTATTGGATATGGGGCTGGATACACTGATCAAAGTGCAAATGCAATTG
>Ga0181417_1000012_pt1 | contig 60113 bp, 51 predicted proteins | sample 40SPOviralmetaG_FD_130142 | JGI IMG/M metagenome (GOLD analysis project Ga0181417, IMG submission 130142) | Marine viral communities from the oligotrophic San Pedro Time Series (SPOT) site, San Pedro Channel, CA, USA - 40 SPOT_SRF_2013-02-13 | ecosystem: Environmental > Aquatic > Marine > Strait...
CTAGCAGCACTTTCTAAATTTAAATATACTAAAAATAATCTATCAGTTGGTGGAGAGGCAATAAGTAAACCAATTAAAAATTTCTCTAAGGAAATTATGTTTGATGGTTCGAAGATGCCTCGCAATGAAAAAGAAGATATGTATAGTCTTTTATTAGGTCAACCATTTGAAATTAAATCTAAACTCAAGCCTTTTATTGACAGGTTAAAAAACGAATTAGGTGATTTGAGTGAACAGCCTATTTCGGTAGAAAAAATAAGTGCTGGTTCTCTTTTAGGTAAATATGATTTAAAATTACTAAAACGTAGAGAAGCAATATACGATTATTGGGAAGAAATAGGAACAACAAAATGGGCAGAATTTAGAAAAACTCATGTTGAATTTGTTGCGGCTATGAAGAAATTAATAAGTGGTAGTAAAAATAATGATTTCATTAGAGAAGTACAATCTCTTATTGATATAGAAGTAGATACTCTACAATATGTAATGCAGTATGAAGCAAAGAATTTACCGGCTGATAGTCCATTAGTTAACAGTGTTAAGTTGTTTGAATTATTTGTAGAAGAAAATAAAGATAATGAAAATTTAATTTATCAAGAAGGAGGATATAGAACCTCAAACGAAAAGGGTGGAGGCCAAGTAGGTGAACTTGACTATGATTCTGTTGAAGATGGGGATATTGAAGAAAAACTTTCTAGTATATTAGAAGACTTAGATGAAGGTCTAGAAAATGCAGCAGACCCTCTTTTACATTATGCTTACGAATTGGGAGCAGTAGGACTTAAGGGTAAACCTGTTTTACTTTCTGAGATTAAAAAAATTAAACTTATGTTGAGAAATACTCTAGTCGTGATAGATGCTGAAGGATTAGAAGATACACTAAATGAGTTATTAGATAATATAGAAAACATGGCTATTGATAGTTCTAGGAAAACATTTTACTTACCATATCAAAAAGAATTATATGGAGAAATTCCTTATGGGCCAATGAATGACTCTAGTAATTTATTCAACGCTTCTAATGTAGAACAAACTAAAAAATATCTAAGATTACTTTCTGAGTTTATTGATGTAGGTAATGACTTTGACCGTGGGGCAACAGGAGGAAGCAGCAACAAATACAAGTTCCCTGCTAGAGAAGGTGGACGTGGCGGTTCACGAATGAAAGATTTTTCAGAGTTAAAGATGGAAGAGAAGTTTACTAAGTATTTATCTGCTGTTATGGAATATTTTGTTATTCCTGCTAGAAGTAGATTTAGACCTTTGAAATCTTCATTGCCACACATAGTGCCACGTGATATCAATATTCTAGGTAAAGAAACACCTGCTAGTCAAAATGCTTTTATTCATTTGTTGCGCATGGAATTTTCTACGGATGAAGGTATTATACTAAATAAAACTCAACTTACTCAAATTAATAGATTACTTGATACTCTGACTAGACCAGCAGTATCGAATAGATTAAGAGAATTTATTGGTGAAGTCCGTTCCTTTGCAATTATGATTAGTAATGTATATGACAACACAGTTACCAATGAAGTCAATATGGAAATGGGGGCTTTCTTACATGATGTATTAGAGAAGAATGGTATTGCTCCGCAAAAATTTGGTATCGGTAATGAAAAGATGACAAATGAATGGAATGCTGAGTATGAAGAAAATAAATCTAGAGTATTACCCTTCGAAGGTATATATGACCATATTAGATACAGGGAGTCTTCGTATCGTGCAGCAAATTTAGCAACCGAAATTAAAACATTGATTCGTTTAGAAAGTAAATTGGACATAACTAAATCTCAAGAAGAATCTATAATATTACAAGCACATGATGAGATTCGTAAAATGTTAGGTAAACCAGTATATTATGGGTTAGGAAAAGTAGATAGTTACGATAATGTTTCTGACACTTTGAACTTAATGAAGAGTATGTTTTCTGTGGATTTAACTGCTATGGAGTTAGAAAATATTGTAAATGATTTTGACTCTATGCAAAATCTTAGTACTAAACATGGTGTTTCAAAAGAAGGAATTTATTTCTTAAAGGCTAATTTTAGGTGATATATATGGTTGAAGTTCCCGATAAAATATACTCTGAGAAAGAGATGTTAAATTTATGGAATTCAAATAATCCCGATGACCAAAAATTACCTAGAAAACAAAGACCAACCTTAAAAACTACATTAACTACTACTAACCCTGAATATTTTATTGCTCTGTCAAAAAACAAACCTGTTGGTTATGCAGGTTTTGAGGACAATGGTTCTTTTTACGCTACTGCCGGAATTTATACCACTCCAAAAGAAAGAGGTAGTGGAGTTTCGTATTTGTTAAATCAAAGAAGATTAAGAATATTAAGACAGAAGCCATCGATTGCTTCTGTTAATATTAGTACATTTTCAAAAAATAAATGGATTAAACATTGGGAAGACCAAGGGTGGAAATTTAATTTAGAAGATGTAGAAGTACCTAGTGAGATTCCTATGGGTGTGTATCAAAAAGAAATCAAAGCCTACGGTAGGCAAAATGTAGGAGTATTAGATAATAGACTTGCTAAGTGGCAACAACAATTGAGGAGATAAATTGGAAATAGATAATCTAGATTTTGTTTCACAAATGGATATGGAATTATCTAAAACTTCTTTTCCATATTTTTTTAAAAACGTCTTAGGTATGATGTACCCTAAATATATGCAAGAATGGTTAGAGTCAATGGAAACTACTAATCGAACAGTTATCATTTGTAGTCGTGACCACGGTAAATCTGTATTCATGCATAGTTGGGTAGTTTGGAATTTAATATTTCAAGAGCCTCCATTTCAAATGTTATACATATCATCTAACCAAAAGCAGACTCTAGTTCACATGAGAGAAATTGATAGATATTTTAACTTACCAGCACTTAAACAATTCAAACCTAGTCGTGGTTGGGCTATTGGTAACATTCAATTAACAAATGGTAACGCAATTTTAGAACGTTCTGTCGGTTCTCAAATTAGGGGACTCCATCCTCAAGAGATTATTATTGACGACCCTTTGAAAGAATTTAGTCTAGCAGGTATTCAAAGAGTTACTGATTGGTTCTTTGGAGACATGATACCAACACTTCATCACACATCTAAGTTGAGAATGATTGGTACACCGTTTACTTATACTGATATTTTTGCACAATTAGAAGAGAATGAAGCATATACTGTAACCAAGTATCCATGTCTTAATGCATTGAATGAACCACTTTGGGCTGAACGTTGGGATTATGATGCATTGATGCAAAGGAAGGCGGAAATAGGTTCACTTAAATTTACAAGAGAATATTTGTGTGTTCCCATCTCGACTGGTACTGCTTTATTTAATCCGGACTTTATTGAAAAATGTAAAGATAAAGAATACGTTTTAAAATTAGGAAACCGGAAAGAAAAAGGGTATCGTTATTATGTTGGAGTTGACCCTGCTATTTCTACTGATGGGGACTACAATGTAATTACCGTGTTAGAAGTAGACAAGGAACAAAACAAAACTATTGTACATGTCGATAGAGCAAAAAATATTGAATTTAGAGAAAATATTGAAAAGATTAGAATAATAGGTAAAATATTTGAGCCGGAAGAAATATTATTTGAAACGAATACTTTCGCGAAGGCATTCACTCAAGAACTCAGGAATATGTCAGATTTGAATATTAGAGATTTTAATACTACTAGGAGAAACAAACAGGAAATTATTCTTAATTTACAAATGAATATAGAAAATGGGAAGATGCATTTTCCATATGGGGATGCGTCTAGCAGAAGACTTACCAATACCTTAATTGAAGAACTGTCTATGTTTTCAATTACGACTAGTGGTAAATTTGAAGGAGTAGGCGCACACGATGACTTAGTAATGAGTTTAGCATTGGCTAACGCAGCATCACAAGGTACAGGAAATCAGTTCATTTTACTAGATGACTTGGACATCTTTGATGAACCGTCCCGTCCTCGCAATGGTAGGCCGAGTGTTCTCGGCATTAATTTTTAGGTGATAACATGGGTGAAAAGGGTAACAAATTAAGAGAAGCAGCAGACCTTGCTGACCAAGAGGAAGAACTTCAGAATAGACAAAAAGTACTCACTGATGAAATGAAACTTAGTTGGTTAAATGACCAACCTATTTCAGACCATTTTGAATTAGAAAAAAGATTCGCAGAAGACCATAGGTTGACGTTATCTAGTGCTAGAAAGGAAATACATCTAGAACTTAAAAAATATGAAATAGAAGGTAAAGACATACCTGCTATGATTAAAGAACTCAAAAAATTTAGAAGAACTCTAAAGGGAGAGAAAAAAATAGCAGTTACAAAATCTATTGATAATTTAATTTTTTCATATTCAACTCATTTAGATTCTAATATAGAAAAAATATATTGGGTTAAAAAATATAAGTCGGCCTTGAAAGATATGACTTGTTCTGAAGAAAAATTAATTAAATTATCATTTATTCAAGATGAGAAAACTAGAAGAGAAGTTGTCGATACTTTATGTAAATATTGGGAAGCGCGTATAGAAAGAGATGGTATGGCATATTCTTCAGATTATTCTAAAATGACAAAACAGATGACAAACAGTAAACGCGAGTTCAATAAAATAGTTAAACAATCTATTGTGAACTTAGGCCCAAAAGAATTATTGAAAAGACATATTGTTAAGTTAGTTAGTGAAGAACAGGGAATATCTGCTAGACAAGTACACGAAAGATTACCGGATAATTTGTTACGTAAATCTTCTCCACGAATGATTTCCAAATTGGCTAAGACACAAAATATTACTATTGTTAATGGTGCTTTGTATAAGATCAGTGATGAAATAAAAAAGGATATTTATGCATATACTGCGGCTTTCATAGATTCAGATGGCTACATTACTATGGATAAAAATCATAATCCTAGAGTCGGGTTAGTTGCAACTGGAGACAGAGGGAAAGCATTCATGTTAGAAATGCACAAGTCTCTAGGATGTGGGAGATTACATTTAGACCAAAAATCTCCACAAGATACTAAACCAATTAATAGATTAAATTTTTATTCTAGAAATGATGTTGGAGAGATACTTAACAAATGCTTACCATATTTTAGATTAAAAAAGAAAAATGCTGAAATATTGTTAGAGTTACTTAGGATGAAAAAAAGTCATAAGAAAGCAAATTGGTACAAGGCACGTAAGGTAGAACTCTTTAAATTAATGAAATATGAGAATCATAAGGATGATAAGAACTATGATTTCGCAAAGTATGAGATTGACATAGATAGTGTTGTAAAATATTATGATAATGATAAAAATTCTACTATGGATAAATTAGAAGAAGTTTTGAAGGATAACGAAGTGGTCGATGTTATCCACAAGATGGAGGAGGAAGAGTAGTATGGTAGAAAAGAAGCCAACGTTGTTTCAGAGATTAACTCGAAGAACGACCCCTAAGCCCCAAGACAGAAACATTTACAATCCGGGTATTCAAGAAAAAGCCCCGTCAAATATTATAACTGCTCCAATAATATATCACGTTACTTACCAATCTGTAATTGTACGTACTTGTATTACTCAATTGAAAAATGAAATATTTAGGCGTGGGTATACATGGGAAGAAAAGTTTGTAGTCAAGTGTACAGATTGTGGAAGAGAACACAAAACTCCTACTACTGCCTGTATTGATTGTGGTAGTACTAACTTAGTCAAGCCTAATCGTGACCAATTAAAATACATACATAAATTATTAGATGGTTATGTAAACAAAGGTGAACAATTATTTATTGATGTGCTAAAAGAGTTAGAAGATGACTTGAATATAATGGACGATGCATATATGATTATGGTTAAGGAATACTTTGTTGATGGAAATGGAGACATACGAATGCATCGTATTAAGGAAGTATATCGTGGCGACCCTGTTTCTATGCATATTTATGCTGATGAAAATGGAGAAAGAGGACATCAAGGATTTACATGTTTGAATCATAGAGATTTTATTAGTACAGAAATTTCTGATACTTGTGGCATGTGTGGTTCTGAACTTCATCCAGTACATTATGTGAATAGAGTAAATGGAACTGAACAGTATTTCTTAGATGGAGAAGTATTACATTTTAGTAAATATTCACCTTCTAGATTATATGGACAATCCCCAATTATGACAATGTGGAATCAGATAACTACATTGCTTGCTATGGAAAATTATGTTAATTCTTCCTACACTAAGGCAAGAATGCCAAGAGGACTGTTGACAGTACAAACAAGAAATATGGAATCTATGAAATCTTTTTGGCGAGGAGTCAAAGATAAGATGGAGCAAGACCCACATTTTATTCCTGTTATGGGAATAGAAGGTGAAGGTAAAGGAGGAGTTGAGTGGATTAAGTTCATGGATAGCCTAAAGGAAATGGACTATATTTCTGTTAAAGATGATTTACGAGATAGGATTGCTGGATTTTTTGGAGTTAGCAAAGTTTTCATGGCAGACAGTTCTGCTAGTGGTGGACTAAATAACGAAGGTATGCAAATACTTGTTACTAATCGAGCAGTAGAAATGGCGCAAACAATTTGGAATAATTATGTGTTTCCATTTATGACTAAGGAATTTGGGATTACAGATTGGGAGTTAAAGTTGCCTCCTTCAGAAGAAGAAGATGAGATTGCTGTTCTTCGTAAAAGAGAGATAGAAGTTAATGTAGCAGCAGCAATTAAAAATTTAGGATTTGAAGTAAATATGGATGACGAAGGGAGATTTTCATATACTAAACCTGAGCCAAAAATGGAAGGTGGTGAAGGTGGTGCAAGCCAAGGTGGAGATAAAGTAGAACTTGACCCTTATGCTGGAACAGATATAGATGCAAGTCAAATGGGACAAATGCAAGAACAGATGATGATGGGTGGTAGTAAACCACAAGAAAATCCACCTGCAACTAGAAACAAACCATCAATGTCTACTGGACCTGATAAGAGATTTACTGGATTACCAGCAGATGCTGGAAATCAAAATGTTGACAAGCGTACTGAAAGGAGAGTAGGTTAATGAGTTGGTTTGACGTTATTAAGAGAAAGAAATCAACAGTTAACCAAGCGGGTAATTATACTAAGCCCGGTATGAGAAAGAGGATATTCCAACGAATAAAAGCAGGAAGCAAAGGCGGTAGAAAAGGTCAATGGTCTGCAAGAAAAGCACAGTTACTTGCTGCAAGATACAAGAAAGCAGGTGGTGGGTATCGTGATTAATTGGTTTGACTTGATTAAAAAGAAAAATTTACAACCCTCACAACAGTCTATGGTAGAATGGAAAGATGAAGATTGGGTAGATATGGGAGGAAAAGGAAAGAAAGGAAGATATGCTCCTAGAGCAGTTGCTGAGTCATTAACTCCCAAACAAAGAGCCGCAGAGAACAGAAAGAAAAGAGCAGGTAGAAAGAAAGGCAAGCAACATGTTCCTAGAACAAAAGCAGGAAAAAAAGTCTACCAAAGAATAGAGGGCTGAAAGATTATGAGTTGGGAAGAAGTTTTGAAAAAGAAAAAACCTAACAAGGGTAAAAGATTTGTCTCTCCAAAAGGAACTTCTTATGGTCAGGCTGGTAAAGCGAAAGATGGCGGAGATAGAATTAGACCCGGTACAAGTAAAGGTGATGCTTATTGTGCAAGGTCAAATAAGATAAAAGGGGATTGGAGAAAAGACCCTGATAGTCCTAATAATCTAAGTCGTAGAAAATGGAAATGTCACGGGAATAAGTCTAGCAAATAGATAAAATTGTGGAAAGGCTCATCAACTACATTATATGTCGAAGTAATTGTTAAACAGTAGGGGGAGACAATATGAGTTGGAAAAAACTACTAAAAAACCGTGATGATTGTTTGTGTTGGAGAACAAAGTCAGAAAGAGAAATGATGATGGATGACGATGGTAATTGTAAGCATTGCGGTAGAAAAATACCGGGAATGGAAAAAGCAATCGAATGGGTACAGGGGTAAATAATATGAGTGAAAAAAGTGTAAGAGAATTAGAAAGACAACTAGCAGATGCAAGAGCAGAACAATATGCTCATTATAGTAGAAAGGAAACAAAATCAAGAGATTATTCTGTTGGGGGAGTAGACCCACAAACTACTGTGGAGAAAAAAATACCTAAGGCTTCTGAAATACCGGATGCAATCTTGTTACCTAAAGCAAGAAAAAATAGAAAAGAAAATATTCCATTTTAGGTGAGTTACATGGACGATTCTTTTTTTGAGATTTTAAAAAAAAAGAAAAAGGAATCTACGATTAGTAGTGTAGCCGATACATTATTTGGTGGTAAAAAACCTAGTGCTGCTATGATGGAAGCAACCCACGGAATTAAAATTGAAGATACAAAAACTAGCACTAAAAATGTAGAAAAGGAGTTAGAAGAATTATTAGAAATTTTTTCTAAGACCAAAGACATTAATGATAATAGTGTTAGAGAAAAATTGGTGTTAACTCAAGACTTAATATTCAAGCCTAAGAACGTAGTAAATCGTATTCTTGCGGGTTTAGAAAATATAAATAGAATGCCCTCCGCATTCAAGTTAATTTTCTATGAACAAAACCGTGATGGAAGTGCTAGTGAAACATTTAGGAGATACAACAATTTAGACAGTGATGATATCTTTAGAGAATTATTAGATACATTACCAAATACCAGTAGAACTCGTAGTACACTATCTGAATTAAAATACCGCAGAGCAGTTTCTGCTTTCAAAAATTCCTTAAATGCGGTAGGTAAAGTTACATTGAGAGGTTCTAGACTGTCTGACTTAGAAAAATTTAGTCAATTAACGCTTAGTCTTTCAGATTGGATGGAAGTTGAAGACGAAGAAGAATTAGAAAATATCGGAGATATCTACGAAACTCTAGGAGATGATGCATTCGAAAGAGATAGTGTAGGGCAATTATCAGAAGCATTAGATATGGTTGAAAATATGTGGAAAAATGCAACTCCTGAAATAAGGGTAAAATTTAGAAAAATGTTAACTAATGCAGACATAATTAATCATGGTTTCCCTGTACAAAATGGGAAAAGAAGAAAAATTAATTTAACAGAAGAGATTTAGACTAGGTAGTAGTGGGAGATAGTAGTATGGCGTGGCAGGAAATATTGAAAGCGTCAAATTTTCTAGAAAAATTAGAACCTAAGCAGAAAAAAAAGTTAAAAAAACTTCTACAAAAAACACAGCCTTCTGAATTTATGGGACAAGAAATGACTAAGTTAGAAGAAGTGATTAAAGAAATAGAATTATTAGAAGTAGTAAAATCTGATAAGATACTTACTAAAAAGGTAGAAAGTTTCAGAGAGAAAAATTTAGACATACTTGCTAGTGCTGCGGAACTGCGCAAAGATTACGATAATTTATATCGACAAATGAGAGAGATGGTATACCCAAAAAAGAAAGGTGATTTAGAATGAGTTGGGAAGATATAGTAAAAAAAGATAGAAGTGAGAAAATAGTCTATTCTCACGAATTACACAACTACATCAATAGGCTTAGTTCGGATATGGATAAACATAGGAAAATATTAAAAGAGTTCATAGATAGTAAACCTAAAGCAAATGAACCTGCCACTTATGAAAAAATACCAAGAAGTGAATTATTTCATAGCGTTGCTGAGGAAATATATGTAATATTAGATAATATAGACTTTTATTCTTATATTGTAAAATTAAGAAATGCGTTAGATGATGAAGAAGAAGTGTTTGAGAATTACGGTAGAAGGTGATTTAGAATGAGTTGGGAAAATATACTTAAGAAAAATTGTGGTTGTGGAAAAACCCCATGTGAAACATACGGTAACGTAGAGAAAAAACAAGGCGTACCTCATTATACTAAAGATGGTAAAGAATGGTTTGGTGAAACACATAAGATGCCCGATGGAAAACTAATGACTCAAAATCCACACAATGAAAAAAGTGTTAGGTTGTATCACGCAGACGAATTAATAGCAACTAAAACTTCCACAGGTCAAGATGCAGAAGCCGCTAAAAGAACGGAAGAAAACGAATCAGAATTACTGGCACAATTTAGGGCTAGAAATGCAAAAACAAGAGGTGAAAGAAAATGAGTGAAGAAAATAATGAAATGTTACTACTAATGAAAGAACTAGTTGATAGAGTTAAATCTCTAGAACAACAAGTATACAATAAAGACAATGTATTGATGAAAGCCGGGTTAGTTGTACATAATACTCCAACTCCTTCTATCAGTAATAATAGCATTGCGCCAACAGGAGATACTATTGGCAAAATGTCGTGGGATGATATTCACAAAATGGTGGAGAATGCAGGGTGATTAAGATGCCAGTAAAAGTAACGAAAGAAGAAAAATTAGTAGAATTAGCAATAGAGAAAGCAAAGCAAGTCATACAAGAAGCAAAACATCTTGGTACTTTACCATTAGATGAAGATGTGATGGGAGAAGAAGTTAAGTTAACTAGACCTAAGAAAACTCCTGAAAAACCATCTCTTCCAAAAACAAGTAACATAGATGGAGACGCAGACTTATTGAATGAAGGCTGAAGTGGGATGAAATATGTCTACTTCGGGAATAGCATTTGAGAAGGATACTAAAGCCCTTACTAAAAGAGTTTTAGATTTTTTTGAAAGGGTACGTTATTCCTATTTATCTGCTAAAGAAAATCCAAAAGAGTATGGCAGTAAATGGAAAACAATGGTCAAATCTATTAGAGATAATTTTGATGGACTGAGTGAATTTTCTAGAGAACTCAAAAAATATTTAGATGAAAAGATTTTATTTGATGACCAAGCCATAGATGCTAAATCTACTACGGCAAAAAAAATATACGAAGCAATAAAAACTATGCGTTTTGAATCAAATGAAATTAGTGACCCGTTTTCTAAACAATTAGGAGATAAAGTACTTAGTGTATTATTGAATGATGAAGCAGTGTTTGCTTCCTTTATTCATTATGCTATGAGAAGTCACAGTTCTGCTTTACCAAAAAAAGCATGGGAGGAGTCAGAATTAAAACCTGATGAAATCACTGATGGTGCTAATGGATTAGATATATCACCCAAAGATATTCCATTGTATATTATAGAACATTATGGAGACGATAAAGATAGTAAGCGAGTTAAGGGTAAGTTTGGAAATGCAATGAAACTATTAGAGCAAGTATATCAAAGTCAATATTCAGAGGAAAAGTGGGAAAACTTAGAAGATTTAGATATTGCTAAATCTGAAGATGAAAAACAAGATATCGATTTTTTAATACCCAATAAACCAATGTATAGAATTTTTGATTTAGATGATATGAAAGCAATAAAAGGACTTAGTGGAGAATATGTTGTACAAGAAAAGTATGACGGTATGCGAATACAAATTCATAAATTTGAAAATAAAGTAACTATTTATTCTTACAATAAAAAAGACATAACTGATAAATGTCCTGAACAAGTTGAAAAAATGGAAAAGAAAGCGTTCGGAGATTGTATCCTTGATGCTGAACTACTATTGTTTAAGGGTGAAGAATCCCTACACAGAGCAGATGTTATTACTCATATATTCAAGAAGAAATTAGAAGGTGCAACTCTTAGAGCGCACGCTTTTGATGTGATGAAACACGAAGGTAAAGACTTAACAGACGAAACTCTGAAAGAAAGAATAAATATTATGCTTTACCAATATGCTCAACATTCATCAGATGCTCTAGCATTCCCTTCTAAGAAAGATACTAGAATTGCTGACTCTATGGAGGAAGTAGGAGAATATGCTAAAAAAATTATGGAAATGCCTACGGCAGAAGGAGTAGTCATAAAAGATATCGAATCAACATATTACATTGGTAAGAAGAAAAATCCTAAATGGATTAAATGGAAAAATTATGTTGATTTAGATGTTATGGTTTTAGATGATAAAAAAACCAAAAGTGGCCTACATTCTTACACTATGGGAGTCGGACCATTAACAGCAGAAGATACTAGAAATAATAAAACAATAGAATTAGACGGTAAAGATTACTTACCAGTTGGTAAGGCTCTTAACACTAAAATACATGTTGATGTTGGTACAATTATTAGAGTTAAAGTCGATGAAGTAACTAAGAAGAAAGATGGATTTAGTTTGTATTCAGCCAAATTAATAGAATTACCTGAAGTAGATGCTCCGGATAAATTAGAAACATTAGAACAATTATCTACTAAAACAAAGAAATCTATAACCAGTGGAACTTTCCCAACGTTTAATCCTAAAGATATTATTAATCCACTATCTATAATTGCTGAAATGCAACGTAAAGATAGAAAGAAACTTAAAAAATATATTGTTACTGATTATGTTCATGGAGAAGCAGAAATTATTTGTAAACATGACGTTGAAGGATTTACTTTATATGGATTTAAAGGAGATGAATTGATGCAAAAAAATGCAGTCGCTTCCATGGATGAATTAATGGGGCAGTTAGAAAAATTTATGAAATCTGATAAAACTAAATTGCGTGCAGGAATTATAGAAATAATTAGAGATAATAATAATTCTATGAAATTTAGTGACATTGAAGATAAAGTAAAATTACATTTACAGCAAGAATATAATCAAGTATATGATGGAAAATCTAGAAAACTATTAGAATATTTAAGAAGTCAAGATGCATTTGATGGAGTAAATGAATTTTCTGTTAAACCTGAATATATTGAAAAAGTGTCTGAAGAGCCTAATATGGGTTCTTTTGAAATACGACAAAGAGAAGACGGTAATATAGATTTCATAATTGAGCGTGGTAATGTTAGGCAGTCTTGGTTAATTGATATAGATGAACCTACTGATATTTATGATTTATTTGGCAAATCTAAAAAGTTTCCAGCAATAATAAATGCTAATGTTAGAAACAGTACAAAAGTATTAGATTCCGGAGAATTAGAATTTGGAGTACAGAAAGACGGATATCACGAATATAGATTAGATGGAAAGAAATTTCAAACTAGAATACATTTCCGAGTTGTTCCTTTAGATGAAAAACAAACTTGGGTAGCGTGGACAGGGACAAAACAAAAAATGCTAGATAAGGACTCTAAAGACAATCTTTGGCAACTTTCTGAAGATAAGTACAGCGATTTAGAATTACCTAAGTAAATCGCCTACTTAATATAGAAAGAAAAACAGGACAACTGATTATGCTAGCAATGGAATCCCCTTTGATGAAGGCGAATGATTCCCATGAGTTTAGTATTCTTAAGTCAGAAAACCTAGTTATTGGTGGGTATGCTTCTATTGAAATAGTTGACAAACAAAATGACTTAATCACATTAGAAGCATTAGAGAAAGCAGTAACTGGATTTATGAAAGATTCATCATTTAGAAATGTAATGTCTAATCATTCTAATGTACAAGTTGGTGAAGTAGTAGAACAGTACCGAGATAATAGTGGTGTTTTACATAAGACTGGAGTAGACAACGTTGGGTTTTACGTTGTTATTAAAATGAGAGACGATATAGAAAAAGCCAAAGAAATCTCTAGAGGAATTCGAAAAGGAACTCTACGTTCATTTAGTATTGGTGGACAAGCCATATCTAAAAAAGAAAGAAAATCTGATGAGTACGGAGAGTATAATGAAATTGATAGTTTGGAACTACATGAAGTAACTATCTGTGAAAAAGGGATTAATCCCGAAGCAAAATTCGACATATTGAAACACGAAAAAGGAGGTAACAACATGACGGAAAAATTGGAAAAAGCATTGGAAGAATTGAATGGTTTACTTAAAGAAGTACAATCAGTCACAACAGAAGATGTGTCTAAAGAAATGTATAAGGATGAAGAAGAAATGAAAGAAGATGAAGAAACGATGAAAGAAGAAGAAGAAATGGTAGAAACTATGGACGCTGAAATGGAAGAGAAGGCTCTTGATGAAGATTCAACAAGAGACTACGAGGCTGGTACTGAGGTAGTTAGCGGTGGAAGACCCACTACTGCACCTAAAGAATTAGGCCCAATTGGTAAGGGATTAGCCCCTACTGATTTCTCAACATTAGACCTATCAACAGAAAATGTTGAAAAGGCATATGAGCAGTTCAGAGCAGAGCAGATGGAGAAACTTGCGTATGATAATTTATCAAAGCAGTTCGAGGCTCGTTTTGTCGCAGAGATGGATATGAAGAAATCTGCTGCTGATAGAGCAGAGTACGATGCTCATGCTGAAGTTACAGCACTCAAAGAAGAGTTTGCTGTACTACGTAAATCTCTAACAGAGAAAGACAATGAGATAATGAAAGCACAGGAAGTTGCAATGTCACTTCCTGAAGGATTCCCAACAACTGCTAGTGCGGTCGCTGAGATGTCATGGGGAGACATACACAACCTCGCAAGGAGAGTGAAGTAAAATGAGTGGATATATTAACACAATGAAAGATTTAGAAGCAGCAACTTACGGTTACGCTGGCGCATCGGGTAATGCCCTATTGAAGAGTGCTGGTGTTGTTGGAGGTTTCGGAACACCACACGACAGTACGCAGGGATTCACTGCTGCTAGTGGATTAGGTGACCTATACAATGTTCTTTACGGACAAAAAGTATGGTCAATGTTAAATCAAGAAGTTAACGCACTTGCTATGCTTGCAAAAAGACCATACACATCTAGTGGATGGAGAGTTTTGAAAGACAGAGCAGAGGGTGGTTCAGGAAGCAGTATTGCAATAGGAACAGGAGCGCAAGGCGCAGCCGCACCTAGAGCAGACAGACTTGGTGGAGTTGCAGAAAACGCAACACTTGGAACAGGAAATGATATTCCTCCAATTGCACCACAGTATGCTAAACTATATGTTAGCCCTAAAACAGTTGCACATCTATTCGAGTTCTCAGAACTTGGTATGGAACTTGCTGCAATCGATGACGGTGTTGGCGATATACGTTCTATTATCCGTGAAGACATGGGTAAGCATCACGCAGAAACACAAAACAAGATGCTATTAATGCCTCTTGAAAGATACGATGACGGTACAGCAACAACAATTGAGAGAAATTATACTTCTCTAATGAAGATTGTTTCATCTGCTGCTGAAATCGCTGCAATGTATGAAGCAGATTTACTTGCTACTGGAAAGAATGATTCAGGAACACCAGCAGTTGTTGCTGATGTTGTAAAACTATTCGGAACAAGTAGAACTGTAACAATCAGTGGTACACACGGAAACAATGAAGCCGCTACTGGAACAGCATCTTTCTTAGATTCTGAAGTTGATTTCGGAGCAGGTTATGCTACTAATGACGCTAGAGTTCTATCTCTAAGTCTATTGAACAGCATGATTCGTAGAATCCGTCAGAATGGTGGAAACCCGAAAGTTATTCTAACAGGATATGATACTGTACAAGCAATTGCTGACTTACTACAAAGCCAAGAGAGATTTATGGACAGGAAAGAAATTGTTCCTTCCCATAATGGTGTTCGTGGAGTAAAGGGTCAGGAAGCAGGTTTCAGAGTTGCTACATATTATGATATACCAATCATACCATGTAAAGACATGCCATCAACTGGTGGTACAAATGTAAACCTAAGTGATATACTAATACTTGACACAGACCATCTGTGGCTATCAGTTATGAAGCCAACAGAATACTTTGAAGATGGTATTACTAGTGGAAACCCATTCGGTGTAGGTAAACTTGGAAACCAAGGTATGTACCGAACTATGGCTGAAACTGGCTGTTCTTTCTTTAAGGGACAAGGTAAAATCACCAACCTAAAGAGTGCTTAAGTAAAACACAACAATTAAGTGATGACGTAAAGTAGTAGTCTCTGTCCTTAACGGGGCAGGGATTACTACCAACAAAAAAAAGGTGATATTATGGCAAAAGTAAGTTTATCAAGAAACAGACCAACCGGACCACTTCTACTCAGAAGGGCTGGACAAACATATGCATTAACAGCGCAAGAAAAAACCGAGATACCTCTCTCAGTAGCAACTAATTTACTAGGAGATACTGGGTTGATTATCGAGTTCACTAAAGAAGATGAAAGTGATATTTTACAACTTGGTGGAAGAAGATTAGAAATGATGTTAAAAGAATTTAATGTTCAAGGTACAGCAAAAGATTTACATGCAGTAATGTTCCCAAAGAAAAAGATAATACCTAAGAAAAAAACGACACCTAAGGTAGTAGAACCTAAGGAAGAACCTAAGGTAGAAGCAGAAAAAGTAGAGGAGAAACCTCCTGCTAAGAAAACTCCTGCTAAGAAAACTCCTGCTACTAAAAAGAAAGCAGGTGGTAAATAATGCCAGTTTGTAATTCAACTGGGATAGTATCTAGTTCTACTGTTGCAGTAAAACATAGATGTAAAATAATGAGTGTTCATGCCACATCAACGGCTAACTCTTTAATGACTGTCAAAATATGGGACAGTGACAATTCAACTACATCAGGCAAAAAAGAAGTTGCTCGAATACAACTACACGCTGGAGGTACAGCCAAAACCATTGAACAAGATTTACATGGCGTAATAGTAGCAAATGGAATATTTATACAGATTACAACTGGAAGCGGGACAGTTTCAGTCAATTGGTCTTGAGGTGTTATGTATGCCAAGCATAGATACAGATACAAGATTAGTAATGACAATTTTATTCGTAGGAGCAGTCAGTGGAGTAAATGTTTTCTTTTACTCTCAAGTAAATGACATGCTACTATTTGGACAATATATACATGCAGTATTATTTGGTATTCTTACTGTTGGTGGTATAATGGTACTAAAGGCCATGTTTGATTTAGTTCTTAATGAATATATTGAAAACTTCTTATTACAAAGACAAATCAATGCATACTGGAATAGAAAAGCAAGAGACGAAGAGAATAGAAAAAGAGTTAGGGATTCATTTAGAGCATTCCAACAAACTAATTTTGGTCAACAAGTATACGGAGATAATGTACTTCCACAAATGCCTATGATGCCTAAGCAAGAAGCCACAGTTAGTCCAACTTTCTTAACTGGGTTTAATGAGTGATATAGATGGTAACAGAACTCCTGATGGGATTCGATGAACAAAATATTGCTTACGATTTACAACGAGCGCACTCTGCTGATATTTGGTTTATGAGAGCAAGGTTCTACATTTGGGGAGGCATTGCTTGCATTAGTAGTTTTTTTGCAGGACATGCTTTATCATTTTTAGGTATTAATTTATATGCAGGTTTTTGGCATTTACTAACCACCCTTTGGTCAGGTACACATTAACTATCATAGTGATAGTTTTAATGACTCGTACTATTCCCTATCTACTGAGGTAGTCACATGTCAGTTATGGCGGGGTTTGCAATATTAATGGTTGAAGCCATGAATAAATTGTATAATAGGCTTCATGCTATCAATTTTGGAGTTTATGGGGCTAGTCAGGCAGGTAAGACTACTCTTCACAAACAACTAATGACAAGAGGAGAAGTTCCTGAAATTAAAAAAAGAACAGTTGGCAGACATAAACCAACTAGAAAATTTGTTAAACTTGATGGAGATGCACACACAATAAAAACTGCTGATATTGGGGGGCAGACTGTATATTGGGAAGAGTGGGTTAGAGATTTACGAAGTAGAAATGTAAAGTATGTTATTTTTTTATTTGATGATAGACATTTAGATAAACATTATGACATTGAACAACAACTATCTTGGACTTTCTTAGTTGATACTTTATGTGAAACACATTGGACTATTGGGGGTAGGAAAAAGAAGAAAAAAGATGAAGACTTTCCTTTGGCTGTTGGTCTTTGGGCTAACAAATATGATTTATGGAAAGACAAATATAATCATAAAGGTAAGATAGAAAATCATCCTATATTTGAGTCATTCAAACCCGGTCTTCAGAAGTTAAATGATACAGGAATTCCTTGTCATAAATACATAGTAAGTGCTAAGTCAGACTCGGAAATGGTTTATCGTGGAATATTAACAATGATAAAAGACTATTAGTAGGTCAGATAGTACAGGTTCAGCAGACGCTACACGCGGATGTTGGCGAGGAGTGAAAAAAATGGCTATGCAGCAATTTCAACCACCGAGTCTTATAGGAGCAACAAATGCTACTGTTGCAGGACCAAATCCTTTTTTGGATAGGTTTTCTGCTGCTAGAGCAGCAGGTGCAATAATGCCCTATGAGTATAAGGCAATGAAACCAAAAAAACAGTTAAAGGAAATAGTAAAAGTATTGAAACCGGAAAAGAAAACGTTCTTAAAAATTCCATATGGGTTCAAATATAATTTAAAAGATAGATGTGTAATATGTGGAACACAAAAATTTTGGTCAGCAGATGATGCTAGAAGACCACCACTTCCACTACATAAAGTGCGAAAAGGATATCCAATGAGAGGAACATATTGTGAAAAACACGCATCAATGCATATGCAATATGAAATGCTAGAACAACAAATTTTAGCAGAACAACATGGACTATCTTTTAGTGCATATATACCATCTGCTAAAAGTTTGAATCCCGTTAATCTTGTTAAGGCAGGACCAATGGTTTCATTGAAACAAGAGGAAATTAATTCTTTAGTTTCAGTAGGATGGAAAATTATCCCACCTACTAATGAAGCATCCTCGAAAGAAGAACAGTTGTATGCAATGATGGTAGAAAACGCTGCTATGTCTGAAAGGATTAAATCTTTGTTAGCAGACGGTGTTAAAGTAAGCGTAGAGGGGAGTGAGGGCTAATGGGACTTTTTGGAACAAGTAATGGTAATCTTTCAACACAAATGAATACTATGGGACAACAGCAATTTAAGTCAGTAAATAACTTATTGACATTACAAGAGAATCATGTAGAAGAGTTTTTTCAATATCATGGAGAGCCTTTTTTAAATGCATTAGAAAAAATGTTTGAAGATGTAGTAACTAGAGTTGTTAGTCAAATGTTAGTTAAACAAAAATTTGTTACTAATACAAATGGAGATTTAGAAATACACCCTGAATCATTATCTGAATTCACTTCAATAACACAAGAAAACATTGATTTGGATATTGTTAATCTTTTGGCTACTGCGGTTAATTCAGAAGTTATCATGCAACGTAGAATGGCTAAACAACAATATTTAGAATCTCAGGGATTTGCTAGCCCAAGTGCTGGACAACAACAAGCGGCTATGCCACCACAAATGGGAATGCAAAATCCTCAAGGTTTGAATCCAAGTCAGATTCAAGGTGGGGGAATGGGAGTCAACATTAACAATACTATGGCTCAACAACAAATGGCTATGAATAATGGTAGTGGTTATCCTGTACCTCCTCAAGGATATGATATGAATAATAACCCATATTGGATTGACCCTGCTACTGGACAACCTTCCTATACACCACCTCAAAGTGGTTTAGGGTTAGGTGCTGCTATAACTAAAGGTGTAGCGTGGGCTAAGTGGCTAGCATAGGATGGGGTTTAATGGATGAGTGTAGATGTTAATATTTCAAATGTCCAAGACCCCGGAATAAGAAATGAATATCAATTAACCAAAAATGAAGTAACTTCTGCAAACATTGCAAATATTGGAAAAGATGATGCCAGTAAATTGTTAGGTCAGTTAGTAAAATACATTTTTATCAATGCCAAAGGAGCATTTAAGGATGCATCAAAGGCACAACGAGTGCAAACAGAAGTCCCATTAATTTTACAACTACCTTCAGATGCTTTTGATTCAGATGAAGAATTATCTTCATATAAAGAATATATGAGAACCTTACTAGAAAAGGCTGGAGATGTCCCTATTATTACGGCTATTGAAAAAATAGAAGAAATAAAAGGAGCGTTTGCTATACTAGGAGCAAAATCAAAAAATAGTGCGCATCAAAAAATAGAAGAAAAGAATATAACTTTTAGAGAATTAATTACTTCTCCGGAAACCTTTGGATATCAATATGAAGTAGGAGCAGGAGAAAAAGAAGAAACTATTGTCGAAAACAAAAAAACCACTAATCTGATGAATGCAATAGATAAAGGAGAAAGTCTATTCGAAAGAAATAGAGTTGAAGATGCTATTAAAGTTGAACCCGGACTTGTTAAATTAAGCATTCGTGATTATTATGCTAAGATGTTTAAGGATTATGGATTTGGGGATATACGAGTTCAAGGTGGTTCTCCATTCAAAATACTAATACATAATGCCGACATTAAAGAACTAACGGATAAGGTCTTTGAAGCATTAGAAGTAGTTGACTATAAAGATACCATAAAAGCAAATGGTGTTAAAACATATTCAAAAGGTAAAACGGAACTTGTTGCTGAAGAGGGTAAAACAGTTAGAAGATTAAAAAGAAATACAAAAGGTGCAGTGATAGTAGATATTGATGAAGTAAATGACTTCAAGGATAAATTACTTAAAGAAAGTACGCAGGTAGCGAAAGAATATTTATCTTTAAACGCAGAGCGTTTACTTGGACCTTACATGCAATCTACAACTTCTTCGGGTACTTCAGTAAATAGACAGATTTTATTAGGAGATATTAGTGTAGAATTTAACATTAATGAAATTTTACTAAACGACTTAGTTGAGAAATATAGTACTAGTAAAAGAGAACTGACTAACAAAACACCTAACCAATCTGAAAAGGGATTAATTCCATTTACTATTAAAGTTAACATCGATGAGAAACTCATGGCTTCAGAAGGAGTGTTTCCTGATATGGAAGAAAGTAGAACTATCGGTGGTATTAAACGAGGTTATGCCTCATTACGGAGAATGGTATCATGAGTAAATTATCCTCACCTAGTGATTTCACAAATATAAATGTCAATTATACTAATGGTAGTGGGTATTATACTACTCATGGTGACATATCTAAGATGCTACAAATAGCACCATTTACGACTGGAACTACACCTAGTATTGCAGAAGTAGGACTATTAATTAAGAAATCAGAAGAAAGAGTAGACGATATTGTAGGACATAGTTATCGTCCAGTAATACATTCTAATGAATTTTATGGATTTGAAGCGTTTAATCATGGTGCTTATCCTGTTCACAGATTCAAAGACTATGTTGGCTTTGTACAATTAGAAAGACCTAGAGTTCAAAAAATTGTTAGGTTAGAAGTATGGCAAGGTGATAAGTATGTTGATTTAGCATCTGCAACTGCTAAGGTGAAAATGCCACCTACTCCTCAAAGTGGTAATTGGACTATTACCTTAGGTGTAGGAACTTATACATTTGTTCTTGATAAAGGAATAGATTTCTTTGACAATTTTGGTCCTAAAACTACTGCTAGTCAAGTAGCCGATGCTATTAACGAAGTTTTCCCCCATAAGACAGCGAAGTTTACAGGAGAAACTGCTGCTAAATCTATTACTGCAAATGGTAATAATGCAGTTCATATTTCAGATTTCTTTTATGCCACAACAGATAGTGAAGGAGGAGACACCGTTATTATTTCATCACTACTATTAGGAGAAGATGGGTCTGCATGTACTATTTCTTCAACCCTCGGTTCAGTTACAGGGTTTACTGATAATCAAGACCAACGTAGGATGGGAGACTACTGGACGATTGATATTGATGGTAAAATATTCTTTTTGAAAAATTATCCTTACTTACGTTCTCATTCTGTTAGAGTTACATATGTCACTGGTGAAACAAGAGTTCCTGCTACTGTACACGATGCGGCAACTAAATTAGTAGCGGCTGAAATAATTAGACATGATGATAATTCTATACTTATCGCTGATACAGGTTCTAATATTGATTTAAAGACAAAACATGATATTCTTTTAGAAGAAGCCAATGCTATATTAGATGGTAAAAAGGACGTTATACATTTTATTGCGTGATATTATGAGTGAAATTCGCAGGAAATTTTTTGAAATATTGCGTCTCGAAAAAGAACGTAATTTAGCATTAGAGGAAATATCAGAATTGATTGGGTTTGACATTAGTTTTTCTTCTGAATTAATTATAAAAAATGCTACTGATACGTTTTTAAAACTGAGAACAAAGGAAAAAATTCAAGAGTTAATGGTGATGTTTTAAATGGATGAAGTGACTTTTATAATCACATTACTAAAAGATAATTGGACTAGTGCAGGAAGTGCATTAGTTTCTGCTGGTGAAATAACAGCCAGTCACAATGCTACACCTAGATTTATTGATGTTCGTTCAATAGAAGCAAATGAAGGAATGCGAGTTGATATTGATTCTGAATCAGTACTAATTGTATATGAAGATAGTGCGACTACTGGATATCGGTCTATTGACTATGCAGCGCGTGATGAAACATTTACTTTTACTCTACATCTACGAATTTTACACCGTCGAGATATGACCGTAAATACATTTTCTAGAGATAGATTACAAGCATTATATCGAATCATCAGATATATTTTAGAAAAGAATGCTTTTAGGCCAACTGTCTATACGACACCCGCAGACGACGCATCGCCGCCGATAGGAGACGCAGATTTAATCAAGTTAACTAGTAGGAATGAAGCAAATGATAGAGGAAAAAGACTATTAGGGTATAAAATAGGCGTAGAAATGAAAAGATTCGCAAGGACGACAATATAGGGTGAAAAAAATGGTAAGTAATGAAGTATTTGTAGGTGCTAATGCACAGGTTGGAATCGCTCCTGAAGTTGACATGTTTTTGAATGCAATGGTAAGAACTAGCGATACTGTGTTGACACTACATTCATCTGCTAGTGATGTATATTTATTAGTTGAAGGGCTATATGTAGGATGTACTATCAAACTTACTGCCGATGGAAGTACAGCAAGTCCTACTTACTACACTATTACCGCTAATACCACAACTACAATTACAGTAGATTCAACAATTGTACCGTCTAGTGGTGCTATTGATGGTACAATATTATCGTTTGGTGCGCCTTGCTACGGGCCTAAAAACGGTACTGCTGGAACTATTCTTTCAGATAATTGGGTTGGGTTATTGAATACATTTACCCCACCTAATGTAGAAGTAGAAATGAAACAACTTAATCTTGCTGCTGCTGGTGGAAGAAATTTTGATTTTCAATATAAAGGAGCAGAAACCGTTAGTGGCGGTTCTTTAGAATTATCATTAAATAACGGTTCGTGGTTATATTATGCTTTAGGTAAAATAACTAGTTTGTCAGAAGATGGTGCAGATACTGCTGTGGCAGGAACAAATGCAAAAAACGTTATGGCATATAATACGTCTAACAAAAATATAGTACGTTCTATTGGGAATAACTTGTATCCGGAATTTGCCGAGGGTGCAAACGAAGCAGCAGAAAATACTGTGAATATTTTACCAACTGGTACTAAATTTACATATACTTTTGGTGAAGCGGATGACGACGTATTGCCATCATTTGCACTAGATGTAGCATACCGCAAAGGAGGCCATAGTTCGACTACAACTTTAGATGCACTGACTCCTCATGAAAATATGTATTCTAGAATTTTTACAGGGTGTCAAGTCAATTCGCTAACTCTTAATTTTGAAGAAGGCCAAGAACTTACATCATCTGTTGAGTTAGTTACACGTAGAGCGTTTGACGCACCTAATGGATATCTACCACTACGCGGCAAAAACACTCTTGCTGCTACTACTAATACTAGTGCAACTGAGGCTGGTCTGATTAATTTTAGTGCAACTGATGCTGATAACTATCCTTTCTTATTCTCCGATGGAAGCATCACACTATTTGGACAAACTGTTGCTAGAGTAAAAAGTGGTTCTATTACTATTAGTAATAACTTAACTCCACAGCGATTTATTGGTAATTACAATAGACAAATAGTATCTGCACATTTACCAGCACAGAGAACATATGAAATCTCATTAACTATGTTAATCACAGACACTAAACTATGGGACGAACTTAGAAAAGATGCAGAGTCAACAGGTAGTCTAAAAGTAGAGTTTACAAAATCCGGAGGAGAAAAAATATCTCTTGAGTTTGCTGACTATCTAATTAATTCAGTAACTATTCCTTTCCCCGAAGATAAGGGCGCGGTTGAAGCCGAAGTAACAGCACAGGCTAGAACATTAACTGCTGCTTCATATATAGGTAAATGGGCTATCCCAACTTTAGGCGGAACAGCAACAGGTAATTAGGAGGCGTAACCAAACAGGTAACGCTTATTCCTTTTTTAATTCCACTAACACGTTTGTTTGTTAGTATATAGTTAGGTGGATAGAAAAATGATAGAAAGAAAAATTGTAAGTGATAAGAATGCGCTGTTCGCAAGAGCAGCAACCGAATGCCATCAAATTAGGGTATCCCCTGATTCTGATGAATACCTCCAAGTATGGATTAAAGAACCAACTTGGTTACAGGTAGAACAGGCGTTATCGTCTGTAATGGATATGGATTCCCAAGGTCAAACTATGGGCATCAATCTAAACAAAATGTACCGTTACATGGTTGAGAACTTTGTAGAAAAGACTGAACCACATCTAAGTGCTACTGAACTTATTCGATTAAATCCCTATATTGGTGCGCAACTAAAAGAAATACTCCCTAACCCATTCGTGGATGTTATGGGGGATGATATGGGAAACGAAAACTAATTCGGAGAGCATTAAAAGGAGGAAAGGTTGAATCGGCAATAGGTATGAAAATTATGCTTTATACTTATTGTACTACGTTCTCAATTAATCCTTCGGAGGCATACGAAACACCAGCATCGCTGATAAAAGAAATGTTAGAAATACATGGAGAAGTAAAGAGACTGGAATCGGAGGCAATAAATAAAGCAAAAAGTAGCACGTGATTATAATGGCTGAAGATATTGACGACATGTTAGACAAGATAAGAGGGTCTTTCAATGATGTCGATACTCAAATTATCAATGGCGCAAAAAATATGCGTGCCATGCAAAGTCAAATTAGTAAAACAAATAATATTCTAAAATCTGATGGATGGCAAATATTTTCTAGATTCATTTCAGGTTCAGGACTTTGGCAAATACAAAACAAAGTACGTGCTAGTATAATGCTAGTAGAAGGTATGATGAGTGCCGAAGAAAGACGTAGAAAAAAACAGGCAGAAGAATTGAAAACTCTTGCTGAAATTGCTAAATCTTCTGAAATAGTAAGAGAGATGAACGATAAAATTACTACCGCAATTAGAGGAACTGTTGCCGAAAGGGAAGCAGTTTCAGAACAGTTGAAAAAAGAATCAGAAATTTATGCTGGTTTATTATTCAAATATGGAGACGCAACTGTTGCATTAAAAGCAATGCAAGACCAGTTATCTTACCAAGTTAAAAATGCAGATAAGTTAGAAAAAGCCGCAAATAGACGAGCAGCAGCAGAAAAAACAGGATTAATACGTGGGTCTAAAACCTTAGAGTTGGCTAATAATATATCAGATGCAATGGAATCAAAAGTGGAATCTATAAAGAAAGAAATTCCTTTTATGAGAGTTCTCAATACTGCTGGAGCGAGGTCTTTAGCAATGGAAGAAAAACTTGCAAAACTGAAAAGTGATTTACCTTTTAACTATTCTAATAAAATTGGTACAGCAATGAGTGCTGATGGTAGAGAAAGGTTGACAGGACCAAAAGTAAGAGGTAAAGGTAGCGACAAGGGTAAAATGGTTCAAAGATTTAACATTGGACAGAGATTCAATAAAAACCTAATAAAACAGGTTAAAGATATTCAGAAATTAGAAAAGAAAGCATCAAAAATTCGAAGTAAAGGAATTAAAAGAGCAGCAAGAATCGAAAAATGGGAAAAATCTTGGGTAGGTAGACCACTGCTAAATATATGGAGACTTACTAAAAGAATGCTTGGCGGTTTACTTAAACTACTAATGACATTTTTGAAACTATCTGCTGTATTTTTATTAGTAATATTAGGTTTAGCACTATTGGCTTCATTACTAAAAGAAACTAAAGGACAATTGATTGAAGGATTTGAGGCTATGAAGCAAACGTTCTCTTTTGGTTTAGGTATAATTGGTAGTGGTCTAGGTAATTTAATAACGAGTGTTACTATGTTATGGGATGCATTACAAAGCGGAGAAATTGTAAATGCTTTACAAGCAGGTGGAGGAATACTATATTCAGTTGTCGAAATATTAAGTGGAATCATCGTTGCAACTATTGGAGCATTATTAGTTGGTATTGGGACATATTTGATGGGAGTATGGAAAATGGCAGGTGCGGAACTCACTAATACTAGAGAAAAATTCGTTGCTGGCTTTTTCAATGTAATAAGAGTAGTAGCAGGAATTGTAGCAGGAATTGCTTTCGTGGCGGCGTTAATATTTGGAATGCCAGCGATAATTGTTGGAGGAATTGCTTTAGCATTATTTATGGCTGCTACATTCGCATTAAAACACATTACCCCAATTACTAATTTCTTAGGTTCGATATATGATTTCTTTTTGGGCATTGCTGAATTCTTTGAGTTAGACAAACTTGCCAGTGCAATTGCTGACGCAGTAAGAGAAGCAGTACCTGACCCTAAGGGAACTGCCAAAGCAATTGGTGGAAGAATAAGAGGAATTGTAGGATTAGCCGAAGGTGGAAGAATAAGTCAAGGTGGACTCGCAGTTGTCGGAGAAAAAGGACCGGAATTAGTTACATTACCTAGAGGCGCGCAAGTACATTCTAATTCCCAATCTAGAGCAATGGCTTCTACTGTAACTAATAATATTACAGTTCAGGTTACAGGAAGAGTAGGTGCTAACGATGCTGAAATTAGAGATATAGCACAAAAGGTATCTAGAGAAATAAACTCTCGAATGAATAGAACCTCAACAACGGCGGTGAACTTTTAATGGCAACAAGTGAAAATTATAGCACGTTTACCGTGTGGTTAGAATTACAAAGAAGAAATGAAGAAGGAGGAGATAGAGCCATAAATAGGATACCACTATTTCTTTCTGAGATAGGTATTACTACTACCAAAACAATACCTACAATTCCTATTCCTTTTGCTGCTATGGCTAGTGGAAAATCAGAAACATTAGCATTTGATATGGGACTATCTAGTAAATCTCTTAGTTTAACTGGCATTCTATTAAATCAAACCATTGTAAAAAATACAGGAGAAGATAGTAATTCTACTAAAGAACGGGTATTGTCACCATTTGAATTAGCGCAACTAATACACTCTTACGTTGATAGTAGTGTTGTACAGGATGACCAAGCAATAAATAAATTAATTGTACTTATTCCTAGTAGGATAGATACTGAGTTTGATTATCACAATGCTAATACTGAAACACAAGATATTAGTGACCTACCTAGAATACCTTTTACTTTTGATAATAGACGATATGATGAAAGATTTAAACGGGCAGTAAATGATAATGTGGAAAGTGTAGTTGGAGGTAGTGATGTATTGGGATTGTCACCAACATCGTCATTTACTCCAACGACTAATATAGACGATTTGAAAGGAATGTCAGGGTTTATTCGTAATTTCTCTACTACTCTTTCGGGTGAACAACCTAATTCTGTTGCTTTTACTATGGAGTTTGAGGTGGCAACGGTATTATCAGAAAATCCAATTAGTAACATGTAGGTGATAATATGGTTAGTACAGTGCATGTTGGTAAAAGTCGAGCATTGGTTTTCCCAGTTATGTCTGATGGACACCTAAAATTTGAGTTTGATGATTCTAATTCAATAACATATAATTCTTCTACAATAACTGTAAATTCTAATTCTTTAACTGAGGCTTCTAATGTCTCAGCAGCCACTGCTACTGGTTCTATAACTATTTCAAATTACGCAAACTTACCTGCAAATGGTGTAGAAGGTTATACTACTGCTGTGGCTTCTAGTTCTGCTTCATTCTCAGTTTCTACTCAACCAACAACAAGTAGTAGTACCTTAGATACGAGTACTACTTCTGCTGCTGTTGCAATGGGGGCTATAACATTCAGTACTGGTTGGAATCCTACTCCTATAACAGCAAGTACAACTGCTAGTAATAACAATGCTATCATTCTCAGGAACAGACAAACAGGTTCGGGAACTACTGCAAATAAAACATTCAGATTCTTTTACATCGATAATTCTGCTAGTAATGGTTTTCCTGCTGACATGCAAGGGCCTAGTGCAAGAATATCGGATATAGCAGGTATTAATGGTATGACTAACGGTGGTCTTACTGCTGATACATTAATTGCCTCAGGATATTTGGATAATGATATATTCGTTCCTGAAGTGGGGTTAACTTCTAGTGGTAATAATCAACATTTTAGATTCATGTTAACCCAAGCAATCAACTCATTCAATGGTATTGGAAGCAACCCAAGTTCAGGGTTGGATATAACAGCCTCAACTTCCAATACCACTGGTGTTACAGGAAGTATTACGTTGATGCAAGATGCTGCTGGGACAGCAGGAAACCATAACACTACCCCTAACACTGGCCCTGTTATTGGTTCAACTATTGCTAATAGTAGTAAGTTGTCTGCTACTGTTTTCTCAGGAGGCACAAATGCAACAAATGCAACTAATATCAATGAATATATGACAATTACTATGCGTAATAGTAGTGGTAATTTGGTCACAAAGAATTTTAAATTCATTCCATCTGCAAATGGTAATACTAATTCTGTCGGTACAACCGCTAATGGGACTTCGGTTGTTAGAGTAGTAATTGGTGGTAATACCACCGCAACTGCCAATGCTTTAAGAAATGCAATAAATCATACTAATGGTTTTAATTCGACAGTTGCTTCTGTTAGTGGTACAACAATAACAATATCTTCTCCTAGCCTAACTAATTTTAGTGGACAATCAATTAGTCGAACTTCTGCATATAGTAGTGCAAGTATCTTAGGAAGTATTACTGGTTTTACTGGTGGTGTCCTTGCCCATGACCCCGGCTCTTACATACAACTTACTGACTCTTTAGGAGTAGTAAAAAAATTCTCACCAGTTAAGGTAGGAGATGCTGTTTCAACAGGAGATACTGGTACGATATCAGTTAGTGGTAGTCCACATAGTGTTATATTTTTTCAATTAGGAACTAATAACAATACTACTGCAACAAATTTAGGTACTGCAATTCATGGTGCTTCCGGTTTCAATATTACTAGGTCTGTAAGTAATAATATAATCACCTTAACTCAAGGTACAGTAGGCACAGATGGAAATACTAATATTGTTACTCAGACATTTGGAGGAACTAGTAAAAGTGATTTTAGTGGTGGAGTTAATGCCGGTGCAAACGTACAAAATCAATATATTTCGATAACTAACTCTCAAGGGGGGGTTAAAAAATATCATGCTCACGCTACTGAATCAAATGGAGCAACTAATAATACGTATGTTTGGTTTCAAAATGGAGCAGATAATAATGCTACCGCAGAGAATTTAAAAAATGCGATAATTAATGCTACAAATGGACATGGACAGACATTAATAGTATCTCGAACTAATAACGTACTAACACTTACTGCTACTACTCAAGGTGGTAATGAAGCCTCTTCATTAAATAACTTATCCGGAGTTGTATTGGCTAGTTGGAGTGGGGCTGGTAATTCCAGTTTAGGTAGTATATGGAACTATAATAGGAGTTTTACAATAGAAGCACTAATTACCCCATATGACGTTAATGGTATTGGACATAGAACTACTGGTCAAGGTAGATTAGATAGTACAAAAACTCCACCTAGTCCAAACTTAGGTCTAGATAACCAACTTGACGCAATTTCTAATTATCAGAGCGTTACCTTTTTTGGTGCAAATAGAAATACACATAAAATGATGCTTTTTGCAAATACTTATTTTAAGTTCTATTTACAAAACACAACTTCTTCTAATTTTAATCAACCAGCAGAATATAAATTAGTTTGTGAAATTACTGATTCTTTATTCACACCCATAACTCATACTGTTGCAAGCGAACCTGTGTTTATTTCTAAGAGCAAATTATTTGGTTATTATGACCCAACTGGGTTTTATTCAGGGGCAACTACTTCGTTGGCTAGAATTTCTACTACTGCTTCAGCATCTTCATCTAATATTACCGTTAGCAGTGGTGAGGCTAATGCTATTTCAACCGGAAATAAAATATATGATTCTAGCGGTGTGTTAATAGGTACAGTTTCTTCAGTTTCATCTAACACTATTACACTATCTGCATCTCCTGCGACTACTGTAACTTCTACAATTTATACCTCACAACCTAAAGAAGCATTGTATGTAGAACAAATTTCTAGAGTCTCATGTGTTTTTAATGGAAATACTGTCACATTGTATGTTAATGGAAACATTGTAAAGGCTGCAAGAGTAAACATAGGCCATTTTACTATGCATCCTTCTGACTGTTTCATTGGTCAGGATGGTAATCTTGATGCTACAAACAGAAAACAAACACAATTTATGGGAGAGTTATATGAGATTTCTATGTGTAAGGGTGCATCTACTAGTTTGTCAAATACTTCATTAGACCCTAATTATGCACAAACATTATTTTATTATAGGTTTGGTGAATGATTATGGCTAAGACAAATGGTACAATTACATATCCTTTAAAGTCGGGAGTTTTAACTTCAGATGCCAATGAAGCATATGGTAGTTTAACAACTGAATTTACAACAAATAAAGCGTTCAAGGATGTTTCTATAAATCCTGTTCTGAAAACTACATATTTAGAATCAGAACATACAGGCACTGGTTCGGCTACTTCTGACGTAGTACCTTCTGTAATATTCACTGAAATTAGAAAAGCCCCACATGCAGGTAGTGTTTCTAATGATAACACTAGTAGTATAGGAAATAGAATATTACCAACAAATACCACAATAACTAGTTATTCTACTAATAAAGAAATTACTCCTTCATTCAAAATTAGAGTTTATGATAGTAAAATTTCTGATTCCGAAACAAATAGAAAGTTTGTTTATTCTACTGATGACTCCCCTGCGTCTGATACTCTTGGAATTGATATTGATAACTATGATTATTTTATTATGATTAATCCTGAAATTTATGATTCTACTACTAGGCAAGATTCTGTTAGACCACATTTTGCTAAAATTACTACAATAACTACTTTTGACACGTTTGGAGACGGATTAGAATTTACTCCAAAATATACTGGAACTATCCCTAAAGATACTAATTTTGAAATATACAAAGGACCACATAAAATAAATGATAGTGATATTGTTGCAGTTAGTTATGGGTTAAGAGGGGATAATTTGGCATCAACAAATAATTATGATGCAATTAATATTGTCGCTACTCCAACATTTTATTTCTATAATGAAAGATTAGAACAAGAAAACCAACTAGATTATATGGAAAAATATACTCTAACTAGACTAAGATGGTTTTCTACATTAACTAACATAACTATTACTGATACAGATGCACATGCTAAACATCAAGAAGGTAGTGGTACTGTAAGATTCGAAGTTGCTAATTCTGCTCACACAAATATGTTATGTGAAGGAATGTCTATATTTAATAGTAGTAATATTTTCTTAGGTAACATAAAAGATATTACTGGTAACTTTTTCCAATTAGATTTTGCTAGGGTTGTAATAACTGGAAGTACCAGCAATAATCAAGTCTATAAAATTGGTAAAGGAATACAAAATATAGTTTTTAGAACAGAGTCTAACCTAAAAGGAACATTTACTAATTTAGGAAAAGGTAACTTAGATATCACATTAGTTGATAATTTAAGAAATGCTGACGATATAGACAGTAATTTTAATCCTTTATTTTGGCACACTGCATTTACTAATATGAAAAGACATGAGTTAGATAGTACGACTCCTACTGCAAACGATGCGAATAATTTTGATGGAAAGATGAATGGTCCTTCAAGATATATTACTTCTGACCCTCGACCATTAGTTGGGGATATTGTTCCTTTTGTTGGCGACAGGATAATAAATAGTCCAAAAAACAGAATAAGTCAAATAGCCAAGGTGGATATAGGCAATCAATCCGGTATGGTATTGAAAAAATACACAAATGGTCAAAAAATGGTAGTTTCTAATTCTGTTTTTAATGATAATACACGTAAGAAAATACTACCATTTACTGCATCTAAAGTGTCCGGTAGTAACACTATTAGACTAAACGATTTAGATAGTGCATATGATTATAAATTATCAGGTAAAATTACTACAAATACAATGCTAATAATAGATAATAGATTTTATGTTGTTGATGCAGTAAATAATAAAAGTGGAACACATCAAGATATTACGGTTAAGGCAAGTAAAATTATCTTTCCTCCTGTTAATACATTTACCGTTGCAGGGACAGTTCATGAGTTTACAAATGAGTCTGTTTACATATTATCTTGGTCAGGAGTATTGAATACAGAAAAATTTGATTCAGATACTCAAGTACATTATTCTGATAATAATAGGCTAACTATTTCCGGTGCAACTATACAGAAGGAGGAGAGTAAATTCTACGACACAAGAGTTGTTTATGCAAATTTACCTTCACATTTGAATAAAGTAGATTACATAGATAAAGACATGGGCTATGTTAAGTTTCAAGATGCTGATAGAAAATTTTACCAAGACAATACTATTAGTCGATTTTATTATTATGATGGAGCATTTTCTTTACAAGAAGAAATATTTAATGGGACAATTGAAAAAAGTGACAGCCTACAAACACAACAACCCACTGCTAGATTAGAAGGTAGAGATACTGCTTCAGCATTGTTAAATTCGACTGTAAATAAAAATTTATCTTATTCTGAAGATATAATTCATAGTACCATTAATCCAGTAATTCCATATTCTTTAACTGAAAGTCTAACTAATGTATCTGTTAGTGGTAAGGTGATAACTCATAGTTCCGGAGATGGGTTTACGCCGACTAAATATACATTATTATTTACTAGAACTAGTGGAATTTTTATTGGTGAAGTTGCTTCGGCTACATCTACTGCAATAACATTAACCCATCGTCCGTTAATTAATATGAGTACTACTACTAACATCTACTACTATGACCCGTTTATAGAACCAACTTATGTTTCCGGAACAAAGGCCATCGGTAGTAATCCAGTACTAACAACAAGAACAACTGATTTTTCAAGTATTAGTGATAAAGGATTAATATTTCAAGATAGTTTTTCCTTCGATAGAAATTTGAATAGAACTAGACTAGAAGGAACATCTAATTCAGGTTCATATTTATCTAATCGAACATTGGGGTATGATGTTGCTAAACCAATTAGCATTAACACATTGAGTAGTGATGTTAGTTCTGATGATTCTACTTTTGCAATACAACTATCAAATGAGTTAGGAGCATCAACCACAGCAAAAAATTTCATGTCGTTTTCTTCTGAAAGATTTGATGTAGTTGAAATAATTGAAAAAGATAATGGTGAAACTACTTTGAAAATTGCTCCTATTGTACCAATAGTTATGGGTAGAATAGAAAATAACACACTGGATACTAGGTCCAACTTTTCATTATATTTAATAAATAATAATCTTAATAGTGGAGGTTTTATTCATAGAATAGACTCTCAAGTAGATACTGGTAATTTAGATTCTATTAGTTCAGATGACCTATGGACTCCTAGAGAAACATTCCGATATTGGGACTTACAGAAATTCAATGCGGGTACTCTAACTAGAAAAGGAGATGATATGTATGGCAAAACTCCTAGTTTACTGAAAGGATATAGTATTGCTTATCCAATTAAAGGAAACGGAGATGCTTCATCGGCAACTGTTTCAACTACTACTAAACCTCTTTTGGGTAGTAATTTAGTCATAGATGAAAATTATACTTTACTTAATGCAATTAATAGTCCTTGGAGAAACTTAACTTGGGACGGAACTTCAACACCCATAGTACCACCATTTGAATTAGCACATAGTGGTGGGACGGCTGGCGCGGTGGTTACTAATAAAACAGTTTATAATGCTAAAAAAATACTAAATTATGATGGTAAAGCACAAAATTATGAATTGTTATCTACTGGAGATTTGTTTCCATATTCTAAATTACGATATAATAACATCGGCAGTCAACCACTAAATTATAATGACTTATCTTGTGTGTTAGAAAGTGAAAGTGCGACTTCATCAACTATTACATCTCATTCCGAATATATAGGAAGTAGTAGTATGTCTGAGACTAAAGATAGTAATTATGAACGAATGTCAATTAAGTCTGCTAATAAGACTACTAATGAAATAAAAAGATTCGGAATTGCTAGATTAGTAGAGGCTACGTTTGATTGGCACTTTAATCCAGTAGATTCTGATAAGTTACAAACTGCTGAAAATATAGAAAATGATTTAGTTGGATATCAAATGAGTAGAGCAAGAGCAAATTATAATGAACTAAAATTGACGCGAAGTGGGGGTTTAAATCATGCTCTTTCCGGATATAGCGGTAGTATATCTTTTGATACAGGAGACTGTATATTTGAGGCTAGTACTGGTAAAATGTTGTTGATGGTGAAGAGTGCGTTTACTTACAGTAGTGGAAGTACCATAACTAGTTCAAAATATTTTCACGTTAATTACACTACCTCGGAGTGGAGTAGTGGTGCTAAAAATGTATATGTGGTACATGAATATACTGACTTATCTCATAGACTAAAGACGTTTACTAACGGGTTTCAAGACCCAATCAATTCTACTGATTTAAGAAAAGACCTGTCTAGTGTATTTTTAATTAGACCTAATTATGTTTCTGAAGATGATAAATTTAAATATGCTTTACTAGAAAATGGAGACTCAGAAAATTTTAATCCACCCAATATGTTCATTCCATTTGTATTCCAAGCAGGGGAAAACGTCACTAGTACTCCTGATATGGAAGATTTTAATCAAAGTCCCTTTCACCCTGATGATGAGTGGAATTCTCTGTTAAACAACCATGCGTATAGACATAGTTCTAGAGTTATCGCTGCTTTGCTACAAAACAGACATAGTACTGCTTCTTTAACTCATATAGATAAATTCGGATTAGATGAATATTCTCATCTATATGAAAACTGTATTGCGGTATTTAGAAACATTAGACAACTCAGTAGTGTAGGACCGGATGTTTCGAATATACAACAAACAAGTGCTATACTTGGTAGTCGTCAAGAACATGCAGCATACGTTGATTATGCTGATAGTGGACTTACGGCAGGAAGGCGTGACCAGCATACAGTAAACACAATGGTTTGGAGAAATTCTGCTACTAGTAGTATAGGGTATGCTATTTCAGGCTCACACACTAGAAGTGGGCAGACAAATCCCAATAACCAAACTTTTGCAGACGGCGGTACTCGTTATTTCTTAGAATCTAAAGAAGGAAGTAAACTTAGTACTACTAGACATTTATATCATACTGAACCATCTGAAAATGATGGGGGTGGATTATACAAAGCACAGATGTTGGTTAAACCAGTATTGAATATGACAGATGCTAATATTACAAATGGTACGACTGTAACGATAACAGTTGATATAAATGACGCTGATTCTGCTCACACATGGTTAAATTTTGTTCCGGATTTAACAGGATATTATTTAGTTTCAGAATCTAGTATACATTCTAAATCAGTGACCTCATTAGGAGTAAATGATGTTACCCCAAATGACGCAACTAATCTTAGTTCTTATAATACTATAAATACAACTTTTATCGCTAAAATACTTTCGCACACTAGTAATCAAACGACAAATGATGACTTAGCCTTTGTACATACTATTGTATTAGACAAAGCCCCTACAACTTACAGTAGTCCTAGATTTAGATTAATGAGATTTGCAGAAACAACATTTAGAGATACACCCAACGAAATAATAATCAATAGGTTATTTGATACTGGATTAGATTATTCGACCAAAACCTCACATTTTATGACAGGAGAAAATGAACTACAAAGACTTGCAGGTATTACTGACTATATGCAAGAAGGAGTGTTTAGTATGTATGTTTTAGTTAACACTGATTCTGCTCCTAATACTAATAATGAAACACATCAAATGGTTATTTCCGAAAATTATGTTCAGGCATTTAATAGACTACCATATAATGATGGTGACACTTTCGAATGTTATGTTACTGATGGTAATAACTCTGAACAAAAGAATATGATGGTTAGTTATGGAAGCCCAAGTTCACTATTAGGAATACGTAGAGGGGAGTTAAGATTAATTTATGACGGAGTACTAAATGGTGATGGGTTAGTTTCTTTTGGTGAAACTGTAAATCTTGATTTGGCTAGGAAGCCTTTATTGAGTAATATAACTAAGTGTCATATAGGTTCTAGTATTATTGTTGGAGATGAGATAGAAATAGAAATGGAGAGGGTAATTAAAAATTCAAACTTAGAAACTAATATTATTCAAAGTCAATCAGAATTTACTGGGAACATTGTTAGTTCAGTATCTAATAATGTGATTACTTGTAAAGCAACAGTTCAAAATATCTTAGACGGCGATATACTCTATACACATGAAGGACATCCGATAGGGAAGGTTTCAGGAGTATCAGGGACTACAATAACTATTGAAAACGTCCACGATGATACTGATATCGATTTGTGGTATGTTCCTTCAGTAAATGACGAACTAATAAAACGAGATAAAAAAACTTTCATTGCCACAAATAATTTTACCCAAGTTCCTGCGTTTGATGCTTTGAATTCATTAGCATCTAAAAAAGGGTTAGATTTTACAATTAAAGGTAAAAAAGTAATATTTAGAAACGTTAATGATACAAGCCTATTGCGAAAACAGACGATTTCTTATAAAAGCCATAAAATAATAAGTATAGAAAAGTCTACTTCTATGTTTGCGAAAGCAGATATTGTTACTGTTATTGGAGATAGAATACAAGCAACTGCAAATAGTGGAGTAAGAATAGAAGATGTTCCTAAACAAATAACTGTTGTTGACCCAACTATTAGAAATATTTCTGATGCTAAAATTAAGGCTGGAGAAGTTTTACAATTACATCAATCGGATGCTGAAATGATAACTTTACGTATTTTAAGAGAAGGATTAGAAACCTTAGAAGCAGGAGATGTAGTTTATTTAGACTTTCCTAGACAAAACATTAAGCCAAATGACTACATGATATTTGAGATTGAAAACGTACTTTCACCTATTTTAACTATGACAGTAGGTACATTTAACAAAACTATTGCTGAACGTTTGTCTGAAATAAATACCCAACTTAGAACATCTAATGCTACAACATATTCAGTAAATAGCGAAATAGTTGGAGGGGGCATTTATCTACAAGATTCTATATCGTTAAAGACTACCTTAGTAGAGTACACGATAACTGGTACGGGGGAGACATCTAATTTAGGTTTCGACGACGTATTTGGTTTTACAGAAGAAGTAGGGTTTGAAACAGGGACAGTAGTAATAAGTTCGTATAGTAGTGAGGATTAAAAATGACAGTAGTAAATGAAGGATTAAATGCAATTGCAACTTTACTTGCATCGGAATATACAGTGATAGCAATTGGTGATGGTCGAGATAGTACGTCTGCTTCACATACAGGACTAAATAATTGGATAGCACAAAAAACAGGAATAACTCCTACTGTTACTGGTACAACATTGACATATAATGTTAGTTTTACAGGAAGTGAAATACCTGCTTCCGGTGTGGCAGAACTTGGTGTTTTTGCTACTGGAACAACAAATGGAAACGGCACTTTATTGAGCCGAGTTACCTTCACGTCTACTGGTGTTGTCGGGGCAAGCGATACTGTTGCGTTTACAATTAGAATAGAGGTGGGTAGAGAATGAGTTCAAATCCGGGTATAATTTCAACACTTAGTAGTAACCCAACGGGTGTACAATTAGTAGATGGTACAGACAATATACACTCAGGTATTATCAAGGCTTTACATGCTGCTACTGGTGAAAATCGAGCAATAAGTGGGTTTAATTTAACACAGACTACATCTAGTGGTCGAACTGCCTTTCAAGTTGCAGCAGGTATAGTACTTAGGAATGGTAAAGTTATTTCTGTTACTGGTGGTCTTTTATCAACTACAACAGCCCAAATTTCTGCTAATAGTGTAGATTGGTATGGTGTTATTGTTGTGGCATCTGATAACTCCTTAGCGTGGAGATTTGGTGCAGTAACAGGAAAAGCAAATGCATCTACGTCAACTGTTGCAGAATTAGCAACTGGTGATATTCCAGTTATTGTTGTAAAAATAGATTCTGCTGAAGCAAATAACTCAACTTCTAGATTACATCAATATGTAGGATATACTCAAACAGATAGAGAATTTTCTGCAATAGATAATAATGTAGAAAGGTTGAGAATAAACAAGGGAGGCACATTAACACATATTCCTAGTTCTACTGCATATACACTAACACTTCCTTCTTCGACTGGTACATTAGCATTAACTAGTCAAGTAACTAACATTGGCACTAGTGCAATATCAAATGATGCTATTACTGCTGCTAAATTAGCAGATAATGCAGTTCTTACTACTAATATTCTTAATGCTAATGTAACCACTACTAAATTAGCAGACGATAGTGTTACGTATTCAAAGATTCAAAATCTCTCAACAGGTAATAGAGTATTAGGAGCGACTAGTGCTGGATTGATTGGAGAGGTTCAAGTTGCTACGGATATGATATCGGACGGGGCTATTACTTCTGATAAAATAAATAACGGTACTATTGCTACTACTGATATCGCTAATGATGCAATAACATACGCCAAGATACAGAATGTCTCTGCTACAAACAGGATACTTGGTAGAGACTCTTCAGGAGCAGGAATTGTTGAAGAAATTACCCCAACTAATTTGTTAACTATGTTAGGTGTAGAAGCCAGTGCAGACGTAACAGACACGACGAATGTTAGGGCTGCTCTACATAATGCAAATTTAGGAACTTTTAGTCTTGGTGATACGAATGATAACATTAGTGTTGGCAATTTAACTATTGGTGGGAATCTAACAATTTCAGGAAGTACAACCACAGTTAACTCAACTACTGTTAACATAGGAGATAGTATAATTACTCTTAACTCAGATGAAACTGGGACTCCTTCAGAAGATGCTGGTATAGAAATAGAGAGAGGAAATCAAACTAACAAGACGTTATTTTGGGATGAGAGTGCTAGTAGATGGACAGTTGGGAATGAGACTTTTGTTGCAGGAACTTTTATTGGAAATGTAACTGGCACAGTATCTTCCGCAGGTGTATTATCTACCGCTAGAAATTTTGCACTCACAGGTGATGTAACAGCATCTGCTGTTTCCTTTAATGGGTCAGGTGATGTTTCACTTTCAACTTCACTTTCAGATGGTACAATTACAACTTCCAAAATAGCCAACAATGCTGTCACTGCTGCTAAATTAACTGGCAATTCTGTTGTCAATGCTTCAATCGCAACTAATGCAGTTACCACTGCTAAAATAGCAGATGATGCTATTACTACGGCTAAAATAGCAGATGATGCTATTACCTCTGCCTTGATTGCTGATGATGCTATTGTGTCTGCACTAATAGCAGATGATACAATAACTAGTGCTTTAATAGCAGATGATGCTGTTTTAAATTCACATTTAGCAGGAAGTATTTCTCAAAGTAAAATTACAGGATTAACTTCTGCGCTGTCGGGTAAACAATCAACCTTAGCATTTGGTAATGCTTTAACTAACACTAGTGGAACTGTTAATGTTGATATCGATTCTCTAAGCATTGAGACTGGTATTGACTTGAGTAACGATTATCTGATGTATGATGATGCGACAAATGGACTACGAAGAATTAATTTATCTACAATATTTAGTAAATTAAACGCATCCCATATACCTAATTTATCTGCTAGTAAGACAACTAGTGGTGTATTTAACATAAGTAGAATACCGGATATGTCTACTAGTAAAATAACTAGTGGAACATTTTCAACAGCAAGAATCGCAAACGATGCAGTTACTTTTGATAAAATACAAAATATAGGAGATACTGTAATATTAGGTAGACAGACTAGTGGTTCAGGAAGTATAGAAGCGTTGAATGCTTCACAGGCTAGAGCAGTATTAGGGGTAGATACAGCAGGAACAGATAATTCTACCAACGTTACTTTAGCAGGAACTAGAAACTATCTTACAATTAGTGGGCAAACAATTACTAGAAACGTTATAGATATCGGGGATGATACTAATTTAGTTGCCGGTAGTCGCATTAGTTTAACCGGAGATACATTAAATGTAGATGGAGATTTGGCTAATTATGATAACAGTAACAGTGGATTCTTAACTGCCCATCCCACTATTAGTGGGGCAGCATCTTCTGTTAATAATGACGGTAGGACATATATACAAGATATTACATTAGATTCTAATGGACACATTACCGCAATAACATCTGCTACTGAAACAGTAACAGATACTCAATATAGTGTGGGGGATGGAGGTCTTACCGAAAATAATTTTACTGATACATTGAAAACTAAATTAGATTCAGTAGATAGTAATTCTAATTATTATACTCTACCCATTGCTACTTCTTCTGCATTGGGTGGTTTTAAGGTAGGTAGTAATTTATCAATTAATTCTATCACCGGAGTTTTATCTGCCGATACCCAATCTGACGTTAATTTTACTTCTGCACTAAATACTAAATTATCAGGAATAGCAACTAACGCTACTGTTGGTGCAAATTGGGCAACTAACGTTTCAAATATCTCAGTAACGAATAGCCAATTAGCAGGTAGTATAACAAATGCAAAGTTGGCTAATTCAACAATTACACTGAATGGTAGTTCTATTGCCCTTGGTGGAACTGCTACTTTAACCACCTCAAATATAGCAGAAGATTCAAACTTATATTTTACTGATGAACGAGTAGATGATAGGGTTAATGCTTTACTAACTGAAGGAGAAGGAATCACTACTACATACAATGATGGTGGGGGAGCATTAACAATTTCAGCAGAAGACGCTACTTCTTCTAACAAGGGTATTGCTTCTTTTGCAAGTGCTGACTTTGATGTTAGTAGTGGAGCAGTTACCGTAAAATCAGGAGGAATAAGTAATACTCAACTTGCTGGCTCTATCGCTAATAGTAAGTTATTAGATATTGCCCAAAGTAAAGTAACTGGATTAACTTCTACATTAAATACTAAAGTAGAAACTCTTAGTGATTTGAGTATAACTGCTTCTGCCGCAGAGATAAATATACTAGATGGAGTAACGGGAGTATCTGCAACCGAAATAGGACACCTCGGTGGTGTTACTTCTGCAATTCAAACACAACTAAATGCAAAACAGGCTAGTGGTAATTATTTAACTACATCAGCATCACTAACTTCTTTAGCAGATGTTAATGAATTTGACCATGATTTTAGTAGTATAAGTGCTAACCATGATTCAGTACCATCAACTAAAGCCGTCAAAACATATGTTGATTTGATATCATTTGATGCAAATGATACACAATATGCTTTCTCTGTTGAAGACACCGCCGATGTAGGTACTAAGAAATTAAAACTGACAGGAACAGATGGCTCATTTACTTCGGTAAATTTTGAGGGGTCAGGAGCAATATCTGTCACAAGAATCAATGAAAGATTATTAATTACATCTAACCAACAAGCAGTTAATGCTGCAAATTTTGCAAATAATACATTAACCTTGACGAAAACTGATGGAAGTACATTGACTACCACAATTAATACTACGTCAACTGCTTCTGAAGTACGTGCATTAGTAGAGTCAGCATTAGATTCAAATGTATTTACTGATGCAGACCATACTAAATTAAATGGTATTTCTACTAGTGCAAATAACTATTCAATTTCATCAGATTTACTAGACGAAGATAATATGGTTTCTAATTCAGCAACTAAAGTTGCTAGTCAACAGTCAATAAAGGCTTATGTTGATACAGAAGTGGCGGGGGTCATTGCTTCTGCTCCTGCGGCATTAGACACACTTAATGAGTTAGCAGCCGCCTTAGGAGATGATGCTAATTATGCTACAACAACTTCAACTGCATTAGGTAACAGATTACGAGTTGATGTTAACAGTCAAGGACTTAATGCTACACAACAAGCAAATGCTATAACAAATTTAGGCATTACACCTAGTTTAGCAGAAATAAATATTCTCGATGGAGGATTGTCTGCAAGTGATATACCAAATTTAGCCGCATCTAAAGTTACAAGTGGTACGTTTGCAACAGTAAGGATACCGTCACTTTCTGCTTCAAAGATTACTAGTGGTACGTTTGCAACTGCGAGAATTGCAGATGATGCGATTACAGTTGATAAGATAAATGGTCTTACCGATTTAGGTAGTGGGACAGTTATTAGTTCATCAGAACGGACTAAACTATCCGGAATTGAAACGTCAGCAGATGTAACGGATGCAACTAATGTTGCGGCGGCAGGGGCTGTAATGGATGGAGACTTTAGTAGTAATGGATTCATGAAAAGAACAGGCGCAGGAAGTTACACTGTTGACACTAATACATATCTAACTGCTCATCCTAATATTTCAGCCGCTAGTAGTAGTAACAATTCAGGAAGAACATACATTCAAGATATAACATTAGATTCTAACGGTCATGTAACAGGCATTGCAACTGCAACAGAAACAGTAACTAACAGTGATACTCAGTTAACCCAAGAACAAGTAGAAGACTATGTGAATGGATTGATTGTTGCAGGTACAAATGTAACTAAAACATATGACGATGTAGCAGGGACTTTAACCATTGCTTCCACTGGAAAAACACAAGAAGAAATTGAAGATATTGTATCAAGTTTAGTTGTTGCAGGAAGTAATATCACAAAAACATATGATGACTCAGCAGGAACTTTAACTATTTCCTCGACAGATACTAATACTCAATTAACTCTTTTAGATGAAGATAATATGGCTACTAATAGTGCCACAGCAGCAGCATCACAACAATCTATCAAAGCCTACGTAGACACTGAAGTAGCAAGTTTAGTAGATTCTGCTCCGGCTACCTTGAATACATTAAACGAATTAGCAGCCTCTATTGGTGATGACGCTAACTTTTCTACTACAATTACAACTGCGTTGGGTAATAGAGTTAGAACAGATACTGCTAGTCAAGGGTTAAACTCCACTCAAAAATCAAATGCTAGAACTAATATTGGTGTTGATGTTGCCGGGACAGATAACTCTACCAATGTAACTTTGGCTTCTGTTAGTAATAATTATTTAAGTATTTCAGGACAGGCTATTACTGCTGGAACTATACCTTTGACTCTAGGAGGTACAGGAGCAACATCTGCTTCTGCTGCTAGAAGTAATTTAGGGTTGGGGACAGCAGCAGTCTTAGCAGGTAATGGTGCAATCGCTAATGGTAATGCAGGTTTAGTTACAGGAGATGTGGTTTTTGATTATATAACATCACAAGGGTTTGGTTCGGGTAACGGAGACATTACTAGTGTAGTAGCAGGAACTGGACTTAGTGGAGGTGCAACAAGTGGAGATGCAACACTAAATGTAGATGCTGCTCAAACACAAATAACTAGTGTTGGTACTCTAAGTAATTTAACAGTTTCAGGAGATGTTACTGTTGATAGTACGACGTTTAAGATAGATACTACAAACAACCGTGTCGGTATCGGAACATCAAGTCCCGGCTACAAATTACAAGTAGAAGGTTCATTTGCTGCGCAAACTAAGTCTTTCGTTATCCCACATCCTACACAAGAAGGAAAGACATTACAACATGGTTCTCTTGAAGGGCCGGAACATGGGGTATATCATAGAGGTAGAATAACTGGTAGTGATAACATGGGAGTGTCAATAGAACTCCCTGAGTATTGGGAAGAATTAGTTGATGAAGAAACAATTACAGTACAATTAACTGCAAATGGTGAGTTTCAAATGTTATATGTAGAAAAGATAGAAGACAACCGCGTGTTCGTAGGCAATGCAGCAGACGAGGGCGTTGACTGTTTTTACATAATACATGGTGAAAGAAAGGACGTTGGAAAGATGGAGGTTGAATACTAATGGCTGATTCAGATAAAGATATTGTAATTACACCAAATACAGGGAACACCACAAAACCAAAAATAGAATTTACTGGTGCAGATAATTCGGTTAAATATCTACAAGTTAACGATGATGGTAGTCTAACATTCAATGATACGATAACCGCAACATCCGGTTCAGTTGCAAATGGGAATCAAAATTTAGTTACTGGAACTGCGGTGTTTGGTTATATTTCTGCGCGAAATTTTATATCAAACAATTCTAATATAACAGTTGGTAATAATATAGGATTAGCAGGAGCATCAGGTAATAGTTTACGAATTACAACTGCACAAGCGGCCTCTAATGGTGCGATTTTATCATTCGTTGGAAGTGATAATAACAGTATAAGTAATCTGACAATACCATCGGGTGATGGAACAATATCAACTTCTGACACTCAACTTACCACTGAAGAAGTTCAAGATATAGTTGCCGCTATGATAGTCGGCGGTACTAATATTTCCGCAGCATATAATGATTCAGGTGGACTTTTAACTCTTGCAGTAAATGGACATAGAACAGTTACAGCAGGTGGTAACACATTAGGTGCAACAGAAACACTTGCCCTAACTGCTGGCTCTAATGTTACGATTAGTGAAAGTGGAGGAGCAGTTACTATTGCTTCAACAGATACTAATACTGACACAAATACACAGAATGTTTTCACATCCTCATTTGTTGATTCATCTAATGATACTATACTCAGGTTAACTAAAAGTGGTGCATCAAGTGGTACTCAGGACATTAAGTTTGTAGCAGGTTCTAATGTAACATTAACACCTAGTGGAACAAATTTAACTATTGCTTCTACTGATACTAATACACAATTATCATTACTTGACGAAGATAACTTTGCATCAAACAGCGCAACTGCTGCTGCTAGTCAACAGTCAATTAAATCATATGTAGATACTTCAGTTTCTAATTTGGTGGCATCTGCACCTTCTGCATTAGATACTTTAAATGAACTTGCAGCAGCCTTAGGAGACGACGCGAGTTTTTCCACAACAACTGCTACTTCTCTAGGTAATAGACTTAGAATAGATGTAAGTAATCAAGGATTAAATTCTACACAACAGAGTAATGCTTTAACTAATTTAGGAATTACAGCAACATTAGCAGAAATAAACATATTAGATGACGGACTTGCAACAGGAGATATACCTGCATTAGCCACTTCTAAAATCACATCGGGAACATTTGCTGATGCTAGAATAGCACAATCGAATGTTACTCAACATCAATCGGCTTTATCTATAACTGAATCACAAATTAGTGATTTACAATTTAAATTATTACCTGAAGTTCTATTTAACGATACTAATTTTGGGTTCAGTTTACTAATACAAACAGGTACTACTAACGCTGCCCCAACAACAGGTACGCTAGATAATGCAACTTTCAATATAGGATTAGGAAGTAATGTATTTTCTTCATTAACATCAGGAACAAGAAATGTTGCTGTTGGACATGAAGCGGGGAGAAATTTAACAACTTCTGCTAGAAATACATTACTTGGTGCAGAAGCAGGACATGATATTACTACTGGTGGTAACAATGTTGCAATAGGAGATTTAGCCGGAGATAAAATTACTACTGGAAGCCAAAATACGTTGATTGGTGCAGAAAGTGGAGGAAATATTACTACTACATCATACAGTATAGGTTTAGGTAATAAAGCATTACTAGGTTCAACTGGAACAGCAAATATAGGAATAGGTTATCAGAGCCTTAACCATACTTCTCATTCAGGTTCATACAATGTAGCAATAGGACATCAAGCCGCACATAATGCTACGGGGGCAAATGGTAACAACATCGGTATTGGTAAATCATCATTGTATAATGTTACAGGAGGTTATAATTATGCAATAGGTGACGAAAGCGGTCAAGGTATAACTTCAGGTAGTAGTAATATTGCAATAGGAAGTAAATCTTTAGGAGGCTCAGGTACAGTTGTTACAAATGCACATAATATCGCCATAGGTAATAATGCTCTAAAAACTGGAGGTACACTTTCCGGTGGGTTGAATACTGCATTTGGATATGCTACTGGAAGTTCCTTAACAACAGGTCAAGGAAATTTATTATTAGGATTTACAGCAGGGAACAATATTACTACTGGTAGTGAAAATATAGTAATCGGTGCAGCAGATGTACCTTCTGCTACTGGTAATCATCAATTGTCAATATCTGATAATGGTAATGGGTCAGTAGTATGGATTACAGGTGATTCTTCGGGACACGTTTCTTTAGGAAACTATGAATTTAACGCTGACCAAACAGTAGGTTCAGGTCAAGACAATTACGTTTTAAGGTACGACCACTCAACCGGACAAATCGGTTTGGAAGCAGCAGGTGCAGGTGGAGAAAACAATCAAAATGCTTTCAGTAATGTAGCAGTAAGTGGACAAACAACTGTCGCAGCAGATTCAGCAACTGATACTCTTACTCTAGCCGCAGGTGCTAATGTTACATTAACAACTAATGCATCTAATGATACAGTAACTATCGCAGCAACTGATACTAACACCAATACTCAACTTTCAACAGAACAAGTACAAGATATTGTAGGTGGTATGCTTGTTGGAACAGAAACAAGAATTGGTGTAAGTTATGATGATACTAACGGTAGAATTAACTTTGTTGTAGATGATATGACAACAGATACTAATACATTTAGAACAGTAACTGCTGGAGGCAATACACTTGGTTCAAGTGAAACTCTTGCATTTACAGCAGGAAGTAATGTAACAATAACTGAATCCGGTGGTTCAGTAACAATAGCCTCAACAGATACCAACACTAACACTACTTACTCAGCAGGTAGTGGTATTGCTCTAAGTGGAACTACATTTAGTGTTGCAGGAGGAACTGGTTTATCCCAAACTTCTAGTGGGTTGGCATTATCACACTTAGGTATAGAAAGTCTTTCTGACCCTAATGCTGATAGGATTCTAATTTGGGATGATTCAGCAGGGGCTATTGCATTTGCTACACCAAACAGTAACATTTCAATTGATGGTACAAATATTAACACTACTAACACACAACTTTCTACTGAGCAGGTGCAGGATATAGTAGGTGCAATGTTAGTAGGTACTGAAACTAGAATTGGTGTAACCTATGATGATACAAACGGCAGGATTAATTTCGTAGTAGATGACATGACGGCAAACACCCAATTGACGTTGCTTGACCAAGACAATATGAGTTCGAACAGTGCTACCGCCGCAGCAAGTCAACAATCTATTAAGGCATATGTTGATGCAGAGATAGCAGGACTTGTTGATTCGTCTCCTAGTGCATTAAATACCCTAAACGAATTAGCGGCGGCTCTTGGAGATGATGCTTCATTTTCAACTACTACGGCTACTTCTTTAGGAAATAGATTGAGAGTAGATGTAAATAACCAAGGTTTAAACTCAACTCAACAAGGAAATGCACTAACAAATCTAGGAATAACTGCCTCACTTGCTGAGATTAATATTCTAGATGGTGGATTAGCAGCATCTAACATTACTGAAATATCTAATTTGACAGCAGCAGAAGGAGAGCAATTAGAAAATATTGGTAGCACAACAATCTCCGCAACACAATGGGGTTATCTCGGTGGTTTAACTGCGGCAAAAGTAATAGATTGGTCGGTATCACAAACATTTGATGATATTCATCCAAATAATCAACACTCAGCAGGTACTAACCTCACATTAAGCGGTACTACTCTTAATGTTGATGATGCTTTCTTAGTCAATAATGCTAACGATACTACAACGGGTACTATTACTGCGGCTGGTTTTACAACAGCAGGGATAGTTGATGGTGTTAATTTCAAAATAAATGGCGGTCAAGGTTCTGACGGTCAAGTTCTAACTTCAACTGGTTCAGGAGTTGCTTGGGAAGATGCCGCAAGTGGTGGTGATTCAAATGCAGGTGGTGTTAATGGTTCAGCAGGTGCGCCTACATTTTCATTTGCTTCTGATACTAATACAGGAATGTATAGATTAACAGGTGATACTTTAGCATTCTCAGTTGGTGGTTCTAATGCTATGTATATGCAACCATCTAAGGTTGAAGCGAATAAAAGATTTGAAATTATTGCAGGTTCTAATTCTGCTCCGGGTTTGTCATTAGCAGGTGATGATAATACAGGAATATACCGATATGCAGAAAATCAAATAGGATTCACAACAGACGGAACGGCTCAACTATTGATTAAAGATGGTGCAATAGAACCTGTTACTGATAATGATATAGATTTAGGAACATCCTCTCTAAAGTTCAAAAACTCATACTTTGGGTTAGTAGATGCTGAAAACTTCAAAGTAAATGGAGGGCAAGGTAATGACGGCCAAATCCTAACTTCAACAGGTAGTGGTGTTGCATGGGAAAATGCCGCAGGTGGTGGCATAGCAAGTTTAGCCGCAGATACCACTCCACAGTTAGGTGGAGATTTAGATGTTAATGGAAATAGTATTGTTTCAACTTCAAACACTGCAATAAATATTACACCAAATGGAACAGGAGATATACAACTTAATGCTGATACTATTAGAGTAGGAGATTCTAATGCAGATGTTACAATTGCACCTAATATTAGCAGTACAACTGCTAAACTTCAATTTCAATCAGATGGAGATACATTACTTAGAACAGCAAGTGGTACAGGAAATATGTATCTTAATGCTAATTCATTAATGTCAATGCAAGCAACAACTTTTAGATTTGGTACTAGCGGGGGTAATCCAACATTAACTACATTAGGAACAAGTGATTTAACTCTTAATACAAATAGCGGAACAAACTCCGGTTCTATTGTAATTGCAGATGGTGCTAATAGTGATATTAGTATTACGCCAAATGGAACAGGTCAAGTAAACTTAGGTAACTTTCAATTTGATGTAGACCAAAGCGTAGGTTCAGGTCAAGATAATTATGTATTAACTTACGACCATGCTAATACTCAAATTAGTTTAGAAGCCGCAGCAGGTGGTGGTGCTTCTGATATTGGCGCACTAGATGATGTATTGATGGATGCTACTAATTTCACTAATTCACTTTTAATTCAAACCAACAGCGATACATCCGCACCTACAACGGGTACACTAAGTAGTGCTAATGAAAATATAGGAATAGGTAGAGATGTATTCAAGGTCTTAACAAGTGGTTCACAAAACGTATCAATGGGGAGTTACACATTAGATGCAGTTACAACAGGTAGTAACAATACCATCATCGGTCATAATGCGGGAACTAGAATTGAAGATGACTCAGAAAATACATACATCGGTCAGGGTGCAGGTGCTAATTCAATAGGCAGTTTCAACGTAGCATTAGGTTCAAGTACGATGACAGGTAGCAGTTCAACACTTCATACTGGTAGTCATAACGTAGCACTAGGTCGTGGCGCGATGACTAAAGTTCAAGGAGATGCGGCAGGTAACGTAGCGGTAGGTAGAGCCGCGATAAATGAATTAACAACAGGGGATTACAACATAGCATTAGGCTACAATGTAATGTATAACACAACAACAGGTGGTTACAACATTGGTATAGGTCAAAATGCTTTAGAAAGAAATACTACTGAAGGTAATCAGATTGCCATTGGTTCATCCGCTATGGGTGGTGCATATAATCAAGCGGCGACAGGTGCATACAATCTTGCTATTGGGAATCAAGCCTTGAGATATGGCGCACAGGACAATGGAAACTTTAACATTGGAATAGGCTATAAAGCACTTTATGGCTCTAATGGTAATAGTAGTGCTGCTAATTATAATATAGCAATCGGTTATGAAGCGTTAGAGGCAAATACAACCGGAGATAGTAACGTAGCAGTAGGAACACAAGCGTTAGAAGCAAACACAACAGGTACAAGAAATCTCGCAATAGGTTATCGTGCCTTAGATGCCGCAGATACAGAAAACGATAACATAGCAATCGGATATGATGCTTTAGGTGGTTCAGTAGCAGGTGCAGAATACACAGTAGCAATTGGGAATTACACGCTTGATGCTTTAACATCGGGAGATAACAACACAGCAGTAGGCCATAATTCTGCAACAGCATTAATCGAAGGAAATCATAACACGGCAATAGGTTCTTACTCTTACTTTAGAGCAACAGATGGAACATATAATTGTGTTATAGGACAAAACTCAGGTGGAGGTTTAAGGTCGGGTAGTTATAACATAGCAATGGGCTTTAATACAATGGCTCAAGTGAATAATGACGGAGACTACAACGTAGCAATAGGCACACACTCTATGAATGCCGCAACAGGTAATGACGTTAATTATAACACAGCAATAGGCACAAGTTCATTACAAAGTATTACATCAGGCGCGAAGAACATAGCATTAGGACAAACTGCCGGAAATAATATCACTAGCGGAGATTTTAACGTAGTAATTGGTGCAGCAGATGTAACAAGTGCAACAGGTGATAGTCAATTATCAATAAGTTCCGGTGATGGTGGAGTTACTTGGATAACAGGTGCTTCAACAGGTGCAGTAGATATTCCCGGTTCTTTAACAGTAGCGGGTTCAGCAGTTGGTGGTGCTTCTGACCTCAATGGTTTAACGGATGTAATTAGTAATATTACTAACTTTACAGACAGTATGCTAATTTCTACTGATAATGCTGCACCTCCACATGGCACACTAAGTAGTGCCAATGACAATTTAGGGATAGGTAAAGATGCACTTAGAACATTAACAAGCGGTACAAAAAACGTAGTTATTGGTAACTATGCTGGAGATGCTTTGACAACTAGTAGGGAAGTTGTGTTGATTGGATATAATGCAGGTTCGTCAATAACAGGAAGTAAACACGATTCAGTAGTAATTGGTTCTAATGCGCTGTGTGAAGCAGCAGACCCAAGTAACACAGTAGCAATAGGACAAAGTGCAGGTCAATATGCTGAGGGCATTCAAAATGTAATGGTTGGAGTAAGTGCAGGTAAATACTGGCAAAATACCGGCCTTAATTCTCAAAAGAATGTATTTATTGGTAGTAGTGCTGGAAATAGAGGAACAGTTAATGGTGAACAAACATGGGTTACTGTTGTTGGCGCAGATGCCGGTAGTAGAACAGCGATAGGGTCTTTTTCAACAATTATAGGTGGTGGTTCAGGGCTATGGTCTCCCGGACAAAGTAATACATTTCTTGGTCAGTATGCAGGTCAAGGAAATGCTAACGTAACTACATCCTCTAACAATAATATAGCAATTGGTAAACAGGCCTTGTATGGTCATCAAATGACATCTTCAGGTAATAACGTAGCAATTGGGCCTTCAACGTTGTATAATACTACAACAGGTTCTTTGAATATTGCTCTTGGTAATAGTGCCTTAAATGATGTAACATCAGGCGGCAACAACATAGGTATAGGATTCGGTGCGGGGGATTTAATAACAACTGCTGATAAAAACATTACAATTGGTTATGATGCTGGAAATAATATTACAACAGGTTCTAACAACGTAGTTATTGGTGGTGCTGATGCGCCTTCTGCAACAGGTAATGACCAATTAGTTATCGCATCCGGTGATGGTTCACCTACATGGTTAACAGGTAATTCGTCAGGAGTTGTTGACTTTCCCAATGGAACAACAGGTACAGGTTCTTTCTACATTACAGCAGAAGAAAGTAATTGGCAATTAAATGTAGGTGAGTCAAATGGTTTCCATTGGTCTTTTGGTAACGGTGCTGATATAGGAGATGCACCTTCTAGTAACGCAAAGAACGAAGGTATTGCACTACCTGTTGATTGTACACTAAAGTTCTTACATTTAAACTGTGCAAATGACGGTAATGAAACCGCAGGTAACAGTGCAACTGTTCAGATATACAAAGCAACTTCGGCCACTGCTACTCAATCGGCAGTTGCTAATACTGGAATAACTGCTACTGTTGCGACAAATGGACACGGTGTATCTGCTACTGGTGATTATGACGTTGATTTTAACAAGGGAGACATTATTCTTTTCCGTTCAACTACGGCTAATCAGTCAGGTATATATGTCGGAAGAGGAACAATATCAGCATATTTCGTAGAGAGGTGATTAGATGGTGGAAGAAACAGACATGGATTTAATGTGGGCAAAAATGAGAAGAGTGAGAAATGCACTGCTGTTGCAGTCGGATAAATATGTATTGCCTGATTTATGGGAAGGATATACAGTTGCACAAAGAGGTGAAGTTAGAAGATATAGAATGGAACTTCGAGATTGGCCTGAAAATATTGATACTCCATTTAGTCTAGGAACTAAACTACCTGCTAAGCCTTCTTTTGTAAAAGATGTAGGAACGTACAACCTTAGAAGATAAAAGATGTAAATAACTTTGACAACAGATTTTGAAAACTTTCTAAAATTTTCAAAAAAAAGGGCGCGAGTCAGATGATGACTTGAACAAACCATTTTAATATTCCAATTGATATTAATACCAATCCGAATCCTAAAATTAATTTATCGAAATCATCCATCTGACCACAACGCTTTACATTCTCTACATTGCCAAATGTATAGGGTTTCTTTTGACCCTACTACTTTACCTTTAATTCGTCTAGGGATAGTTTCCCTAGAACAAAAGGAACAGGTTTTATGGAGAGCCACTGCGACCACGTTCTTCGTCAATTAACGTATCCATGTACTCTTCAATAGTGCGTTCGGAATATTTTGAATTCCCGAATGCAGCAAAGAATAACAAGGATATGATTATGACGAATACAATCCAACCTACTATTTCCCAAGTTGACATTACCAAATCACCTCCAATTCTTTCATTTCTTCTTTTTCAATGGAGAAACCTTTCACCATTTTATTTTCTTTTCCATGTACCCACAAATCATAAACTAATTCGCAGTCTTTTAAACAATAATCTGCTACTTCAGTAAATTTCCCTGCTTTCCAAACTAACGGTGCATCTGCACTATCCATTAATTTTTCTGCACCTAGTGTATGATGTACTAAATTAGAAAGACTATATCTTTCACCGTGTTGTTTGTTTAGAATTCTACTGGTATCAATATACGCTTTGTCATCTAAATATTCTTTAATACAATAAATATCCATTGCATTTTTTAGTACCGCTAAATCAAAGGCAACAATATTGTGTCCCAATAATATACCATCATTTTGCCTGTGGTCATCTAAATCAAATTTTAACTGTGATAGTGGTTTAACAGACACATTTGATTTCCTAATAGATTTAATAGGTTCATCAATGTAAACTGTCCCTTGATTACCGTCCCATGTACATACAGTAGAAACTTGAAACATATGGGTATTTCCCCATCCACCAATCTCATGTGAATAGTTCTTGGTTTCAATATCTAATGCTAAAACATTCATTCTTCGCCACTGTCCCCTGCTGTCCAAAGATTTGCTAACTTTTTAGCCTGTGCTTCGGCAGGATTAGGTGCTAAGAAAATATTAGGTTTAACCATCCATGCAACTAAGTGTTCACCCCCACCAACAGTTATCATAGTTGACAAATACCAACCATCTTTCCCATATGTATTAAGGGATTCATTTATTATTTTCGGGCCATCGCTAACGTTAAACACCAAAAACTGATGCTCATATGTATCTTTTTTACTCATTTTTCTTTTCCTCCTTTACTTTCAAATATGTTCTTACTCCTATTTTTTTGTCCTCAAACATATGTGAAATTTCTTTGTACCATCTATAAATTGTAGATTGTCCCTTTTTAGTATCCTCTCTGACCATCTCCATTAACAGATTCTTGTTTACCCATCCTTCATCATCTCTTTTCTTTAACTTTTCGTAGGCTCTATAAAATGCTGCTTTATTAACTCGGTCGTGTAAAGCGTGGGTTTTAACCTTTAACGCTACGTCAAGCCACGACACCAGCGATTTATAGCATTGTCGAATGAGAGAAGATGCTTGTCGGACGTGTCTAGCAGTAACTATGTACCTTTTTGATTTGTCTTTTATGTTGGGTGCTTCTGCAATACAGCATAATATAGAGAACCTTACCATTGTCTGATTCATCCTAGTAATGAAGTTTCCAGCAATCTCAAAAACTTCAGGTCTACTATCAGAAATATAGTTTCTCATTTTATATGATTCATTTTTTAGTGCATCATTATATCCTTTACCGAATTGAATTGTTGTTAAAGGGTCTTCACCATTTTCCTTGAACCTTTGATATAAATTATCATAAATTATAACAAAATTTTCAGCGAATCTTTTTATTGGTGCTTCATTAGATTTGATAAATCCTACTTCATCTAATATTTGGTCACGTAGTTCATCTTGTACTTCTTGTGGGATTTCTTTAACAAACATAGTAGAACGTTGAGTTACACCCTTTTCTGCTACAACATTAGTTAATGTTTTAGGAATATAAGATGTAGCGTAAACACTGCGTTTACAGTCACATACAATTATATTACCATCCTTAAGTTTCTTTTTAATTAAGTATCCTTCTCCCCATAGAGTGTTCATTAGTTTATTCAAATACATAACAACATTTTCCTTGTGTTGCGATTGTTTGAATACTCCTGAATATTCAAATTCATCATACGCAATCAAACCTTCACCTTGGAAACCACCGTTTATCTGAACATATTCTTCTTCGTATGTTATGTTACCATCATCATCTTCATGAGGAACTCTTTCTTTAGCAATTGAACCAATTAGAGCCGCATCAGTAGTATCGTCAACTCCGAACACATCGAAATCAGTACCATATTTACTATTAATTATCTTAAAGGTTTCATTTGTTACTGGCCCAAAGAAATTGTACATTTCCGATTTACCAGTACCCGATGTCTGCAACCAAATGAAATGTATCCTAGTGTCATCCCTTCTTCTACCACTTGGGATTGCAACCATATCTTTACACAGTTGTCCTAATAATACATAGAAACCAATTGTTGCAGGTATTTCATTATATTTAGAAACCTCAACTGCACTTTTAACATATTCTTCTACGATTTTAGGTAGAGAGTTATCTGTTTTTCTATCACGTGGAATTATCGGAACGGCATCATTTGTTAGTCCTTCGTAGTATAATCTATCTTCATCATCACTTGTATATATATCATCATATTCATTATTCATTTATATCACCATTTTATCTTCGGAGTTTAATACTCCTAGTATTCTTTTTGCTAGGACATTACCAAGTCCCTCTATCTCACTTATTTCTTCTATCGAAGCCTCGCCTACTTCCATTATAGAACCAAACTTCTTAATTAACAACTTTGCCTTCTTTGGACTTATACCCTTGATAGTACAAAGTACATCTATACGTAAATCAGTAGTAGAAATTTTCTTTCTAACTAGACTTGGCGTATGAATTTCTCTATCTATTGGTTGCATTTTAGATACAACCGATATGAGCCGACCTGCCTCCTTAGCACTGTTAACCCATATAACACTACAATCAGTGTCTAATATTATTTTACCAAATGCCCCATCAAACTTATTTCTAAGTAAACGTGCTTGGTTTCCTCTATTTTTTGTTACCTTAACAAAGGTAAGATAATTTTCTATTGCTTCGGAAAAAGTACCATATACTATTACTACATTGTTCAAGAATGTAGCATCCATGTTATCTATCTGATTCCATAACCGTTTGTTTATTACTGATTGTAGAAAGTCAAAAGACGACTTGGCTTCAAAACATACATTTGCAAAAACATAATCACCTACATCTAACCACATCTTTTCATATGGTATGTTTAACATTTCACAGTTTCTTATTACATGTTCTGTTAGTTCTGAATTTTCCCTACTATCAATTTTAAGTACTTCCATCATAATACCTCCAACATTTCCCTACACAATATCCTTGTGGGATAAGAACGTTAGTACAACTAGGTGCATTGTATCCTTTTTCAACTATACCCCTAACATATTTTCTACTTGTCCTAACATCCCAATCCAACCACACATCTTCTTGATTAGACAGTATTTCCAACTCAGACATTATAGTGTTAGTTATTTCTTCATTCTGCTCGGAGGATACGTTTCTGTTACCTAAACTTAGTAAGTCTCTGAACCACTGAACTAAGTATACTCTAGCATAATGACTAGGGTTCTCTACCATGACAGCATTATGTAAGCAGGGTAACATAGGTAATCTACCTACTGGTTTTGGTATTTCTATGTCTATGTCATCCATAGATATAGGTTTCATTTCAGGAAAGACTACTAATTTTGTACCATGAGAACTTTGTATTCTTCTAGGTTTCTTAGCCATTGTTAATATTTCGGATAGGTCTTTTCTTAGGTCATCAACTAACAAAGGAATACAGAAATATGGATTACCATTTTCATCTGAACTACTAAGATTCATCGAATTAGGAAGCCTACGTAGTCTATTAGTTTGAATACCTGTCCTATCCAATGTAGGAATATCTTCACTGATTGAGGAATAATACTGTTGAATGCCCCGGATATCATTTACTTGTTCACCAAAGACAAAGACATGGAATCCTTTACCACTAAAATACATTTTGAATATGATATCTCCTTCTATTAATTTCGATACTACCTTCTTTACGTCTCGATATGCATTATCTAATGGTTCATCATGTGCATCAAAATCTAAGAAAGCCCTGTCTAATATGACAGAATATTCTAATTTTATCCCATTACTAAAATCACTAAAATCATAAACAGTTGTGTAACAATTCATCTTTCCATTGAACAGATTAAACCATTCAATAAATTCATTTTTTGTCTGTACTATCTTTCTTTTCATCTGTGGTGCGTTTCTTAGATGGCTTCCTGCCCACACTTCTCTTGGTATCTTCATTTTTATTTTCCTCCTTAAATGAGACTTTTGCTTTGAGCAATTCTGCTCTAACAATCTCTGCTATTTTTATTCTTAATTCTGCCATAATAGTATCCATATACAAATGGCCGAAGGGCGTTCTTTCTTCTGCGAAAACTTCTGTGTCCCATACTAATTTTATTTTTTCAGTTGTTGGCATTTTGTCATAAACAGTTTGTGCTAAATTCTCTACTGTTTCTGACACGTTTGCAATCTCCGAAAAAGACCACACCTTTTGATTCAATTCTTGTTTAACTAATTCTTCTATCATTTTTTATTCCTCTCTCTATATTCTTTCTTTCTTCTAAAATATTCTTTCCACTTCATTTTCTCCACCTCTTAATTGTAGTAGATACTTTTCCTATGAAATATATTATTCGCACTGTCCATGTACCTTTCATTAAAACCAACTCTCCATATTAGCCGCATCACATATCCCAAAGAAACTACAATTAGCACATGTTTTAGCAAAATACTTTGCTGAAAATATACCCGTCTCATATGAATGTAAAAGTTGCGCTATGTTCTTTTTTAGGGAAGACATACTACTCTTTTTTACCTTCTCAATATGTATGTAGTTAGCAGCCGGATAATACCAGCCCCAATGTGATATTGGTATTTCGGGGTCTAATCCCATTGCTATCAATTTATCCTCAGGTGTATTTTCAAATAACAATTGGTAGAATGCCATTTCTTTCCTCATCATGGTAGTTTTCCAATCTTTCCACCCACCTGTTTTCAACTCCATTGGTATGTACATGTTACCCTCTTGAAACATTCTATCAATAATACCTTGCAAATGTACTACGTAGTCTTGCTTCAATTCAAACTTAGGGTGTGTATTTTTATCTATCACAACCTTCGCATCTAACATTATTTCATTAATTACTGGTAGAAACTTATCGGTTGTTCCTTCTGTAACAGATTCCATAAACCTATTCGCCTCGAAAATTGACATGGCTTCATACATTTCTGTGTTATCGTCAATTGGATGCAAACTCATACAATAGTTGATTAACTCATTATGTGATAGAGATTCTGCTTTTTTAACATCAAAGGTATTAAAGAAATCTTCTCTAGCATTATGCACTAAAGTACCTATCAACATAACTGGCGTTGAATCTATTGGTAGTCCTTCTTTATATTGAAACTCATATCTTTTAGGACACCAATTATATGAACCCATAGAAGATTTAGATATCTTCAGAATAGGTTCTGTTCGTTTAGCATCATCACTTGTGTAAGTTTCAGGATTCCACTGATATGTATATTCATTTGTGTTACTACTTCTTCTACTCATTTTTATTCCTCTGTGTCATTACTTTTGTTAAATCTTGCATAAAGATATTCATGCAATCAACACATGTACAATCTTTACTATGTTGTTTAATTTCAACAACGGTAGTATTCATTTTTTTCGCTTCTTCGATTAGATTTGAAGGAGGTTTTGATATAAGTGTAATTACACCTTTATCATAAGTCAATCCAATATATTCTCTTGAATCAAAGAATATATTTTGTTTCTTATCACGATTAACTATTACTGTTTTATTTTTTCTAGATGATAGTTTTGTTTTAACCTTACCAATATCAGACTTAATTTCTTTTTTATAGAAAGAAAACCAGTCTTTAATCCATGTTGAAAAAGAAGATGTGCGTTTTTTTATATTATCCACTCTTCTCTTATTAGTCCATGATAGACTACTGTATAAATTATCTAAAACCATTCTTCCAAACTCCTTTGATTAACGTCTCGCATAATTTGTAGTGTGTTCCATCCCATTGCATTGAATACTGGTTCAGCCTTTTTAACGACTGATTCAGCATAATGTCTCCAATCAGGAGTAAACTGATTGAATTTATCTGCCGTTAATAGTGAAATATAGTTAGGAACAACTGTTTTACCAGTTATTGGATTATAGTAATTATTGTTACAATCCTTGATTCTAATATAAAGATAAGAATCTTCTATTGGTTCATATCCTAATTTATGGTTGAATAGTACACCTTCAATACCCGAACCAATTGTGGGTCTTTTTCCACCAATAGTTTGGAAGGACTTGGGTGCAGCACAACATTCTTCTTCCATTAATTCAAAAATTGTACTTGTCTTTCTACAATTTTGACAGACAACCTTAAATCTTTCTTCGCGATATCTACTTCGCTTGATAATATCTGATAATGGTATCTGTCCATGCATAACAGAATTATATTTCTCATTTAAGTAAGAAACTATTTCTTGTTCAGGTATATTGTTAACCCATTTTTTGAGAAGACTGATTTGCGTTTCCTTGGCTAATTTAGTTGAAGAAACTCTTTTAGCAGTGAAACCTGTCATAACAAATTCCTCTTCTTCTAAGAAGTCCCCATCTTTCCAAGTAATTAACCCTGCATTTCTATTTTTAGTAGCCCCTACACCTAATGATTTGAAGTATTTTTCAAATTCTAAGGTTACAGGATGTTCTTTCAGACCCATAACATTGGGAAATAGTTCTCTAACATGTTCATTTAACACTACTAGTGCTTTTTCGGCAGTTTCAATGTTATTATCTTCTATTTTTACATAAATAGAATCAGTATGTCCATACACTACCTTCATATTAAGTTCACATCCTGTAATAGTGATATCGCACCATATAAAAAGATAAAAACGATAGAAATCTTTGTAAATATTCTAAATACAGTATTAATATCTTTAAAAATCTGAATTGCTATCTGTTTTCTTAGTTCAAAAGGAGATAATTCTTCTTTTTCTTCTAAAAGAGACTCAGATAATTTTATTTCTGCGGTTTCAATAGGCATTATAGTTCCCTCACTTTGAATGCGGCTGCTCTGATTGCTTCTCTAGCACTAGCAGTTATACTAGCAGCCAAATCAACATCTGCCCAACCAAATCCCTGAAATGCAACAATACCATAAAAAGAAGCCATCAATCTCTTGACTGCTAATTGATTATTGTTCCATTTAATGTAGTCGCCTTTAGTTTCGGCTTCTTTCATTTTTTTCTTATACTCATTTCTTAAATCTTTAAGTTCAAGAACGGCTTTTGGTAACAGACCTAATTTGTCTGTTTTGTAATATCTCATATCTTCACTAGTAAGTTCAGAGAAATCTTTAGGTGTTTTTATATTAACACCAAACTCTGTTACTACGTTGGATTTAGTTTCCCATGAAATATTTCTTGCTATCATCATAGATGGATATAGTCCAGCAAAGTCAAATGCTGCTACACCCAAATGGAGTCCATTAGTACCCTCACTCAATGGGTCATATACCATTGCTCCATCATAGTTTATTCTGTCACCTTTCCTTCCCGTAGGTGCTTTCCATGAGGCATTACGCATTAAATATATTCCTCCCATATTGCTTGCATCGAA
>Ga0181417_1000014_pt1 | contig 56076 bp, 57 predicted proteins | sample 40SPOviralmetaG_FD_130142 | JGI IMG/M metagenome (GOLD analysis project Ga0181417, IMG submission 130142) | Marine viral communities from the oligotrophic San Pedro Time Series (SPOT) site, San Pedro Channel, CA, USA - 40 SPOT_SRF_2013-02-13 | ecosystem: Environmental > Aquatic > Marine > Strait...
AACTTAGTAGTACAAGGTACAGCTTCATTCCAACATGCAGATAATTTAGATGTAGCGGATAGATTTATTCGTTTAGCTTCTGGTTCAACTGCAGTAGGAGATGGTGGTATTGTTGTTCAACAAAATGGTCCAGCTAATGGTGAAGCATTTGCTTATGATGCTGCAAAATTAAGATGGAGTGTTACAGGTTCATTTAACCCTGCAACAGAATCTTATACACCAGATGCATTTATGGCAACTGTAGTTGAAGGAGCAGCAAATGATCCAACAGCAGTAGTAGCTAAATATACTAAGAAAGGTAACATATTCGTAGCTAATAACCAGGAAATTTGGATTTATTCATAATAAAATAAATCAAATTAATGGGTTTTAAAGCAGGAAATACATCAATAGGAAAGGCAGACCCACTTATGGGTCTGCCAATCTTAACTCAGGAAGAAGTTTTTTATTTATTAGATATAATTCGTACACACAAATTTGAAGGAGCGGATATGGAGAAAATTTATAATTTAACTTTGAAACTCCAAAAAATGTACGTAGATTTAAATAAATTTAAAGATTCAAAATAATGGAAGAAAAATACGATTTAGAGGGATTTACTATAAGAGAAATTAGAGCATTAAGGGTTGCCTTAGATACTATTAACATAAATGGAATCGACGCTGCGTTTATTAGAGACTTACAAATTAAAATAAATACACATATTCAGTCTATAGAAGCGGGCATAGCAGAAAATACTCCACCTTCTCAAGAAATAGAAACATCCTAATATTTATAACCATATAATTTACTATGGCAAATTGGAGAGAAATAATTATAAGCGGATCTGACGCTGACTTAAGGTCTGTAACGTCTTCACAAGCCGATATAAAGACAGGTTTAACAGCAAGTGGTTTAATATATCCATCCTCAGATGGAGCAAATACACAGGTTATTCAAACCGATGGCTCTGGTAATTTAAGCTTTGTAAATAAAGATACAGGACCTCAAGGTGCAACAGGTGCTCAAGGAGCAAATGGAACACAAGGTGCAGGTGGTACTCAAGGTACAGATGGAACCCAAGGAACAGACGGAACTCAAGGAACAGACGGAACACAAGGTGCAGATGGTGCTCAAGGTACTACAGGTGTAGGAACTCAAGGTGCTACAGGTGCTCAAGGTCTTAGTGGTGATTTAGGTAATAAAGGAGAACCAGGTCTTCAAGGTGCTACAGGTGGTCCAGGTGGTGCAGGTGTTCAAGGTGGAACAGGTGCACAAGGACAAACAGGTATTCAAGGTTTAACAGGAGCACAAGGTACAGATGGAACTCAGGGTACAGATGGTACACAAGGTACAGATGGTAATTTTGGAGGTGCTTCATTTGATTATACTTTTGATTCTACAGTTCCAGGAACTCCAGCAGACCCAGGAACAGGTAAATTACAATTAAATTCAGCAGCAGGATCAGCAGCAGGACAAAAAGGTGCTACTAAAATGTACATCGATGTTGAAGATGATGATGGCAATAGTATTCAGTCATTTTTATCATCAATTGCTGCAGTCACGTCAGCTGTTAAAGGTCACGTTAAAGTGGCAAATAGAACGGATGCTACGCAATTTATATTATATAGTATAACGGACTTAGATGATAATACTGGTTGGTGGTCAATCACAATAGCATACCAAGCTTTCTCAACAGATTCTCCATTTACCAACTCAGAAGATATATTAGTTTCTTTTGTCACTACAGGTGATAAAGGACAAAAAGGACAAAAAGGTGCAGAAGGAATAGGATCTCAAGGTGCACAAGGTAATACAGGTATACAAGGTATAACAGGATTTGGTACACAAGGTGTAACTGGTCCTCAAGGACCTACAGGTACTCAAGGTACAGATGGAACACAAGGTGATACTGGATCACAAGGTTCAACAGGAACACAAGGTGAAACTGGTATTCAAGGTTTAAATGGTGAAAAAGGTACAAAAGGACAAAAAGGTGAAGTAGGAGCACAAGGTGATACTGGATCACAAGGTACAGATGGTACTCAAGGAACAAATGGTACTCAAGGAGCAGATGGTGCTCAAGGTACTCAAGGTACTGATGGAGTACAAGGTGATATTGGTACTCAAGGTGGTACAGGTACAAAAGGTGAAAAAGGCCAAAAAGGTCAAGATGGTGTTCAAGGTGGAGATGGAACAAAAGGTGAACAAGGTATTCAAGGAGCAACTGGAGCACAAGGTACAGATGGAACTCAAGGTACAGATGGTACACAAGGTACACAAGGTATAACAGGAGTTGGAACTCAAGGAGCTACAGGTGCCCAAGGAGATACTGGTGCTCAAGGAGATACTGGTGCACAAGGTAACACAGGTATACAAGGTGAAGAAGGTAATGTAGGTAGTCAAGGTGTAGGTGGTGCTAAAGGTTCAATTGGAGCTGATGGAGCAAATACCTATTCTTATAACTTTAGTACAGCAACTAGTGGAGACCCAGCAACTGGAATAGTAAGAACAAATAACTCACAAACAAATTTAGCTACTCAAATTGTATTTGATTATAGAGATGCTGATGGTAATGGTATTCCAACACCAACAGCTCCAGGTATATTAACAATTAGAGATAGAAACGATTATTCTGAATTTATAACATTTTCAATTACAAGTGTATCAGGACCAACTAGTAATATAATTACTTGTGTTGGTAGTGTTACAGCTAGTAGTGCAGCCAATCCATTTGGTAATACTTCAGATATAGCAATATCATTTATAGAATCAGGTGCTAAAGGTGATACTGGAGCACAAGGTGCTACTGGACCAGATAATTCAACACAAGGTGCTCAAGGAGCAACTGGACCAGATAATTCAACACAAGGTGCAACAGGAGCTAAAGGTGCTCAAGGTGCAGATGGTGCAGATAATTCTACACAAGGTGCTCAGGGTATACAAGGTTTAACAGGACCAGATAATTCAACTCAAGGAGCCCAAGGAACAGATGGTGCTGATAATTCTACTCAAGGTGCTCAAGGAGCAACTGGACCAGACAATTCAACTCAAGGTGCTCAAGGTGCAGATGGTGCAGATAATTCTACACAAGGAGCACAAGGTGTACAAGGTACAATAGGACCAGATAATTCAACACAAGGTGCTCAAGGTACTACAGGTCCTGACAATTCAACTCAAGGTGCTCAAGGTGCAGATGGAGCAGATAATTCTACTCAGGGGGCACAGGGTGCTACAGGACCAGATAATTCAACTCAGGGTGCTCAAGGTACTCAAGGTTTAACAGGTCCAGATAATTCAACACAAGGTGCAACAGGAGCTAAAGGTGATACAGGTGCAGATGGTAATTTTGGAGGTGCTTCATTTGATTATACATTTAGTACAACAGTACCAGGTGTACCTTCAGATCCAGGAACGGGTATATTACAATTAAACCAGACAAATCAAAATACTGCAACTGCAATTTATATTGATGCTACAGATGATAGTAGTAATAGTATTGTTTCATTTATGACAACAATTGCTAATGCTTCATCTACAATAAAAGGTCATGTTAGAATATCAGAAAAGTCTAATACAAATGATTTCTTATTATTCCAAATAAGTGCTGTAGCAGGTCAAGATACAAACGCTTGGTATATTTTAACAGTAGCAAATGAAGCATCATCAGCAACTAGCCCATTTGCCAATACAGATGATATAGTTGTTTCATTCCAAGTAACAGGTGATAAAGGTGATACTGGAGCACAAGGAGCACAAGGAGCAGATGGTGCAGATAACTCAACTCAAGGAGCTCAAGGTACTCAAGGTTTAACTGGACCAGATAACTCAACTCAAGGAGCACAAGGTGCTACTGGACCAGATAATTCAACACAAGGTGCTCAAGGTGCTACTGGACCAGACAATTCAACTCAAGGTGCTCAGGGTACAACAGGACCAGATAACTCTACACAAGGAGCCCAAGGTGCAGACGGAGCAGATAATTCTACTCAGGGAGCACAAGGTGTACAAGGTACTATAGGACCAGATAACTCTACACAAGGAGCCCAAGGAACAGATGGTGCTGATAATTCAACTCAAGGTGCTCAAGGAGCAACTGGACCAGATAATTCAACTCAAGGAGCCCAAGGTACTCAAGGTATAACAGGAGTTGGAACTCAAGGAACAATTGGTAGTTCAGGTGCAATAACAGCTCCATATACCTACGATCAAACTACCACTCCTGACTCTTCAGTAGGAAATGGTAATATAAGATTTAGTAATTCTACTATAGCAAATGCTACTAGCGCTTATGTAAGAGATACAGATGTTAATGGAGACAATTGGGCTACTTTTTATGATGCTATAGATGCTGTAAGTAATACAACTGCTAAAGCATATATGCAAGTTTCATTAAAGGGTGATTCTAGTAAATTTATATTATTTAAAATAACAAATATAAGTGATGGTACTAATATAAAAACTTTTACTATAGCAGATGAAGCTTATTCTTCAACAACACCTTTTTCTAATGGGGATAAATTATATTTATCTTTTAGTGTTGTAGGTGATGATGGAGGAACAGGACCCGCAGGTACAAAAGGTGCTCCTGGAAATAATGCAGGATTAAATTATGATTATGAAACCAGTACAAATATGGCTGGTGCTGCGGGTGCAATTAGGTTTAATAATACTACAATTGGATCAGCTACTCAAATTTCATTAGCATTAGAAGATGCCGATGGTGTTAATCACAATAATTTATGGTCAAAACAATCACAATTAATAATTACTGGTGAAAGTTCAGGTGATATTATTACAGTTGCTGATTATAGTATTAATACTATTAATGCAACAAGAGCATTATTAGATGTTAGTGCTGCAGATGTACAAGCTGCTGGTACTTTTACTAATGGTGAGAGTGTAAGAATACAGTTTACTAATAATGGAGCTAAAGGACAAAAAGGTGCAACAGGAGTAGCTAATTTATCAGGTGATGTAAGTGATAGATTAGTAACAGCAGATGGTAGTGGAGGATTAGTTGGTGAACCTAATTTTACATTTGATGGATCTACATCATACTTAAATGGTAAGTTAACAATTGATCAACAAGCATTATTAACAACAGGTACAGTAGCATTTAATCCTAAAGATGGTTCAAATGCAACAGTAGCAGCATTAACAGGTAATTTAACAATTACACTTGATAGAGCAAATCATTGGGAAGCTGGTGATACAGGTGTTATAAGAATAAAACAAAGTGCATCTACAGCCAGAACAGTAACATTTACACCTTCAGCGGGTAGTAATGTATATTTAAATGGTAGTGCATTTACAATGCCTACTACTTTAAGTTCACAAGTTGTAATTGGAATATATTGTGATGGTACAGATTTCTTCTACACAGTTGGTTCTACAGCTAGTTTAGGTACTAAAGGTGCACCAGGAGGAACAGGACCACAAGGTGCAAGTGGTACTCAAGGTACAAATGGTACTCAAGGTACAAATGGTACTCAAGGTACAACAGGAGCAGGACCACAAGGTGCAACAGGTGCAGGACCACAAGGTGCAACAGGAGCAGGACCACAAGGTGCAACAGGTGCAGGACCACAAGGTGCAACAGGAGCTGATAATTCAACTCAAGGAGCAACAGGTGGAAAAGGAGAACCAGGTGCAGATAATTCTACTCAGGGTGCTCAAGGTAAACAAGGTATAGATGGTACAGGAACTCAAGGTGCAGATGGACCACAAGGTGCAGATGGAGCAGATAACTCTACTCAAGGAGCAGATGGACCACAAGGTGCAGATGGAGCAGATAATTCAACACAAGGTGCTCAAGGTGCTACAGGTGCAGATTCAACAGCAGCAGGACCTCAAGGAGCAGGTGGAGCTCAAGGTGCAGATGGACCATCAGGTCCAGGTGGTGCAGTAACAGCATTTACAAATGGTTCAAATGATAGAGTTGTAACAGCAACAGGTGCAGCAGGTATTAATGGTGAAGCTAATTTAGTATTCAATGGAGATCATTTAACAGTATCAGCTGGTGGACTTCATGTTGGATCAGCAGTAGTCCCAGCAACAGTAGGTAAAATTACAGCTACAAATGACGTTGTAGCATTTGCATCATCAGATAAAAGATTTAAAGATAATATTATACCTATTTCTAATGCTTTAGAAAAAATAAAACAAGTAAGTGGTGTTGAATTTGATTGGAGACCATTAACTGAGGAACAAAAGATTTGGTTACACAGTAACGAAGGACATGATATTGGAGTAATAGCTCAAGAAATAGAAGAAATTTTACCTGAAATCGTAACTACAAGAGAAAATGGATATAAAGCTGTTAGGTATGAAAAAATTGTTGCCTTATTAATTGAAGCTATTAAGGAACAACAAATCCAAATAGATCAATTAAAAGGTAAATAATGGCAAATCAAAATTTCTTTAGGGTAATGCAAGGAGGAACTTGGCAAGTTACATCAGAAGCTGATTGGCCTGTACTTACTTGTCAATTAGAATTAGGAGATTTTGCAACTGCTACCCCAGCACAATTCCCAAATTATCAAAGTTTTAAAAATTATAGTGGATTATATCACCAACAACAAGCAATAAATTCACGTTATGATGGTGGTGACGCTAGTTTGGTTCATTATATGTACACTAGTTGGTGGGGTACCTCATCTTTTTCAGATGGTGCTCCATATAAACAATTAGTTTATCAGTATATGTATTCTTCCTCAGATTCTACAGCTCCAAATCTTGGTAGTTTTGAACTTTGGCAAAGTCCAACTAATAATACAGCATCGTTAACATTAAATGCAGCTACATTAGGATCTGGATTATCACCTGCATTTGGAGCTATACAATCAATACAAGTACCAGATACTGGTTCTGTGGTACAATTCGGGGTTAGACAAGGATCAGCATTATCAAACATAACACAATATCAATTAACTTCAAATTTTGATATAACCACTTTAAACACCAGTACTAGGACTGTTAGACGAATAGCAGCAGTAACCCAATCATTAACTCAAAATGTTGATCAAATATCTTTTGGTTATACTGGTTCTCATTTATATCAATTCCACAGAGAAGTTGATTTTACTGCAGAAAATGATCCTATGTGGACTTGTTGTACTATTTTCCATTTATCTAGACCCTATGATTTGGCATCAGCAACATCAACCTCTTCTTTTTGTATAGAGGAAGAGTTAGGTATTGACCCTTATCCTTTTGCAAATAAATCATTCGTAAATTGTACAGTTGTAAATATATCTCAGTCTAATTATAGTTATCCATTTCAATGGGCTTCAAGTTCTTTCTTTTATGTTAATTCTGCAAATGACTATGTTAGATCATTTATAGTAAATAGAGCTGGTAATATTGAAGGAAGCGTAGTAACCTTATCACCATCAGATTTCCCACGAGAAATACATTATGTATCACCATTTACTTATCAAGATAATAGTACTTACCAGTATACTCAATTAATGGTATCTCGTTCTCTCTCCCCAATTGACCCTAATAATATTAATCATAATGTAGAAAGAACTGGATCATGTATGTCGCCTTATGTTAAACCAACAGGCTGGTTCCAATTATAAAATTATTTGAGTTTTTATTTGTTTTTCCGTATATTATTCATATGTATGACTATATTATAGGCCATAACGGAAGTGGGCTCAATGAGTAACCAACCATAATAAAAAGATTGACATGCCAAATTGGAAAAAAGTAGTTGTATCCGGTAGTGATGCAGATTTAAACAAAATTAAAGCAGGGAAGTATTTCGTACGTCCCACAGGTTCAGGATCATCACCCTCTAAAGCTTATCAAATTCCATTTTTTGATACATCTTCGGGAGATAATTTTGATACTTTATATAAAGACTCACAAAGTAAACTATTTTGGTATCCAGCAGGTGGCCTTAATGTAATTGGAAATATTACCTCTGCAGGGTTTATTACAGGTAGTAATATCGTTGCTTCAACTTCACTTACAGGTAGTAATTTACATATAAACAATTTATCAAATGGAACATCAGAAACTCGAATATTAGTTTCAAATACATCGGGTGATATAAAATATAGAACAGATTTATCCTTAACTGGACCTACAGGTGCACAAGGTGCTGACGGAACACAAGGTTCTACAGGTGCTAAAGGTGTAGTAGGACCACAAGGTGCTACAGGACCACAAGGATCTAAAGGAGCAACAGGACCAACAGGACCAACAGGTTCAACTGGTGCTAAAGGTGCTACTGGAGATCAAGGTGATGTTGGTGCTCAAGGTACAAATGGACAAAAAGGAGCTACAGGTGCTACAGGACCTACTGGTCCACAAGGAACAACAGGTACTCAAGGTACAACTGGTCAAAAAGGTGTAGTAGGACCAACAGGTCCAACAGGACCAACTGGAGCTCAAGGAGCAGATGGTGCTCAAGGTTCAGTAGGTAACCAAGGACAAAAAGGAGCAGTAGGACCAACAGGACCAACTGGTGCCCAAGGTGCAGATGGTCCAACAGGGCCAACAGGTTCTCAAGGTACAGTAGGTACTACAGGTGCTCAAGGTGCTATAGGAGCTACAGGACCAACTGGTCCAACAGGTGCTCAAGGTGCTGTAGGTAATACAGGACCAACTGGTGCTCAAGGTACAGATGGACAAAAAGGTGCTACAGGTAATACTGGACCAACAGGTTCACAAGGAACAACAGGACAAAAAGGTGCTCAAGGAGATCAAGGTGATCAAGGTATTCAAGGTGCTACAGGACCAACAGGGCCTACAGGTGCTAAAGGTGCTACAGGAGCAACAGGTACACAAGGTACAGATGGACAAAAAGGTGCTACAGGTAATACTGGTTCTCAAGGTGCTACAGGTCAAACAGGACCTACTGGAGCAAAAGGAGCTACAGGTCAAACAGGACCTACTGGTGCTCAAGGTACAGTAGGAAATGATGGTCCAACTGGACCAACAGGTTCACAAGGAACAACTGGTGCTAAAGGTGCAACAGGTGCTACTGGACCAACAGGACCAACAGGTTCACAAGGTACTATAGGTACAAAAGGACAAAAAGGACAATTAGGTGTTACTGGACCTCAAGGTGCAAATGGTAATACAGGACCTACTGGTTCACAAGGTGCAGTTGGTGATGATGGTCCAACAGGACCTACAGGACCACAAGGTGCTACAGGTGCTAAAGGTGCTACAGGAGCAACTGGTCCAACAGGACCAACTGGTTCACAGGGTACTATAGGTACTAAAGGACAAAAAGGTGAAGTTGGTGTTACAGGTGCCAAAGGTGCTACTGGTGCTACCGGATCTCAAGGTACAACTGGTCAAAAAGGAGCAACAGGACCAACTGGTCCAACTGGTGCTCAAGGTACTACAGGTACAAAAGGACAGAAAGGTGAAGTAGGATCACAAGGTACTACAGGTGCAAAAGGACAAAAAGGACAATTAGGTCAAACAGGATCACAAGGTGCTACAGGTACACAAGGTACAGATGGTAACTTTGGTGGTAACTCGTTTGATTATACATTTGATAGTGCAACAGGGGATTCAAACCCAGGCACAGGTAGAATAAGATTAAATAGTACAACACAAAATATAGCATCAAAAGCATATGTTAATGTTACAGATGATGATGGTAATAATATAGAAAGTACACTTTCAACTATAGATAGTGTTACTTCAGCTGTTAAAGGACATATTAGGATTTCTAATAGAACGGATGCAACACAATTCTTAACATTTGCTATTTCAGATTTAACTGATGATGGAAGTTATTGGGAATTAGCAATCACAAATGAAGCAGGATCAGCAGTTGCTCCATTTACAAATAATGAAGATGTTTTAATTTCATTTGTATCAACAGGTGATAAAGGAGATACTGGAGCAAAAGGACAAAAAGGTGCTAATGGACCAACAGGACCACAAGGTACTACAGGAAATACAGGACCAACAGGACCTAAAGGACAAAAAGGTTCAATAGGTGTTACTGGTTCACAAGGTGCTATAGGCCAAACAGGTGAAACTGGTGCTAAAGGTGCTACAGGAGGAACAGGACCAACTGGAGCAACTGGACCACAAGGTACTACTGGTACGAAAGGACAAAAAGGACAACAAGGAAATAATGGTCCTCAAGGTACAGTAGGTAATACAGGACCAACTGGAGCAAAAGGAGCTACAGGTAATACTGGACCAACAGGTTCTCAGGGTGCTACAGGTGCAACAGGACCTACAGGTGGAACTGGAGGAACAGGACCAACAGGTGCTAAAGGTGCTACTGGTTCAACCGGATCTCAAGGTACAACAGGACAAAAAGGTGCTACAGGTGCAACAGGACCAGGTGGTTCTCAAGGTACTACAGGTGCAACAGGTGGTGGTGGTGCAACAGGACCAAAAGGACAAAAAGGTCAAAATGGTAATACAGGTTCAACTGGTTCTCAAGGTACAACAGGTGCAACAGGTGGAACAGGACCTACTGGAGCAAAAGGAGCTACAGGAGCAGGTGGTGGAACAGGACCAACTGGACCAAAAGGACAAAAAGGACAAGCAGGTTCAAATGGATCTAATGGTTCAACAGGACCTCAAGGTACTACAGGTGCAACAGGACCAGGTGGTGGAACAGGTGCTAAAGGACAGAAAGGTCAAGGAGGTTCAAATGGATCAACTGGACCACAAGGTACAACAGGTGCTACAGGTGGTGGTGGTGCAACAGGACCAAAAGGACAAAAAGGACAAACAGGTGGTACTGGAGGTACAGGACCAACAGGACCACAAGGTACTACAGGTGCTACAGGTGGAACTGGAGGAACAGGACCAACTGGACCTAAAGGACAAAAAGGTCAAGCAGGTGGAACAGGTTCAACAGGACCTCAAGGTGCAACAGGTGGAACAGGACCAACTGGTGGTGGTGGTGCTAAAGGTTCTACGGGTGCTAAAGGACAGAAAGGTCAAGGAGGTGGAACTGGAAACACAGGACCTCAAGGTGCTACAGGTCCTTCAGGTTCAGGTGGTTCAACAGGACCAACAGGACCAAAAGGACAAAAAGGAGCAACAGGACCAACTGGTGGTGGTGGTGCTAAAGGACAAAAAGGTCAAGCAGGTGGTACTGGAGGAACAGGATCTCAAGGTGCAACAGGTGGAACAGGACCTACTGGAGCAAAAGGTGCATCAGGTACATCAAATACTTATGCTACTGCGATGAACCAATATACTAGAACTACAGATACAGTTCAGTTTGGTACAGTAAGATCAACAGGTGATGTTGTTGCATATTACTCAGATGAGAGATTAAAAGATATTGAAGGTAGAATTGAAAGTGCTTTAGATAAAGTAATGGAATTAGATGGTATTTATTACAGATCTAATGAATTAGCAGAACAATTTGGATATGATAAAAAAGATCGACATATTGGGGTAATAGCACAACAAGTTAAAAAACATTTCCCTGAAATAATTAGACAAGCACCATTTGATGCTGATGGAGATAAAGGAGCTAGTTTAACAGGTGAAAATTATATCACAGTTCAATATGAAAAATTAGTAGCAATATTAATAGAAGCTATTAAAGAATTAAATGATAAAGTAAACAAATTAAATAAAAAATAATGGGATTTATAGTTACAGGTTCAATTACGGAAAACGGAGGAGCTAATAGAGAAGTAAGTAGCTTCTATGTTAGGATCGAAAATTACGTATTACATAAAACAACAGGAGATATACTTGCAAATACACAACATTATGTAAGTAAAGAATCTTCATCAGGACACCCAGTATATAAAGAAGATTATATAGGACTAGATGCTTCTGGTATGTTATCTCCTAACTATACATTTGATGATGAAATTCATAATAATTCTTATCCATTAGAATTTCCACTTACTGAAAGTGTACAAGTAGAACAAGTAACATATTCTTCTTCATGGGAAGATCAAACAGTAGAATATATTGATTTTGATGATGATGGTAACGAAATATCAGCTTATCGTACAGAATCTATAGAAACAATTACTACTGGAAGTGAAATGGTAACTAAATCTAAAATAAACATTAATATAATTACTGGTAGCCTTTTTGAGTACACTTATGAAAAAGTTAAAAATCATTATAAGGATATTTTTGGTGAAGGTAATGTAAAAGACCTAATATAGTATGTACTACGGACAAGTCACTAGTCAATTACACATGGTATCTAATACCTCAACTATACAAAATCCCACATTAGCTTGTGGGTATTATAGTGGTATGTGGGGCATTTGTTCTAACTGGGGGGTTAATGGAAACTATAGTTTATACTCAGCTTGGAAACAAAATACAGATCCCAAATTAAATACAACACAAACAGGTACTTCTAATATATCAATGAACACAGGATATAGGTATAAAGATAGAATGTTTCATGTTAATTTAGCAATGTCAGGTGGAGGTTCTTCACTTTCTGTTATATCCTTCTCCTCCCCTTTTTCAGCTCAGGCAGCTATGGGAACTAGTATTGCAGCATATAAAAACCAATCAATGAGTAATACTCAAAATTATATTGGAACAAATGCTGTTGCAGGTTATGGATATCAGTTTAATGGTTGGAGATTAGAAAACGCATTTGGAACAGTTTTAACATCAACGGCAGCAGTAAATTGGTATTATAATAGTACTTACGGTGGTAAAAACTTCGCTTATATAGATACACTTCATGCTGCATTTGGAATTGTTAAATCAGATAGAAGACTAAAAGAAAATATTAGATTAGTTGGTAGATCACTATCAGGAATAAACATTTATACTTGGACTTATAAAAACCAAGAAAGAGATGGTAAAGGAGTATTTCAAGGTGTTATGGCACAAGAAGTACCTCAAGCATCTATTATGCATTCTGATGGATATTTAATGGTAGATTATTCTAAAATTGATGTTACATTTAAAAAGGTTTATGGAAGTATTATGGGTAATTGAAAACGTTAAGCGTTCTGAAGATTTTTATACAAAACAATTTACACTACTATTAGCAGCATCCGTCTGTTTATGGAAAAGGTATCACCCTAACCATAAAACAGTACTATATGCTGATGATCTTACTAAAGATTATTATAAAGGAACACCATTACTTGATTTATTTGATGAAATAAAACCTTTAAAGTATGATGATGAAATTGATAGGGAAGTATTTTGGTCAAGTAGTAAAACAAAAATAATAAGTAAAGCAACAAACCCAATACTAATTGTTGATCATGATTTTTTAATATTTAAAAACATAGATGAACATTTAAATGATAATGTTCTATTTACATATAACGAATTATCAGATAATTGGTATCCTAAAGAAAATACTAAATATTGTAAAGGATTAACAACACCAATTGACTATATAATTGATAGAGCAGCAAATGTATCTTTATTCTATCTTCCTGATTATAAATTTGCTAATAAATACGCTAAACAAACTTTACAAAATCATAAAGAATTTACTTCAATGGGAGTAAAGGATACTAATTATATGATATTGTCTGAACAGTTTATGTTAAAACAAATGTTATATAAAGAAAATATCCCACATAAAACATTATCCAAAAACGTTTTTAATTGTAAAGATGTAGATTATGGTACTATAGTAGATGATGGAGGTATTTGGAATCTCAAAGAATCTTCATTATATTACAAGCATTATGGTGTGTTAAAAAAAGAAATAGATCATACTGAAATGATGTATTTATTTAGGTGTATTAACTCTATACAAAAAGATAAATGGAGTTTATATGATGACTGGATAATAAAACAAAAAGACTAAATGAAGGCTATACACGTTAATTGGACTAAACCTTACTTTCATAAAGAGAGGTTAAGAGGCCATGGTTTTGAATCCATGAGGGGACTAGAATCAGACACATACAATATGACTGATCATCAAATTCTATATACAGTATTATCTATAGTAAATTGGCAAAGACATAATGGTCCTATTAAATTATATACTGATTCTGTAGGAGCAGCTTTTTATCATAGATTTAAAATATTAGATCTATATGATGAGGTAGATATAGATTTTTTAAATAGTTATTCAAAATCAAAAGTAGATGCAGCTTATTTTTGGACAAGTGGTAAAATAAAATGTTTAGCAAATCAAACAGAACCTTTTGTATTCCTTGATAATGATATGATAATCAAAGAAAAATTACCTGAATATGTTAGAACTAACGATTTAACGATAGCACATTGGGAAATAGGTAGAGGTTATTATTACTTTGATAAAGAAAAATTTGAAAGAGAAATTACTCATATACCTTGGATTGAAAATTATAATGTAGATGATTGGTCACCTAATACATCATTCTTATGTTTTAATAACATAGAACTATTAAAAGAATATCATCAATGGCATAAAAAATTAGTTACAACTAATGGTGAAAATATACCTGAATGGTTTTGGTTATTAACTGATCAAGGTATTTTAGGTCATATTATTAGAGAAAACGATTATCATGTAAATACTTTAACTAATAAAATATCATTATCACATCATAATTGTGTTGAACCTCATACAAGATATAAAGGTAAAGCAGAAAAATGGTACTTACCTGAAAACCCAGATTTAGAAAAAGAAGTTAATTTTAAACATATTTGGTTAGATAAAATTAACACTATGCATTTAAAAACAGAAAAATGGTTTAGAGAATTAGTTGACGATTTTAAGGTTGGAGAAGTTTTTACAAAAGATGTAAGATGGCAAAAACATTGGGACAAATATCATGAAAATAAAAATAATTAGAGTATTATGGGGTGGTAATGTAAACCATGAAATACCCAGAATACCATTATATCCTGAACAAGAAGTAGTATACTGTTTTGATTATGAATCATTTTGGTTTATTCAAGAACTGGGATATGAAGCTAAATTAGTAAAAGATACAAAATTTGATGGTAAAAAAGGATATAATAAATTTGGAAGAAAATTACAAGCTTTAGATTTAGCATTACAAGAATTTGGTGAAGTATTATTATTAGATTGGGATTGTTTTATATTAAAACCATTTGATAAAAACTTTTATGATTCTTTAAAAGAAAAACCAATACAAATACCATTATACATTCAACATAAAGATACTAAAAATGCTGTATTGGAGATGTTAGTAAAAGATCAAAGTCCCTCATTATTAAGAGAATTAGAAGATTTAGAAGTAGGAATGAATAAGTATGGATGGGAATGGGAAGAGGGAGTAATAGCTCCTAATTTTGGTTTTGTATATTGTAGAGATAAATCATTTGGTAAAAAATTAGTTGATATAGCATTAGAACATAATTTAAATAGTGTAGTAGATGAATTTGCTACTTTAATTTATGTTGATTGTACTTTAGAAGAATATATTGAAAAATATGTCCCTCGAGTAGTAAAAGGTAGATCAGATCAAATGATAATATATGATACTAGAATACATAAACTATCAAGAAAATTTAGTAAATGGTTAGATACTAAAGTTGATATAACTAATTATTTCGAGCATGTCTAATATAAAAATAATAAGAAGTTGGTGGGGTAATGACTCAGATAAATGGGAAGATGTTCCAATAAAACCTTTATATAATAATGAAATAGTATATGTTTGGGGTGATAAAAATAAAGAGGAATTAGAATCAAGAGGATACGCTTGTGTTGCTATGGGAGATAATAATTACTCAGGTAATAACATATATGGGAAAAAATTACAAGTATTAGATATAGCTCTAAAACATTGGGGAGAAGTATTAATGTTAGATTGGGATTGTCTTATTTTAAAACCATTAGATAAAGATTTTTATAATTTACTGAAGCAAAAGGAAACTCAAATCCCTTTATATGCTCATTATAAAGAACCTATGTTTGCATTACTAGAAGCAATACCTGACCATCACCCAATTTTACATTATGATGAAACTTATTTTAATTTAATTGATGATTTATCAACATTAGAATCACAAATACAACATTATCATTGGGTATGGCAAGATGCTTTAATCATTCCTAACTTTGGTTGTGTTTATTCTAGAAATAAAGATTTAGGTAAAGATTTACTTAAAATAGTAGAAGAAAATGATATAAAAGGATTAGTAGAAGAATTTGCAATGTGGAAATATGCTAATTGTTCACTAGAAGAATATATAAATGAATACCAACCTGATTATGTATTAGGTGTATCAGATGAAGAATTAAAATATCAAAATTATACTATATCAGTAACACAAAAAAGATTTAATAAATATATAAAAAATAAAATTAACTATAAACCCTATTTAGAGCATGTATAAATTAAAAGTAATATCTCTTCCAAAACGTGAAGACAGACGTAAAAAAATAGCTCATATGTTCCAACATATAGATTTTGAATTTTGTGATGGAATAGATGGAAAAACTTATGAACTAACAGAATTTGATAAAGAATTTATTAAAGGCAATGATTACGAAAAATATGGAATACATATCCCATCTATGGTTTGTGCTCAATATATGCATTTAAATTTATTAGAAGAATGTTCAAAACAAGATTTACCATTCTTTATATTTGAAGATGATGTATTCTTAAATGAAGACGAAAAAACACCAGAAAATTATTTTGAGACATTAGCATCAGTTAATGATTTAGATGCTTTTTGGTTTATTCCAAATGAACCTAGTGTAGCAGCTTATATTGTATGGCCTGAAGGTGCTAAAAAGATGATTGATTATGTAGAAAATGTCTCTAAATTAAGACGAGGTTTAGATTGGGCGTTTTGGGATTTAAGAAAATCTAAAGATTTCCGTGGAGACCAGGCAAATATTTCGTATTTTGGTCATAACCCAGGTGAAGACTCGGATATAACAACTTTAGAAAACTATGATATTTCATCCAACGAATAAGGAAAATATATTTAATTTAGCACCTATCCCTGTTTACAAAAGGATATATGAAGATGATATTGTAACTAATAAAGCTTATGATTTTGGTTTACGAATATTAGATGCAGAACAAAGGAGAATGGGTCAAGAATTAGTTGATAGATGGGATAGTGAAAGGTATTCTACATATGAAGTTAATTATGATAGGCGAGAAGAATGGATTGAAAGTCATGAGTTACAACCTATAGGAAGTAGATTTTATGTTAAACCTAATGATTTTTTAGACGTAGAAAACTCAGATGTAGATGTTATTAAACGAAGAATATTAGCTGGTTTTAAAGAATTAGTAGGTGAAGAAGGTACAGTAACAGAAAGTTGGTTACAATATTATGAACCAACGGAAGGTAGAGGACATAATGCTCATAATCATAACAGATGGCAATATGAAGAAGAAAAACCTAAAATGTATTCAGGTGGTTATTATTTAAGTGATGGAGAACCTCACCCAGATCACCCTTATAGTGGTGTATTTGCTTTTCATATTAGAGGAGAAAAACATTTTGTTAGGCCTAAAGCAGGAATGTTATTAATTTGGCCGCATGATATAGTACATTCTGTAGAGCCATTTTATGGTAAAAAACAAAGAGCAGTAATTAATTTTAATATACAAGCATGAATATAGTTTTTGAAATAAGCGGAGGGGTAGGTAAAAATATTATTGCTACTGTAATACTTGAATTACTTAGAAAGAAATATCCTAATGATAAAATAATAGTAATATCAGATGCTAAAGATATATTCTTTAATAATCCCCACTTAGATATATTAACTGATTTTGAAGGAAGAGTTGATATTTTAGAAAAATATGTACATAATAATTTAGATAATTGTTTAATATTAGTAAAGGAGGTCTATAATGAACCCGATTACATAAGCAGTAAGGGTAGCATATATGAAATTTGGGCTAAAATGTATGATTTAGAATATAATGGTGAAAAACCTAAATTATATCTTAGTGAAGAAGAAAAAAATACTCCTGTAAAGCTAATAAATAAAAAACCTATATTAGTAATCCATCCTCATGGTGGAGCATTAGCAAAAAATGAACATATCCAGCTAATTAGTTATTATACAAAACCTTTATATTATAATTGGTCAAGAGATTTACCATTAAAATTAACTAAAAAATTAATAGAAAAGTATAAAGATGATTATACTATTTATTATATTAAACATTCTAGTCAACCTCAATCATATGAAGGAGCAATACCAGCAGAATTTAACTTACGAGGTATAATTTCATTATTATTACAGGCAGATAAAAGGATATTAATAGATAGTTTTGCACAACATATGGCAGCAGCTTTAGAATTACCTTCTACTGTATGCTGGATAACAACAAATCCTGATGTTTTAGGTTATGAAATTCATGAGAATATTAAAGCTAATCCTTATGAATTACATACAGATATGAATTGCTATAGTGGTTATAACCTACAAGAACCATTGGATAATATCCCATATACAAAAACCGAAAATATATTTAATATAAAAGATCTATAATGAACTTAAACTATACATTTGAACAAGAACAAACAGATTCACAAAATTACTTCTATTATAAAGAGGGATTTAGTAAAGATGAATTAAAAAAAATATCTAAAAACATTAAAAGTTTACCCTGGCATATAGCATCAACCGCTGCTGGTGATAAAGATACAAATAGAAAATCTAATATTAAGTGGATTCCTCAAAATGATGATTGGTTTTGGTTATATGAAAAACTAGCAAATATGGCTATAGAAGCTAATAATTCACTTTGGAAATTTGATTTACACCAAATACCAGAACAAATTCAATATACCGAATATCATGCACCTGCTGGTCATTATGATTGGCATGCTGATATAGGTCCAAGAGAATTATCATTAAGAAAAGTATCTATTACAGTTCAACTATCAGAACCAGATGAATATGAAGGTGGTAATTTAGAATTATTTAGAGGTGGAAGTATGAACGGTCCTTTTATACAAGCTGAAAGAAATGCGGGTTGTGTGTTTTTATTCCCTTCTTATATGATGCACAGAGTTACACCAGTTACTAGGGGAACCAGAAAATCTTTCGTATTATGGTTAGGTGGAGGACATTATAAATAATATATGATAGATAATTTAGCAAAATTAGTAATAGATAATGGTGGTTCTATAGCACCTCTCATTATCCCAGGAGACTTAACTGATGGTACCGGTTTATGTAATGTATCGGTTTTTATAGATGATAATGATGATATTATAGCTAATATTAGACACGTACATTATTCTTTATATCATAGTGAATTTAACCAAAACTTTTATTGTGTTTGGGGTTGTTTAGCTTATTTAAACCCTGAAGATGATGTTGTATTAAGAACAGGAAATTATTTATGTAAATTAGACCCTGATACTTTAGAAGTTAAAACACATCAAAAAATTGATACTTCAAAACATGATATCAAACCTGTATGGACTTTTATTGGATTAGAAGATGTTAGGGTATTTAGATGGAATGATATATTATATGCTTGTGGTGTAAGACGTGATGTAAAACCTGATGGTGAAGGTAGAATGGAGTTATGTGAAATAAATTGGACTAGTAATGTATGTGAAGAAGTAACTAGAGATAGAATTGAACCACCAAAACCAACTTATTTAGAAAAAAATTGGATGCCTATATTAGACATGCCAATGCATTTTATCAAATGGACTAATAACCTAGAAATAGCTAAAATAGACCCAGTTAATAAAACAAGTGAAATTGTTATAACAAAAGAATATAATGCTGAAGTTCCTTTTGAATTAAGAGGAGGGTCACAAGTTATACCTTGGAAAAATGGAAGTAGAATATGTGTAACACATGAAGTAGATTTTTACCACAACCCAGGACAACATAAAGATGCTCACTATTATCATAGGTTTGTTATATGGGATAAAGATTGGAATTTAGAAGCAGTATCAGAACCATTTAAATTCATGGCAGCTAAAATTGAATTTGCTTGTGGTTTAGCTTTAAAAGATGATAATTTTATTATTACATATGGTTATCAAGATAATGCTGCTTATGCATTAAAAATGCCAACTAAATTATTAGACAATTTAGGGTGGTTAAATAGAAGGTCATGGACAAATAACGGATTATAATGGAAAGACTAAAAGAATATTTACACAAATACATTCAGGATCCTTTAGATCCTTATATAAATGCTGAATTAGGTCAAGAATATGAAAACATAGGTCAAGGAGCGGCTGCGTTATCTTATTTTTTAAGAGCATCAGAATTAACACATGATACTGATCCTATATTAGCTTATAATGGTATTTTAAAAACATGGCTCCAACTAAATAAAACTACACGTAGAGCAAATTATGAAAAAGGTCAATTAGAAACGGCTATAGCATATTTACCCACTAGACCTGAAGGTTATTTATTTTTATGTAAATGGTATAGTAGTAGAAAGGATTGGAAAACTGCTAATTTATATGCTGATTTAGGTCTACAACATATAGGAAAAGAACCTTTACCATATGATATTGGTTATAAAGGTGATTGGGAATTAAAATTTCAAAAAGCATTTGTATGTTGGTATATAGGTCAAAGAGATAAATCACATAAATTATGGTTAGAATTATATAATGATCCTTATGTAGATGAAAACCATAGAGAACTTGTTATAAATAATTGTATTAATTTTGATTTAATTAAAGAAAGACCTGTATTAACAACATGGCATGATTTATTACCTTATAAAAAAACACATTATAAAACATTATCTAAAAAATTTAAAGGTGCAAATTTAGTTGAAGAAAATTATTCACAATGTTATCAGGATTTATTTGCTTTAACTGCTTTAAATGGAAAGAAAAATGGTACTTATTTAGAAATAGGAGCAGGACATCCGACATATGGTAATAATACACTTTTACTTACACAGTGGGGATGGAAAGGAGCATCTTTAGACATATCTAAAGAATTTATAGAGGAATGGAAGAAAAGAAGAAGTCTTGATACAATTTTAGATCAAAATTCATTATCAGCTGACTATCTAGATATTGCAGATAATTATATTGGAACTCGTCAAATAGATTACTTACAATTAGATGTTGATCCTGCATATAACACATATAGAACATTAGAAAGAATTCCATTTGATAAATTAGAATTTGGAGTTATTACATATGAACATGATTACTATTGTGATAATACTAAAAGTTATAAAAGCAAATCTCAACAATTACTTACTGAAGCAGGTTATGTTTTAGTAGCAGAAAATATTTCTCCTGATGAAAATAGCCCATATGAGGATTGGTGGGTTCATTCTAAATATGTCAAAAATGTAAATGTTGACATTGGAAAGAGAGTATTATATGCTAAAAATTATATATTAAATAATAAAAATTAATATTTATTAACGTTACGTTAACTTAAATTAACTAAAACAAATATTATGAGTTGGACCTATCAAAACCAAAAAATGGTCGATATCACTCAGTTCCCAGAAAACACTTATGGATTCGTTTATATAAACAAACACATACCTTCAGGGAAATCATATATCGGAAAAAAAGTTTTACAATTTACTAAAAAAGTAAAACTTGGGAAAAAAGAACTAGCTGCCCTAACAGGAGTAGTTGGTCGTCGCCCTTCATATAAAATAGCAGTTAAAGAATCGGATTGGAAGAATTATTATGGTTCCCAAAAAGATATTAAACAATTATTACGTGAAGGAAAAAAAGATGAATTTGAACGTACTATATTAAAATGTGTACCTAATAAAAAAGCATTAACTTATTTTGAATTAAAATACCAAATGTTATATCAGGTGTTAGAAAGACCGGATGAATTTTTCAATGATAATATCCTAGGTAAATTCTTTACTAAAGATTTAGAGGATATTGAATATGAAGACCCTTTGGAAATTAAAATACATTAATGTATATTATATCGTTATGGTAAACCAGTTATTAGTTACTTTAGTAAATTCAGTATTAGGTACAGGCAAGCAGACTGCCCGTGGCAATATGGCATATACTTGTCCTCATTGTAATCATCACAAACCTAAATTAGAAATTAATTTTACTGAAAATAAAGAAGGTAATAATCCATGGCATTGTTGGGTATGTGATAAAAAAGGTAAATCCATATTACATTTACTTAGAAAAGCAGGAGCATCACAAGATAAAATAGCTGAAGCAAAAACTTATGTAAAGGATGTTACATATACTACTAAAGAAAAAGTTGTAAATGTATTAAAATTACCAAGCGAATATACACGTTTAGACCAGTCAGATAACAATAGTATAATTAAACGCCATGCCTTAGCGTATTTAAATAAACGCGGTATTAGTATGACGGATATTAGTAAATATAATATTGGTTATTGTGAAGATGGTTTATATAAAAACATGATTATATTACCAACTTATGATAAAGATGGAAATATAAATTATTATACCGCTCGTTCATTTGAAAAGGATGCATTTATAAAATATAGAAATCCTCAAGTATCAAGAGACATAATCCCTAACGAACATTTTATTAATTGGAATTTACCAATTATATTATGTGAGGGACTATTTGATGCTATGGCTATAAAAAGAAATGCAATACCTTTATTAGGTAAAAACATTCAAAGTAACTTAATGAAGAAAATAGTTACTTCAGTAGTAGACAAAATTTATATTGCGTTAGATAGGGATGCAATTAAACAAGCTTTAAAATTCTGTGAAAAATTAATGGCAGAAGGTAAAGAAGTCTATCTTGTAGATTTACAAGATAAGGATCCGAGTGAAATGGGTTTTAAAAATTTCACAAAACTGATTCAAAAAACAGTTCCTTTAACCTATTATAATTTAATGGAACAAAAACTATCTATATGATAAAGAAATCTTACAACAGAATTCTAGAGATCTCAGACGATCACAAACAAATTACCTTACCAGATTCAAGGTATTACAGACGTAATGGTGAATATTATCCATCTATTACTTATGTTTTAAATTGTTATCCAAAAGGCAAGTATTTTCAAGACTGGCTAAAAAAGGTAGGGCATAGTGCAGATTGGATTGTTAAGAAGGCATCAGAAGAAGGTACTAAGGTGCATGAAATGATTGAAGAGTATTTTACAGGAGCGGAATTAACTTATCTAAATGATAGTGGTTACCCAAAAATGGATCCTAATGTATGGCAAATGTTTTTACGTTTTGTTGACTTTTGGGAAACACATAAACCAACATTAATTGAAACAGAGGTACATTTATTTAGTGAAGAACTTAAAGTAGCTGGTACTTGTGATTTAATTTGTGAAATTGATGGTGAATTATGGGTTATTGATTTTAAAACTAGTAACCATTTACAAACAACTTATGATCTACAGGGTGCAGCTTATGCTCAATGTTATAAAGAATGTTTTGGTAAAACAGCTGATCGTGTAGGTGTATTATGGTTAAAATCAAAATCTAGAGGAGCTGATAGATCAGGTACTAGATTAAAAGGTAAAAATTGGGAAGTATATGAGTCACCAAGAACTCAAGAAGAAAATATAGATATTTATAAAGCAGTAAAAAGTATATTTGATATTGAAAATCCCAAACATAAACCAGCTACACAAAGCTTTAAAACAACAGTAAAAAGATCAGTGTGAGAATAGTATATTTTCCAATAGGTAAGGTATGCACAGCAGCTTATGCTGCAAATGAAGCAAAAGTAAGAGTAAAAAATTACCCTTTTGATTGGAGTGGTAATTCTTATAAAACTGTATCTTATATTTTAGATAATGGGTTAGATGACATATTTGATGATGTTGAAATAGTAAATAGTGGTTTATTTGAAAACAAACAAATATGGGATAAAACCTATAAAATGATGTTTATTCATGAAAAAGAAGATAAATTATCTACTACTAAAAAGAAATACTTAAAAAGATATAATAACATCATCCATGATATAAAAAATGGAGATGTTATTTATCTAATCCAAAGTTCTAGTTGTGAACGTATATTATCAGACCACTATAGTGATCTTGTACCTTTTTTTAAAAGTAATATTTTAATTGAAGAAGATATGGATAGTAATAATTTAGATTGTGTAAAAGAATCAATTCTAAAAATAAATCCTAACATTGATATTAAAACAACCAGCTACAGTATATATAAGACTCTCGTGGAAGAATTAGGATACCTGAAATAGGAGTCGTATATTTACAGGGTAAATAAGTAATAATATAAAATAAAGGTCATGAAATTCAAAAATTTAGGTTTTATTAAACACCCAGTTGTAAAAGGAATTATTTCTCAAGTATTCACAGATGATGGTACTCGAATTTCTATTGTATGTGGAGAAAATATGTACAGTACATCCCGAGCTGGTAACAGAGCTGCGTGTGATAGTATTGAAGATGCTGCTTCTTTCGAAGTAATGGTTGGAGATAATGATCCATTAGGATGGCAATCAAAAGAAGATATTGATAAACTTTTTGAAAAATTATTTTAGTATGATGAGTAGCGAAGAAATTTATTGGGAAGAGCAAGAATATAAACGTGCTCAAGAAATAATGCAGAAAAATGTTATGGAGGTAACTAAAGAAGAATTAGAGTTTTTAAAAAAGATGAACATGATTTAAACTTCGATATTTATAATATATGATAGAACTAAATAACTTACTAAAAGAAGTAACCAATGCCGCAGGAGTAAATGCTGGGGCTATTGGTGGACAAGATAAACCTAAAGCAATTATATTAGCTGGTGCTCCTGGTGCTGGTAAAGGATTTGTTTTAAAAGGTTTAAATATCGGAGGATTTAAAGTATTAAATATAGATGATACTTATATTCAAAATCTAAAAAAAGCAAATGTATCATTAGATTTAAAAAATGCTGGTCCTGAAGAAAGAAGCAAACAGGCAATAGCAATGGCAGACGCCAATAAAGAATTTAAAGGTAAAGTAGAAGCTACAATAGCAGGTAAAGAATCATTTATATTAGATGGTACAGCAGCTTCATATAAAAAAACAGAAGAATTAGTTAATGAACTAAAAAAGGTAGGGTATGAAGTATTTATGCTTTATGTTTATACTGATTTAGAAAGATCGTTAAAACAAAATGAACTTAGATTTCAGGCATCAGATGGTAAAGATAGAAGTTTAGCGCCTGCAATCGTGTTAAAAACATGGAATAACGTGACTCAAAACTATGCTCCATATAGAAATTTATTTGGTGATGACAATTTTATATCAGTTGCTAATACTTTAGAAGATGAAAAATTAGAAGATTTAGATGCAATAGTAGATAAATATTTAAAACCTTATTCTCCTAAAAACACTAAACCTAAATCCCCAGCTAGAGCAGCATATGCAGCTAAACAAAAAGAAAAAGTTAATAGTCAAATAAGAAAATTACTATCAGATCAGGGCGTTAAAGATATAATTGATAATTCAATTTCAAGAGAAGAAGCACAAAGAGCAATTTCAAAATTTTTAAATAAATAATGAGTTTAGTTAAAGAAATTATAAAAGGACTATTACCCGAGGAAGAAAAAAGAACGGTAGCAGTATATGGAGGTGGTTTTAAACCTCCTACAAATGGTCATTTTCAAGTTGTAAAAACAGCAATAAAAAATAATCCTGAAATAGATAAGTTTATTATTTTAATTGGTGGCAAAGAAAGAGACGGAGTAACACCAGAAGAATCACTTATTATATGGGACATTTATAAACAATATTTACCAATTAATGTAGAAGTAAAATTAAGTTCTAAACCTCCAATCCAAGCAGTATACAATTATGCTAAAGAACACCCAGATGAAAATGTAATATTCATACTTGGAGCTAGAGAAGGTAATGAAGATGATTTTGCTGATATAGCTAAAAGAACTAAATCAGTAGATAATTACCCTAATTTAAGAGTAGGAACTACAGTAACACAAAGTGGGGCATCAGGAACTGCAGCTAGAAATGCAGCTAAAATATCAGTAGAAAAATTAAGACCATTATTACCAAAAGAAGTAACAGATGAAGAAGCAGAAGAAATTTTTGGATACGTTAATAATGTAGTTAAAGAACAAAAAATATTAAAAGAAGTTTTAGATCCTATTAATTTTGATTTTAATCCTTTAATTAAATCATTAACTACAAGTATGGAAAATGATGGGTTAAAATTAAAACCATATCCTAAAGTCAAATTTATACATACTGATTTTAAGAATGCAGATAATTTTTTCGGTAAAACCGCGTATTATGACCCCAACAATAATGAAGTTGTACTATACACGTTAGGTAGACATCCCAAGGATATATTACGTTCATATGCGCATGAATTAATACACGTTCACCAAAACCACGAAGACAGATTAGAAAACATTAATACAGATAATGTTAATGAAGATGAGTATTTAGAACAAATAGAAAGAGAAGCATACGAAGAAGGAAACATAGCATTTAGAAGTTGGACTAATAAAGATCCTTTCGGATTAGCTGAAGCTATATTTGAAATAGCTGAGGATGAAGAATATTACATTTATTTAGATATGGATGGTGTGGTAGCTGATTTTGATAAACGATTTGAAGATCTATCAGGTATGATGCCTCAAGCTTATGTTGATAAAAATGGTTTAAATGCTTTTTGGGATTTAATTGATGAAAAACATAAAGTTGCGTTTTGGCGAGGTATTGAATTAATGCCTGGTGCTCAAAAATTAGTTAAATTTGTAGAGCAATATCCATTTGAGATGTTAACTGCACCTTCAATTAAAAAACAAAGTATTATTGGAAAAGGCTTGTGGGTTAAAGATAAAATTGGTACATTATATTCAACGAAACCAAAGGTAACGTATAGATCAGCTAAACAAAAACATACAGTTAAACCAAATTTAACAAAATTTGATATTTTAATTGATGATAAAGGTAGTACAATTGATAACTGGAACGCAGCAGGTGGTACAGGGATTTTCTATCAAAATGCTGATCAAGTAATTAATGATTTGAAAAAATTAGGTTTATGACCCAACTAAAAAAAGAATTTCAAAAGAAAGATGTTGAAAGAATCCGTAATCTTGTTCAAGGTAAATATGGAGAAAAAACAAGAGAATCAATAGGTTACACACCACCTGAAGAACAATATAAAGAAGGAGATATTTGGGAATCAAGAGATGGTCGTACTTGGACTATTAAAGATGGTATAAAACAAAATATTACTAAATTAGATAAAGCTAAAAAAGCTCATGTAATGCCTTTATTTTGTCCTAAATGTAAAAAAATAATGGACCAAAGGGTAGATAAACCATATTATAATACCTACAAATTCTGTTTAAATTGCTATGCTAAATTTGAAGATAAATTAAAAGCAGAAGGTAAATATGAAGAATACTTTAATAACATTAATAACAAAGTAATAGATAGTAGAATCCAGGATTTTAAAGATTTCGTAGAATCAAAACTAAATGAATCAAATACTGGCCATGTTACTGAACAAGGTGATGTAGAAACTTGGCATGGTAAATTAAATGTTGAAAGAGTAGATGAGTATGTAAAAGAAACAGTTGAGTATCTAGAGTCACTTAAAAAATAATTTTACATATTTATAATAAAATAAAAGTAATGAAAGACAATTTTGACCATCACGCTTGGAAGCTAAATCAGCTACATGAAGAAATCCGTAAGGAAATTGAAATGTATATTGATGGCCTTATCCCATTAATTAAAAAAATTGATTTTTGGTATACAGATTTTGGACGTTTATATAAGATAAAAGTCTTAGATGAAAACGGGGATGAATTAACAGTTAAAGATGAAGACGATTATAGAGGAGAAAGAAGATTTAATAGTGATGATATTCGTTATGTAGCTAAAAAATTAGGAGTTCAAGTAAACAATGATTTTGGTGGTAGAACTTATGATTTTAATTATTATAAAGATCTAGAACCAGTATTTGATAATTTAGGGATTGAATTAGATCATGATGATTCAATGGATGTAAGCTAATGGAAAATTTAAACGAAAGAATTAAATCAGCAGTTAACGAAAAACTGTGTAAGAAAGGTGAAGCATATCGCAAACGCAGAATGGCTGCAGGTGAAAAATCATCTGCTTACTTATCTGGTCGTGCTGTAAAAGTATGTAAAGGTCAAATAAGCGGTAGAAAAAAGAAAAAAACTAACGAATCATATTTAGAAGAAAATTTTGAAATAAGTTCTTTAGCTAAGGAGTTAGCGAACGCAGTTGAAGATAAATTAGAAGACAAAAAAGATGAATTAAATGAGGTAGTTGATCCTATTTCTGTTTTATCTACAGTACTAGCTGGTACTACATTAACTAATATTTTAGCCAAGTATATTGGTAAATTATTTAAAAAATATAATTTTGGTAAAGGAGAAGCAGCTGCTAAAAAAATAGAAAGTTTTACCCATAAATTAGAAAATGATTTTAAAGGCCCAATTAAAAGGGTAGTTGGATTATTTACTAAAGATGAAAAATCAAAATCCTTAGTTACTAATAGCTTATATGCTTTATTAATATTAGGTTTAGGATTAAAAGCAGGTGGTGGTGCATTACAAAGTTTAAGCAAAGGTAATATATCAGCTGGAACAATAAGTGGGTTAAAAGCAGCTTTAAAAGGTAAAGATTTATCATCATTATTAAAAGATATAGCATCAGCAGCAACATAATGGTACAAGATAAACTAACAGAAAGAATACAAGAATCCTTACGTGATTGGTTTAAAAAAGAAAATTGGGTAAGAATAAATACTTCAGGTAATATATCTGGTGATTGTGGTACAATGAAAAAAGGTAAAGCCACTACTAGATGTTTACCTAAGAAAAAAGCACAATCTTTAACTAAAGCACAGCGTAAAGCTACAGTTGCTAAAAAAGTTAGAGGTAGTAAAAAAGGAAAGCAGTTTGTGAAAAACACAAAGAAGGCTAAATTTAGTAAATAACAAAAACAAAAATAAAAATGAAAAAAACAATCTTAATCTTATTATTGTCGATATTTGTTATATCATGTAACAATAATAAAAAAGTAGAAAAAGTAGTAAATGATCCTATAACATATGATGTTGAATTTGATGTGGATTATAACAAATGTGGAGTAGATCCAGTTGTTAGTGTAGGTGGTGTTGATTTTGGAGACGAAAGTTCAGTAAAAGCTGGTAGAGTAGCTTCTAAAAATGGATACATAAACATATCAAAAATTGAAGCAGACATCGATTTATCTAATTTAGCACAACGTTCAGACTTTACAGGTGATTGGTTAAATGCAGCTTTTTATGCTGTTAGTAGCGCTAAACAACCTAAAGGAAATGGAAATTATTGTGATGCTGAGTTTCAACCTAAACCAGGTGAACCAGGTTATCCATGTCCATTTTGTCAAGAAATTGATTTCTTAGAAACTAATGGTCAAAAAATGTTCCAACATACTTTACATTTAGCTGACGATAAAGGAGGACCTCAAAGATATGAAGTGTCTTATACAGAAGCAGCTAATACAGATTGTTGGGAATGGGATGAAATGCAAGCAGCAGCTGGATCAGATGGTGTACATAGTTTAGTAGGTAAAATCGATCCAAACAAACCATTTCATATGGTAGTTGATTTTAATGCTGATTACACAAATATGATTATTACTTTATCTCAAGACTCAAATAGTGTAAAAGTGTTTGATATGACAGAACCAGCATACCCAGCTAGTAATACTTTAGATATGAGTAAATTAAAAGATGCTATGGCTGTGGGTTGGTGGTTTACACCTTCTTATCATGGTGATTGGTCACCTGGTGTAAATGATCCTCACTGGTATAAAGATAGTGGTGGTGAATGTAGTCACGGTACTTTATGTGGTCAAGGTGGAGGATGGAAACTTTCCAACCTTAAAGTAACAGCAGAAAATAAAATATAAATATGAAAAAAGTATTATTATTATTGGGATTATTATTAACGGGATGCTCAACAACGTGGCATGTAAGTACCGTTGGTCATGATCCCATTTATGATACAGTTTTAGAAGTACCTGCTGATGTACAAATAGATACATTAAATTACAGGCAACTACAATGGAAATTAAGAACTGATTTTCAATTTAGATATGATTTTGCTCAGTATGCTTTAAGTCAACCTAGATCATTTGATTGGAATAATCGTATATTAGGTAATAGATATAATTTTTATAACCCATATTGGAGTTATAGCTATTCTTGGAACAGAGATATGATGTGGAATGATTGGGTATGGGGTTATCCATATTCTAATTGGGGTTGGAATAGTTGGAATAGACCTTATTGGGGTTGGAATAACCATTATTATGGATGGAACAGTTGGGGTTGGAATAATTGGGGCTGGAGACAAGAAATGAATAATTATGCTTGGCAACATAGAAATAGACCTAATACAGCTTATATTAATGGAAGAAGAGGTTCTAATAATATAGAAAATAGAGTTGTTGTTAATAGAAACAAACCAAGAGTTAATGTTGATCAAAACAACGTTGATATAATTGCTACTAAAATACGTAGAAGAATAAACAACAAACCACGAGTTTATAATAATCCAAATAATCCTAATATAAATAATAATAGTAGGCCTAGAATTAATAATAATAATTCTAAACCTGTTAGAGGATATGGTAGACCAGAGATTAATAATAATAACTCTTCTAATATTTATACTAGACCGTCGTCAAACAATAGCACCACTACTACAAGACCTTCAAGTAATGTAAGTAGAGGCAGTAATGTTTCACGAGGAGGTAATTCTAACAGAAGAAACTAATATTTATAAATAAAAATATACATAATGGACAACTTTGATTACAAAAAATACCTTAGAGAAGGAAGAATCAACAAAGATTTTAGCCAACTTGATGAGAAAAAAGAAGACTCTAAAAAAGGTAATAAAGAAGAGCAAAAAAGAATGGAAGGCGCTATTAGAGATAATAGAGACCACATCAAATCTTTAGAAAAAGACATTAAAGCTGATGAAAGAAAATTATCTAAGCTTAAAAAAGACGAACCTAAAGACGTTAACGAAATGAAAAAGCAAGGATACGACGATAGAGAAGACGAATCTCTAGGTGCTCGTAGAGGTGCTGAAAAAGACAAGAAACAATCTATGAAAGATCGTAGAGATGATTCTTACGGAAAATTTGGTAAACGTGATGCTGAGAAAAAAGGCAAAAATAAAATTAATAAAGAAGAGATTGAAGTAGAAGAAGGATACGGTAAAAAATATGAAGAAGATGACGTAAAAGCTATGTCAGAATCTTCTAAAATGAGTGTATCTGAATTAAAAGCTAAAATCAAAGAAACTATATTAGCTGAATTATCTGAAGAATCACAATATAATGCCTCTATTTACTCAGAAGCTGAAGAAGACGTAGATGTTGACATCGAAGATGATGTAGAAGCAGACGTTGATGTAGATGTTCAAGATACAGTAGATGTTGATGCTGAAGGAGACGAAATTGATATTGTAAAGCCAGCTGTTAAAGCAAAGGTTGAAGTAGGATTATCTCCAGAAGAAGAAATAGTACAAGATTCTTTAAAAGCTGCAATGGATGCTGCAGATGCTTTAGGAAACGATAAATTAGCTGATCAAATTGGAAATACAATTACATTTTTCACTAGAGAATATGTAGTTGGAAGAAATTCTGATTAATACATGCTTAACGAACGCAAACTTACGGAAAGAGAACTAGAATCACGCGAAGTTGTCCTTCAAGGTTTATTGAATAATAAACGTAATTTAGTTAAAAAGTACGGTAAGGATGCAGAACAAGTAATGTATGGAATAGCAACAAAGAAAGCTAAATCTAAAGTTGAAGGCATGAATAAAGATAGAATCAAAGAACTTATACAACAGTCTCTAACCAGAGAAGATAAAAAACCACAAAACAAAGACTTTTGGGCTGACTACACTGACATAGGTCAAGCTTATGTAGAAGGATTTAATAAACCACATTCTCTAACAGATAGTGATTTCGAAGTACTAGGTAAAAAAGTAGTTGATTCATTATATAAAGGTGATATAGGTAAAGCATATGACGAGCTTGTTAAAGGAATAAGAGAAGATAATGATCCATCAGGAGCAGATCTTGAAGGAGATCCAGATGAAAAAGTAGTAGGTGAAGATGTTGAAGGTTCTTTAGGATTTAAATTAGAACAAGCAGTTGTAGATCTTAGAGATGCAGCTGATAACATCGAAAGAGCAGGTGAAGAAGCTAGAGAAATTGTTAGACAATATTTTCCAAATGAATTATCAAGATTAGACGCTTATGGCGCCTTTAATAATGTATACTCAGCTAATAGATATGATGTTACTTTAGGTAGCTTCATTGATAGATTAGAAGAAGAAGGATTTGAAATTGATGATGATGGTGATGTATTTGTTAATGAAAGACTTGATTTTGATGAAGTTTTAACTCTAAGAGGTATGAAAGCTGAAATCCAAGATGAAATCAATCAGTTATATAGAGATATGGAGCAAGAAGCAGAACCAGAAGGAGGAGAAATAGCTGATTATTATGGTGATCAATTAAATAAATTAGAAAGTCGTTTATACAAAATTAGTAAACAACTCCGTGATTATGATATGAATGAATCATTAACTGAAGTAATGGATGGTGGTTCTTTATTTGATTATTTTTCTAAAAAAGGATACATAGTAAAAGAACGAGGTGAAGTTAGAAATAACCCAGGTTTTTTATCATATATTGTAACAAACAATAACGGAAGATATCCACAAACTGTAATATTCCAACATAATAAAGATAATGATGAATTTATGATCAGTCAAATGGGTGGTTATAAAATTGATCAAGAAGAAGCTGTCTTAGCAGGAATGAGAGAAGCAGGCCAATCAGGAGCAGTAGGAATAGATTCTTATATGACAGATGGAAATTACACCCCAGTTGATATTTCAATTGATGGGTTAAAAAGAGCAGTTGATCATACAATGAGTGGTCTTGAAAGAGAAGCTAAAGCACAAAGTGATTTTTATAGCGCTAGAGGACGTACATCAGGTACTATAGATGAAAAAATATCTACTTTAGTGAAAGAAAAACTAACAAAATCATCTTCAGTAGAAGACCATGTTGAAGATTTTAAAGATTCAGATGCACCTCAATTTAAAGGTAAATCCCTTAAAAAAATTAAACAAATGGCATTAGCGTCGTTTTTATCTAAACAGAAAAAATAATGACAGCAGCTGAATTAAGAGAAAAAATTAGAGCTCTAGCACTACAAGTGGTAGATGAAAAAGGCAAAGCAGATGATGCTGCTGAGGCTTATGATGAGCTAACTAAATTCCCAGAACTCAAAGATATAATAGTTTCGTTATTAACCCATGAATTTGATTCATTCTTAGAAGGAATAGATTGGGTTGCCCCTCGTCCATCAACATTCAGAATTAAATTACTGAATGGACAATTTTTCTTACTTCAATTTACTCCACGTAGTTGGATAGCACAAGTAGAAGGTAAGAAATACTATTTACTAAATCTTGATGAAGAAGAATATGCTGCCTTAGCTATTGCTCGTATATTACAATATGGCCCAGAAAGTGGAGCCGAAGTAGAAGGAAGTGAAACCGATTCAGCACCTGAAGTAGAAGATGAAGTAGATGTTGATGTAGACGTAGAAGCATAATGAATATATTTGATAAATTTTTTACAAAATTCGCTTACAAATTCGATAAAGGATATCCGGATATGGATAATCCTAATGATGTAGCTTTACTAGAATCTTATATTAGTAGATTAACTGAAGAAAAATTTAGTTTAAAAGAAGCATCTGTTACATCAAATACTAAAAAAGCAATAGAAAAAATATTAGACTCAGAAGTGGGTAAAAATGCAGGTTTAACTAAAATGGCTAACTCTGTTAGAATAGGTAATAAACAAAAAATATCAGGCGAAGAATTTATTGATATTATTAAAAAAGTTCATGTTGTAGATGACATTGAAGTAGTAGGTCCTAGAACAGGTGATAATAAAAGTGGTAAATTTAATTTATATAAATTTAAAACAGAAGATGGTGATGTAGCTATGTATTTAGCTGGTGGTGGAAATGAAGGAGAAAAATATGAACAAGATTTTGTAGGCCAAGCAAAATCACTTGCAGGAGAACCTAATGATTCATTACCAATAAGATTACAAACTTTATATAATGGTTTAGGGATAGACAATTCAGAATTATCACCAGATGATATTTCATTTGCTGGTGCTACTGATACAAAACGTAGTTTAAATTTTGAAGGTCCTAAAGATATAGGAAAAACAATCTCAGATTTAACTATTAACTATAAAGGAAAAGATTATTATATATCATTAAAAAATAAAGCAGGATCAGGAATTTATAGTGGAAAAAATATACCATTCTTTGTTTATGAAGATGGAAAAGTAGTTTATGATTCTAGTAAAGACAGTGTTGCTCCTGCTATTGATGTTTTATTTAACATATTTAATATTGATAGAGAAAGAACAGCACAAGGTATAGATAATTATATTAACCAAACAGGAGATGTAGATGATTGGTCTGAAGTTAATATTGAAGATGATAAATTTGAAGCATTTTTAGCATCATCTGTGGGATATGGTTATTATTATGTAAAAGAAATTAAAGGAGATGATGTAAAAGTTGTCCCTATACTTACAGCTCAGGATGCTTTAGATGCTGTAGGACAAATAACAAAGGCAGAAATAAAATACCCAGGTAAAAACACTAAGAATGTTAGTGTTAAACTACAAGCTGATAGTCCATTATTTGGACCTTCTCAATATGATGTTGTAGGTAGAAACACTCAAGGACAAATTTTACCAATGTCTTTAAGAATAACAAAATCTAAGTAATATTTATAATAAAATAAGATATGTGTCAAAAATGTGGATGTAATACTTGTGAAACAATAAGAGGACCACTCTTAACTGAAGGTAAAGTTAAAAAACTTATATCTGAAAACTTATCTTATCATATTGACAATAACATCTCATTAATGGAAAATGTATTCAGAATTGGTTCTGATGCTCATTTATCCATGATTAAAGAAGCAAGAAAATTATATTCACGTGGCGTACTTGATTTATGTGAAGAAGATGAAGGATTAATGAAAACACATTTAGGTGAATTTGATTTATATAAAAACCAGATTATACCTTTAGATTTACCTATGATAAGAGAAGCTACTGAATATAAGGGTAGAAAATTAAGTCATGAAGAAGAAGATAGATTAGACTTAATAGCACATAAAGAATTTGATTGTGATTTTAAAGATTGTAGTGACGAAAACAAATCTAAAATTTGGAATAAAAGAGATTTAGTAGGTATTAATGAACAAATGGATATAGAAGATGAAATAGCAAATGAAGAATTTGGTATGGATTATGATCAATTAGGTTCAAATGAAAAAGATTGGGTTCGTGATGAAATAGACAATAGGTTAAATGAAGGTAAAGCAATAATCACTTTCAAAAATGATTATGAAGTTAAAATGAATACCGGTGAAGGGTATGATGATGACTTTGAATCTTTTGAAGCAGGAGAAAAAGAACAAGTTTATATCTTAGATAAAAATGATAAAAGAGTTCATGTTGAATTTGGTGATGGAACTAATGCTTATATTCCAACAAGTTTAATATCATTAAATGAAGCTAAAAAAGCTAAGAAAAAGAAAAAAGATCCACCAATTGGAAAACCAAAAAGAGGTGGTTCTAAAGCATATTATGTTTATGTAAGAGATCCTAAAACTAAAAAAGTTAAAAAAGTATCATTTGGATCAGGTGGTTTAAGAGCTAAGATTAGAAACTCTAAAGCAAGAAATGCATTTGCTAAACGACATAGATGTAAAGAAAAAACAGATAGAACCAAACCAGGATACTGGTCTTGTAGATTACCAAGATATGCAAGCCAATTAGGTCTAGGTGCTAACATGAATACATTTTGGTAGGATGAACCCATACACAAATAAAGGTAATATTAGAATGTTTTCAAAAGATGTTGATTCAATGGAATTGGTTTGGCATCAAGATAAAGAAGATAGAGAAATTGAAGTATTAGAAGGTAAAGGGTGGAAAGTTCAACTAGATAATAAATTACCCTTGGAATTAGTAAAGGGAGATCGTATATTTATTAACGAAGGAGATGTCCATAGAATACATAAAGGGACAACCGATTTAAAAATAAAAATAAATTAAAATGAAATGTAATTGTAAAATATGCGGGTGTGGAGTATCATGTAACTGTACATGCTGTCATTGTTAAACATATAGACTGATTCATAGCCAGTCGAAATTAATTAAAAAAAAAACAGACATCTGTGGCGTCTCCCTAGGAGACGCCATTTCTAGTTCGTATATTAACGTGTTAAAAATAAATGACAAATGAATATAGATAAAGAATTCTACTTAGTAAAACAAAATGAAGGTAATTCATTTCAAAGATTAATGATGTTTTTTTTAGAACAAAACAAAAAACACGGTGCTAGTTTTGGAGTAGCAGGAATGTATAATACTTTAAATAGATTTTATGGTGAGTAAAAATGTAGTAATGATTGGAGCAGGTGTAGCAAATGTAAATGCTGCTACTAAGCTAATTGACAATGGTTTTAAAGGTAAAATTACCATAATTGATATGGGTAAAGACCCATATTTAAGACCATATGAAGAAGTAATGACAGGCTTCCTAGGTGCAGGAGGTTGGTCTGATGGTAAATTAACTTACCATACTTCAATTGGAGGACAATTATCTAAATATTGTGGTGAAGAAAAAGCAATGGAATTGTTTGATCAGGTGATTGATAATTTTAAACGTTTCCACCCTAAACCAGAAGAAGTACAATGTTCAAATCCAATAGCAGAACCAGAATTTATTAAACCCTATTTTGGATTAAGATTATTTCCAGTATGGCACGTTGGTACAGATTATCTACATGAAATAGGTAAAAATTGGTATGACTTTTTAGTTAATGGTGGCGTAGAATTCTTATGGGAAACCAAAGTAGAAGATATTGACTTTGATAATAATAATCTCCGTGCTCGCATTTTAAATGGAGGTGAAGAATTAGGAATTCAATATGATGAACTTATATTTGGTGTAGGTAAATCAGGTATTGACTTTGGTAAACAATTAGCTGAAAAATACGATTTACCAACTGAACCAAAACCAGTACAAATAGGTGTTCGATTTGAAGCACCACAAAAACACTTCCAAAAACTAATTGATGTAAGCTATGATTTCAAATTGTATCGTAAATTCGAAGACAAAGGAGTATCATTACGTTCATTCTGTACAAACAACAACGCAGCTTATGTTGCCGTTGAAGAAACGTATGGAGATCATTCGTACAATGGACACGCTAAAAAAGACGAATCATTCAGAAATGATATGACCAATTTTGGTATTCTAATGGAAGTTAGAGGTATTGATAAACCATTTGATTGGTCTAGAGATGTAGTTAAAAAATTACAGATAGATGGTACTGGATTATATTATAGTCCAAGTAGAAAACCATCACAAACATCTGAAGGTATAAATGTATCAGCTATTCAAGTAGATACATTACATAAAATATCAAAAGCAATGCAACCATACTTTATGTATGTGTATGATTTTATTGAAGACATGAAAAAAGTATTCCCAACACTTAAAGATGATTGGGGTATTTATGTGCCTGAAGTAAAATACTTATCACCTGAACCACTTGTCGATTATTCCGATTTAGCTCTTACTAAGTATCCTAACGTCCACTTTGTTGGTGATGCTCTTTCTGCTAGAGGTATAACGGTAAGTGGTGCACAAGGTACATATGTTGCTGAGAGTTTACTAGGAAAATTAAAATAAATTTCGTATATTATGGGCATGAAAAAACAAGATACAAACAATGATTGGCCTAAGAGTCAAAAATTAAAAAAAGCAGATGGAACTATAGCTTATCTTTGGGATAATAAATTACATAACTGGGAAGGACCAGCTTTGATTCCTGAAGGTAATGAGAAAAAAAGAGAATATTATCTATATGGTATTCAGTATAGTGAAGCTGATCATAAAGAAGCAATTAGAAATCAAACAGGATTGCCTTGGTATAAACAACCAGCACCTAAAGGACAAAATCATAGAAACTAAGATATGAAAATAGGTTTATGCGGTACAATGAGTGTGGGTAAAACTACATTAGTAAATGCTTTAAAAGAAACAAAGCAATTTAAAGATTATATGTTTAGAACAGAGCGTTCTAAGTATTTGATGGAGCAAGGTATTCCACTCAATACAGATTCAACATTAAAAGGTCAAACTATATTTTTGGCTGAACGTTGTGCTGAATTAATTCAAACAGATATTATAACAGATAGAACTGTTATTGATGTTATGGCATTTACACAAAATGCTAAGTCTATACCTTATCAAGATAAAGATAAATTTATTGATTATGCGAAAGAATTTATTAGAGAATATGATTATATTTTTTATATTTCTTCTGATGGCTTGCCTATTGAAGATAATGGAGTACGCGAAACAGATGAACATTATAGGGATATAATTGATTTTACTATTACAAGTTTTATTAGAAAGTATGCATATATGATGAAAAATATAGAAACAATTAAGGGTTCAACAGAGGAACGAATTGAACAAATATTGAATATTACTGGTCTTTAACATATTTATAATAAAAACTCTAATATAATGAAGAAATCTGAATTAAAATCGTTTATAAAAGAAAACATCGTAGATACTTTAAATGAAAGCCCTTCATCTGAAGAAATTAGAATGGCAAGACAAGCTGTAGCTAGGTTTATGAAGTATAGAAATGTAGGTGAAAGCCAAGCAATTCGTGATCTAATGAATGCTTTAAAAGAAATCCAACCTAAAGAAGATGATCAACGATATATAGATTATTTAAGAAGAAGTGGTAGAGATAAAGAAGCAGATGAGTTAGTAGGAAAAAATGCTAATCTAAAAGAAGTAGACCCTAAAGATGTTAAACTTCAACAAGATTTAAACGCAGAACTTGAAAAAACTGTACAATTAAAAAAAGATGCTGGTATTGAAGAAGATATTGATGACGATGATGTAGATGCTGATGCAATTAAAGCTGCAAAAGGAGCTAGAGGTAAACATAAAAAATTAGATTTAGCACTTAAAGCTTTAAAATCAATCACTGCAGAAATGAAATCATTAGCTAGAAAATATAGTCAAGGTGATGAAGCAGAAAAAGAAAAAATTAAAGATATATTAAGGAAAAAAACTCCACAAAAGAAAGAACTAGAATCATTAGTTGCAAAGTTAGAAAAAGATGTTGTCTAAAGAAAGATTAATTACTTATAGTATAATTTTTATTCTATTAAGTGCACTAGTTTATTTTGTATTTTTAGGAGATGAAAAATATGTAGAGGACTATAATATTAAAATAGATGCTTTGGAAGCTAAAGTAGATTCTTTACACCATATAAACGATGATTTAGTATTTAAAATAGATACTTTAAATCAACAAATCGTAAAGTTAGATACAGAAATAGACAAGCAAGATAAAAAGATTGTCACTTTAAAATATAAAGTAAATGAAAAAGTTAATTCCGTTGATTCTTTTAATGATGATGAGCTTACAAGGTTTTTCACAGAGCGTTATAGACACTACGAAGATTCAATTAAAAAAGCCGATAGCGCGTCTAGTAATTAAAGACCTAATAATAGGGGACGGTGCCAAAGAAGAATTAAAATTATTATCTAATAAATTAGGTTTATTAGAAACAAAAATAGTTGTTAAAGATAGTGTTATATTTAATTTAAATAAAAGTGTTATGAATTTTGAAAATATATTATTAGCAAAATCTGACCAATTAGCTATATCACAAGAATTATCTCTAAAATTACAAACAGATTTAAAAAAACAAAAAGCCAAAACTAAATTGTTTCAATTAGGTTCGGGCGCATTAGTAGTTGGAGGAATAGTACTACTATTAGCAAAATAATATGTCAGATTTAAAAAAAGTAATACGTCAAGAATATTTAAAATGTGCTAAGGACCCAGTGCATTTTATGCGTAAATATTGTTATATACAACACCCACAACGTGGACGTATACAATTTAATTTATATCCATTCCAAGATAAAGTATTAACGTTATGGCGTGATAATCCTTATTCTATTGTATTAAAATCTAGACAGTTAGGTATATCTACTCTATCAGCAGGTTATTCTTTATGGTTAATGACTTTCCATAAGGATAAAAACGTACTTTGTATTGCAACAAAGCAGGACACAGCTAAAAACATGGTAACAAAGGTAAAATTTATGTATGAAAATTTACCATCATGGCTTAAAATAGATGCACCTGAAAATAATAAATTAACACTACGATTAGCAAATGGGTCCCAAATTAAAGCAACATCAGCTTCAAGTGATGCCGGTAGATCAGAAGCAGTATCTTTACTACTAATTGATGAGGCAGCCTTTATTGAAAATATTGGTGAAATATGGGCATCAGCACAACAAACACTAGCAACTGGGGGTGGTTGTATAGCATTATCTACACCTTATGGTACAGGTAATTGGTTTCACCAAACATGGTCAAGAGCAGAAGCAGCAGAAAATGACTTTTTACCTATCAAATTACCTTGGTATGTACACCCAGATAGAGATGAAGCATGGAGAAAAAGACAAGATGAATTATTAGGTGATCCTAGAATGGCAGCACAAGAATGTGATTGTGATTTTAGCACCTCTGGTGATATTGTATTTTATCCTGAATATATAGAATACTATGAAAAATCATTTGTTAAAGACCCCTTAGAAAGAAGAGGTAATGATCAAAATTTATGGGTTTGGGAACAAGCAGATTATTCAAGAAATTATATGGTAGTAGCTGATGTATCTAGGGGTGATGGTAAAGATTATTCTGCATTTCATGTTATAGATACAGAAACAAATGTACAAGTAGCTGAATATAAAGGACAAATTGGAACTAAAGAATATGGACACTTATTAGTAGGTATAGCTACAGAATATAATGAAGCAATGTTAGTAATAGAAAATGCTAATATTGGGTGGGCAACTATACAAGTTGTTATTGATAGACAATATCAGAACCTCTACTATTCACAAAAGGGTGGAGAAGCCAATGTTAATTCGTATTTTGATAAATATCAAGATCATTCAAAAATGGTTCCTGGATTTACTATGTCATCAAGAACGAGACCTATGGTAATTGGTAAATTTCAAGAATACATAGGTGATAAAGGAGTAACAATACAATCTAAAAGATTAGTAGAAGAAATGAAAACATTTATATGGCGTAATGGAAGACCAGAAGCTCAATCAGGATACAATGATGATTTAGTTATGGCTTTTAGTATTGCTATGTACATTAGAGATACAGCATTAAAATTTAAACAAAGAGGAATAGACTTAACCAGACAATCCTTAAATAATATGCAAGTTAATAGAACAGCATATCAAGGGAGTTATGGTAATAACCAACAAATGAAAAATCCTTATCAAATTGATACAAATAAGGGTAAAGAAAACATTGATTGGTTATTATAGTAATATTTATAACAATAATTAATATATAGAAATGGCAAATACAAGCATATTTTCAAGATTACAAAGATTATTTTCAACTGACGTTGTTATCAGGAACGTTGGTGGTAATCAAATTAAAACAATAGATTCAGGTCATATACAATCAAGTGGCGAATATGAAACTAATGCTTTAGTTGACCGATTTAATCGAGTATACTCAACAGCTCCTTCATCTTTATATGGAGCCCAATTTAACTTAAATTATAATTATTTAAGACCCCAACTATATTCAGAATATGATATAATGGATCAGGATGCTATTATTGCCTCTGCTTTAGATATATTAGCTGATGAATCTACCCTTAAAAATGATATGGGTGAAGTACTTCAAATTAGAAGTTCAAATGAAGATATACAAAAAATTCTTTATAATTTATTTTATGATGTATTAAATATTGAATTTAATGCTTGGATGTGGATTAGACAAATGTGTAAGTATGGTGATTTTTTCCTAAAAATGGAAATATCAGAAAAATTTGGTGTTTATAATGTAATACCTTATACTGCTTATCACATTGAAAGAATGGAAGGTCAAAATCCTGAAAACCCATCAGAAGTAAAATTTAGATGGAATCCTGATGGATTCGCAGGTGGTTCTTATGGTTACTATAATGTACCTAATCAAAATGTAAATGATGATAGAGGTGGTATTGTGTTTGATAATTACGAAATGGCACATTTTAGATTTGTAGCTGATGTTAATTATCTTCCTTATGGTAGAGCATATATTGAACCAGCTAGAAAATTATTTAAACAATATACATTAATGGAAGACGCGATGTTAATTCATAGAATTGCTCGTGCTCCAGAAAAAAGAGTATTTTATGTAAACGTTGGAGCTATTCCACCTAATGAAGTAGAAGCATTTATGCAGAAAACTATTTCAAGTATGAAACGTACTCCTATGATGGATGAAAAAACAGGTGAATATAACTTGAAATATAACATGCAAAATATGTTAGAAGATTTCTATATTCCTGTTCGTGGAAATGATAACGCAACAAAAATAGATACTACTCCAGGATTATCATATGATGGTATTCAAGATGTAGAATATCTAAGAGATAAATTATTTGCTGCTCTTAAAATACCTAAAGCATTCTTAGGATATGATGAAAACACAGAAGGTAAAGCTACATTAGCAGCTGAAGATATTAGATTTGCTCGTACAATTGATAGAATACAAAGAATTATACTATCAGAATTTAATAAAATAGCATTAGTACACTTATATACTCAAGGCTATACAGATGAGACATTGACAAACTTTGAATTATCAATGACTACTCCATCTATTATATATGACCAAGAAAAAATTGAATTATTAAAAGCTAAAACAGAATTAGCAGGTTCATTATTAGAACAAGGTTTAGTTCCATCTGATTGGATTTATCATAATGTATTCCACTTTAGTGAAGATCAATATGATGAATATAGAGATTTAGCTCGAGAAGATGCTAAACGTAAATTTAGATTAGAACAAATTAAAGCAGAAGGTAATGATCCTGTATCAACAGGTAAATCATATGGTACACCTCATGATTTAGCTTCATTATATGGTATGGGTAGAACACAATCAGACCCAGCAAACGTACCTGATGGATATGCTAAAGATGATCCTAAAAAAGGAAGACCAATTGATTCAATGACTACAAGAGGTAAACAAGAAAATAATTTTGGTAAAGATCCATTAGGCGTAAAACGTATGAAAGATACAGATAAAAATGATGGTGATGGAAGACCAAGTTTAAGTGAATCAGAAAGTGCCCATGTAACTTATTTAAAAAACAAGGACATTTTTAGATCTCTTAACAAGAAAAAATTAATATTTGAGGAAGATGAAAACACATCGTCACTACTTGATGAATCTCAACTAAAAAGCTAATATTTATAAATAAATATATTTTTGATGAAAATAAAACATTCAAAATTTAAAAATACTGGTATATTATTCGAATTGCTAGTAAGACAGATTACCGCGGATACTTTAAAAGGGGGAGATTCTCCTGCAATTGATATACTTAAAGAATATTTTGTAAAAACAGAACTGGGACGTGAGTATAAATTGTATGAATCCATATTGAAATCAAAGGTAATATCAGAAGGAAAAGCTAATTCTTTAATATCTACTATTTTAGAAAGTTCTAAAAAGTTTAATAGATCTGTACTTAGAAAACAAAAGTACAATCTAATTAATGAAATTAAAAAACATTATAACTTAGAATCCTTTTTTGGGTCTAAAGTAAAAAATTATAAAGAAATAGCTTCTATTTATACTTTAATAGAAAGTTATAACTACAAAGAAGTTACTAATATAGATCAAATTAACAATAATAAAGTTACTATATTAGAATTTTTAACTAAAACTAAAGTAGTTAAAGCACCAAAAGAAAAAGTAGTTCAAGAATTTACATCTTATGATAAAGATTTAAGAACTTTAACTTATAAAATATTATTAGAGAAATTTAATGATAAGTATGATGGGTTAAGTATAGAGCAAAAAGAAATACTAAAAGAATTTATATACTCAGTAGATTCAACACCTTCATTAAGAGAATTTTACAATAATAAAGTAAATACTTTAAAATCAACTTTAGAAACTATATCAGAATCAATAAAAGATACAGCTACTAAAATTAAAATTACAGAAGTAGCTAAATTATTGACTGAATTAAATAAAACTGATAAAGTAGATAATGATAATTTAGTTGATTTGTTACAATATTACGAACTAGTAAAAGAAATACAAGTAGCAAATGGCGTACAAATATAAACTTAGTGAAATGTCCAAAACTGCTTCACCAGAAGCAGCAGCAAAAGAACTTGAACGTAAAGATGGAGAAGGATTCCAAGTAGGTCAAGTTACTTATGCTGCAGATGGTCAATCCAAATCTACTATTACTAATATAGATAGTGAAACAGGTGCTGTTTCTTGGAAAATTACACAATTACCTGGATTTGATAAATTATATGACGAAATGGATCAGTTAGTTGATGTATCTAAAAGAGTTTATGTTAAAACTAAGGATGATGATAAATTTAGAGAAATTTATGATGAAGCTCGTAAATTAAGAAATAAAGTAAGAACACATCTTAGAAACGAATACCCAGACGAGTATAAAAGAATGACTAGGATTGGTGAAGCTTATAGTGGTTTTATAAGAAACCCAGAAGACCCAGATTACAAAAAATTTGAACCAACTTCTCAAAGAATAAAGGGAAAAGTAGATCAATTTAAAGAAGATTTAAGAACATTATTTGGTAAATTTAAAGGTGATTTAAATAATCCTGATTTTATAAGAGGAGTAGCTGAAATAATGGTTAGTTGGAAATCACTTTTAAGAAGTCAAATGTCTGAAACTGATGTAGATGAAGCGTCAATGTCAGGTGCAGCTGGTGCTTATAATACACCATATGCTTTTGTAAGAAAAAAATTAAAAAAAGGTAAAAAGAAAAAAGGAGTTAAAATGAGTAAACCTTCAGGTTTAGTCAATTATATGGATTATTCTGTTAATGAAGGTAATGAAGAAGCTATTACTTATTTTCAACAAGCAATAAAGTTAAGTCATACTAATAAAGTAAGAAACCTTATATTAAAAGCTGCTAAAGAATTAGGGTTAGAAATCCCTAAAGTATGGACAGAAACTGTAAATGAAAATAACAAAAACCCAGGAGCAACATTAGGCCCAGGCCCTAAAGCAAGTGAAAATGGGGTAGCAGATAATGCATATGTAAAACAATTTAAATATAAACTAGTTAAGAAAAATAAAGACGGTACTTATGTACAGCCTCCATCAACTTTACCAGTTCGTAAACTTTGGGGAGAATAATAATATTTATAACATGAAGGATAGACTAGTTAAAGAAGAAGAAGCTAAATTAGAAAAATTCCAACAAAGCCGTATTGATGCTTTTGGGGAAATTGAAGATGAATTAAAATCTCTAATTAAACCCTTAAGACAGGCAAAAATAGATACGGTTAAATATTATAGACAAGATGAACCTAAAAGTTATTCTGTCGTTTATGGAACAGATTTAATTAAAGATTATATTAAAGATATTAAAACATTATTAGAAAAATAAAAACAATGAAAAAAACAGCTGAACAACTACACAAGGAGTTAACAGATAAGTTAATTACAGAAAATTATGTTGATTTAAAACCAATCAACAAAATCGAGGCAACCCCTAAAGAAGGATGGGAAGCTAAATATTTTAATTACATTAATGAAGCAGGTGAAAAATCACTTAATCCTATCGTTAACGATGATATGAAAGCTAATACCCTAAAATCAGAAGAAAAGGTATCTGCAGATCCTAATTATAAGTTTTCTATGGATAATAAATTGGCGGGTTCATATAAAGTCTCTGATGGTGTAGAAAATATCGCTTCACATAATTACGACTATTCTCCAAAAGTAGATAACATTAACAATGTTAATGCTCAAGAAATGATGAATGGTGTATACTGTGAAATAAAAAATAATCCAAAACTAACATTAGAAGAAGCTCAAGCTAAAGTAATTAAAAATTTAGCTAAAGATCAAATGTATTATGTAAAAGAAGGACAATTTGGTGTTGCAGGATTAGGATACCAAGAAGAATCAGCTGGTTTACCTGCAATTGATAATCAAATGGAAGTAGTTAAAGAATCAACTACATCAAAAATTAAAAATATACTTAAAGAACACTTTATGGGTGTTAGTAATGGTAACAAAAGTAGCTTTGCTTCAATATCAGGTGAAGTTATTAATAAAATGTTAGCTGAAGAAGGATTAGTTGAAACTCCAAATTCATTAGATAATTTTGTAAATGAATTAAATAAAGAAGATGATCTTCCAATGAGTGAAGATAAATTTGATGAAGCAAGAGAAAAAGCTATAGAATCATCTCAAGAAAAAGCAGGTATGGCTGAAGAAGCAAGACCAGATTATCCAGATATCGATGGAGATGGTGATAGAAAAGAGCCAATGGCTAAAGCAGCTAAAGATAAAGAAAAGAAAAAGAAAGTAAAAAAAGAATCAATCGATACTAAATTAGCTGAAATAGGTAAAGAAGCTGAAGCAGTAAAATTAGAGGCACAGTTAGATTTCTTACATGATCATATTGCTGAAAAAGTAGATAGAGTAAATTCAATTAATGAAGATGAAAATCTTAAAGAATTAATTGATAAAGCTAAGATGAAGCAAATGCAGAAAGAAATTAAAGAACTAGAAAAGAAAAAATCTAAAATGGAAAAGATTTACGAAAAATCTTGTGGTAAAAAATATGCTAAAAAAGAAATGGTAGACGAAACTGAAGAAGTAGAGGAATCATTTGATAGTGTAGTAGATGATATCATGGATCAAGGTAAATCAAGAGAAGATGCTGAAAAAATTGCAGGTGCAATTAACGCTAAATACGTAGGCAACTACAAAGATTAATCAAGTTATTATATGAAGACATTACTAATAGAAACTCACGAGTTTAAGGCCTCACCCCAACAGCTAACTGAAAATGTATCTGAAAATGGTAATTTATTAGTTGAGGGTGTTTTAGCAACTGCTGAAGTTAAAAACGGTAATGGTCGTTACTACTCTAAAGATTTATGGGAAAGAGAAATGAATAAATATGCTGAACTTGTTGAACAAAGACGTTCAATGGGAGAACTAGATCACCCTGAATCATCAGTAGTAAATTTAAAAAATGTATCTCACCTAATATCTGATTTTTGGTGGGATGGAGATAACGTAATGGGTAAAATAGAAATTTTACCTACTCCCTCAGGAAATATACTTAAAGAACTAATAGGACATGGTGTTACAGTAGGTGTATCATCAAGAGGAATGGGTTCATTACAAGATAGAGGTGGTGTAATGGAAGTACAAGATGACTTTGAATTACTATGTTGGGATTTTGTTTCAACACCATCAAACCCAGGTTCTTATATGCATACTATTAAAGAAGGTAAAGAAATGGTTAATTATGATTATACAAAAGTTAACCAAATTGTTACTGAGATCCTTTGCTCAAAAGGCTCTTGTCCTGTAATGTAATTTTAAGATATTTTCATATACGTATAACCGTAATACATCATGATTATCTTTATATGATGTTAGACTATTAATAATTTTCTATTACGTCTCATGAATAGACGTATTTCACAAACTAAATTTTGGGATTATGGCAACAAACAGAGATTTGCTAAAAGAGGCAATTGCCGATGCGAAGTCCGTAAGGGAAACAGCAATCGCAAACGCCAAACTTGCTCTTGAAGAAGCTTTCACTCCACATCTAAAATCTATGCTAGCTGCAAAGTTAGAAGAAATGGACAAAGATGATGAAGTAAAAGAAGAAAAAGAAGACAAAGTTGAAGAAATGGATGCTTCTAGTTTCGAAAGAAAGAACTCTCCAGCCGGTGACTCTTTAAAAGATCTTGCGCCGAAAAAAGTAGGTCAATCTACAGTGCAAGAAGAAAAAGAGGAAGTGGATGAAGAAATCGATCTTGATGAACTATTAGCTGAACTTGAAGATTCTAAAGATTTATCTGAGGACGCTAGAACTGACGCAGAAGAAGAAGGCTACAAAGATGGCATGAAAGACGAGAAAGAAGATCTTGAAGAAGATGCTCGTACTGACGCAGAAGAAGAAGGGTACAAAGATGGAATGAAGGACGAAAAAGAAGACATGGAAGACGAGGAAATTGATCTCGAAGATATGTCAGAAGACGACCTTAAAGGATTTATCGAGGATGTCATTAAAGACATGGTCGCTGACGGCGAAATTGAGCCAGGTGACGAATTCGTAGAAGACGAAGTTGAAGTTGAAGACGTTGAAGACATTGATGTTGTAGACGACTTAAGCGTAGATGTAGAAATCGACGAAGCCAAAAAAGAAGAAATGGATGAAAGTGAAAAAGTTGATGAAGCAAAAGACGAGATCGATGAAGCATCTCGTGTAAAAGGTGAAAAAGGTGTCGGAAACGAGGATGGAGACAAAGATGACTCTAAAATCGAAAAAGAAACTGAAAAAATGAGATTCAAAGAAGCAATGGATGAAATTCAAGCGCTTAAAGTTGAATTGAATGAAGTTAACCTTTTAAATGCTAAGTTACTTTACACTAACAAAATTTTCAAGGCAAAAAACTTAACTGAAAGTAAAAAAGTTAAGGTATTAAAAGCGTTTGACAAAGCGAAGGATGTACAAGCAGCGAAAACAATTTTTGAAACATTATCAGAAGGTTTACTAGATAAATCTCCAGTAAATGAATCAAGAAACTTAGGATCTGCATCGAAAGCTAGTGGTTTAGAACCAAAAGCGACGTCAACAAAACAACCAATCATTGAGTCAAATGACGTTTACAACCGTATGCGTAAGCTAGCGGGATTAATTTAAAAATTATTATTAACAATTTAAACTATTTATTATGAGCTTAAATACTCTTTTAGAAAGCGCTAACCCATATCAGTCTCTACAGTCTGATGCAGCTAAATTAGCTGGTAAATGGGAAAAAACAGGTCTTTTAGAAGGTTTAAATGGTGCCCACAAAAACAACATGGGAATCATTTTAGAAAACCAAGCTAAACAACTTGTAGTAGAATCTTCTCAAACAGGAGGAGGTACTGCGTCTTCAGGTACATTCTCAAGCCAAACTGCTGTTAACATCGGTGGTCAATGGGCTGGAGTTGCTTTACCATTAGTAAGAAAAGTATTTGGTCAAATCGCAGCAAAAGAATTTGTTAGCGTTCAGCCAATGAACTTACCTTCTGGTCTAGTATTTTACCTAGATTTCCAATACGGAAATGACAAAACTCCATTCGCTGCCGGTGATTCATTATACGGTAACGAAGGTGGAAATGCACCATTCGGAAACACTAACGAAGGTGGTCTTTATGGAGCAGGTAGATTTGGATATTCTATTCAAAATACTTCTTCACAAGTAAACGTTGCTGCAGTAGCAACAGCTAAATGGTCTGACTTTAACTATGATTCTGATTACTCAGCATCATTCGGAGACTATAAGAAATTCTCATTCGCTAAATCAGGTTTAGGAATGGCTGATTTCGAAGGTGTTAAAGGATTCCAATTATACTCAGGTTCAGCTGCATCAAGAATTCCTTCTTTACTAGTTAAAACAGGATCTGCAGGTAAACAAGTATCAGCATTTACTTCAGTAGATGATACTAATGTACATTTCCTTGCACTAGCCGCTGATTGGGCTGGAGCTACAGGTAATGCTGCAACTGCACAATCAATTGTATTCCAAGTACAACCTACTGATCAATACAGAGGTGACTTTGAAGCTGGAAACAGCGTACCAAACACTTGGAATGATTCAGGTTCAAACGGAAACAGCGGATGCTGTCCTCCACAAGTTATTCCAGAAATCAACATTCAGATGAAATCATCTGCAATCGTTGCTAAAACTAGAAAACTTAAAGCAGTTTGGACTCCAGAATTCGCACAGGATTTAAATGCATACCATGCATTAGATGCTGAAGCAGAATTAACTTCTATCCTTAGTGAGTATATCTCATTAGAAATTGACCTAGAAATTCTTTCTATGTTGATCGAAGGAGCAGGAGCTGGAACTGAAAACTGGTCAGCAGTTAACAATACTGCAATTTCAACAGCTGCTAACGGTAATGCTGTTGTTACTGACTTAGGATTCTATAACTCACAAGGACAATGGTTCCAAACTTTAGGAACTAAAATCCAAAAGTTGAGTAATATCATTCACCAGAAAACTCTTAGAGGTGGTGCTAACTTCTTAGTATGTTCTCCAACTGTAGGTACAATTTTGGAAAGTATTCCAGGATTTGCTGCTGATTCAGATGGCGATGCTGCTAAAGCTAGCTACGCATTTGGTGTACAAAAAGTAGGTTCAATTAATGGACGTTACAAAGTATACAAAAACCCTTACATGACTGAAAACAAAATCTTATTAGGATTTAGAGGTTCTCAGTTCCTTGAAAGTGGTGCTGTATTTGCTCCGTACATTCCGTTAATCATGACTCCACTAGTATACGATCCAAATACTTTCACACCAAGAAAAGGATTGTTAACTAGATATGCTAAGAAAATGGTAAGACCAGAATTTTATGGTACTATCAACATCTCAGGATTAAACACTCTATAATCAGAGATAACTCTTAGTTAGTAAGAATTAGCCCGAACTCACGTTCGGGCTTTTTTTTTCAATATTTATAATAAAATACTCAACTATGAATGTACCAATTTATGATGGTTGTCCAATTTGGAACGAAAAATCCGTACCATTTGGATTCTATAATACCGATACTACATTTCAAATCGATGCTATAAAAGTCACAAAATTTTGTGCTTCAAGGTTAGGTTATCCTTTAGTAGATGTTGAACTACAATCAAGTTCATTTTTTACGGCATTTGAAGAAGCAGTAACTACATATGGAAATGAATTATATGCATATAAAATACGTGATAATCAATTATCACTTGAAGGAATTACAACAGGGTCATCTTTAAACCAGGCATTAATAACACCAAGTTTTGAACCAATTGTTAGATTAACTGAACAATATGGTGAAGAAGCAGGTAGTGGAGGAAATGTACCGTATTACTCAGGCTCATTCCAATTAACTTCTAGTATTCAAGATTATGATTTCCAAACTTTTATGACAGGAAGTGGATTAACAGGGTCTGAATACGAAAATGGTATAGAAGTAAAAAAAGTATATTATGAACCAAAATTCCCAGCATCAGCAAGATATTTAGATCCTTATAATGGATTTGGATTTGGAGGTGCTGTAGCAGCAGGTATTGTTGGATTTGGAGGATTTGGTCAAGGAATGGGATATTTAATGGCTCCATTAAATTATGATTTACAAGTAATACAACAAATAGAAATGAATGAAATGGTTAGAATGTCTAACTATTCATTTAGAGTACAAGATGATAAATTAAGAATATTCCCTATACCTAATTTTGATGGGACATTCCATTCAGGTTCATCTTTACTATTAAATAATGCTTTATCAGCATCCAATCCACCATCAATAACATTTGCAAGTGATTTAACTTCATCTTTAATTGATATAACTGGAGGAACTGGTGAAGGTAAAGATGCACAAGGTGTTATTATAGGAAGTCAAGGAACAAATACTACATATGAATTTAAAGTAAAATCATCAGGTAGTGGATACACAGCTGGTGATGTAATTACAATATCAGCAGCTACTATAGATGGTTCTAGTAATGATATTAGTAATGCATCTGGAGATTTAGTATTTACTTTAAGAGAACAAGACATAACAGCTATTTGTGGTGGAGGAACTTTATGGTTTGATTACATTTTAAGAGATGAAAGAATAAATAGTTCAGTTAAACAAACTCCAACTAAAGTTACAAATGTATCAAATGCACCATTTGAAAATCCTACATATGAATTTATTAATTCAGTAGGTAGACAATGGATATTCGAATACACACTAGCTTTAGCAAAAGAAATGTTAGGGTATGTAAGAGGAAAATATAGTAGTATTCCAATACCAAATGCTGAAGTTAATTTAAATCAAGGTGATTTAATATCAGCAGCAACAACAGAAAAAGCAGCATTAATAGAAAGATTAAGAACATATCTTGATGAAACATCAAGACAAGCATTATTAAATAGAAGAGCATCTGAGGCTGAATCTAAGATGATTGAGTTACAACAAGTGCCTTACACAATTTATATAGCATAATATGGCAATGTTTACAAGACAAAGGGACTGGTCCCTTATGAGGCACTTAAATAGAGAAGTAATGGGTAACATTATAACTCAACAAGCCGCTATCTATCAGTTTCAATTAGAAGAAACAAAAGTTAATATTTACGGTGAAGCAGCTGAAGAAAAATATTATAATGGTCCTTTTCTATTCAATGTTTTAATTAATAGGTCAAATGAAGAATATGGTGAAAATGTAGAAGGTATCCAATTTAACCAACCTATTGAATTTTATTTTTTAAGAGATGATTTAGTAGAAAAAGATATAGTACCTAGAGTAGGTGATATCATATTATATCAAGAAGGATATTATGGAGTACAAAGTACAGTAGCAAACCAATATTGGGGAGGTAAAAATCCTGAATATCCTAATAATGATTCTGATGGAGAACCTAATCCACTTAATCCTGGATTAGAAGAATTTGGTAATAACATATCAATTCTAGTTTCAACTTATTATATACCTGCTGATAAAGTAGCTATTTCACCATATCAAGAAAGATTCTAATGGCAAAACCAAGAAAACCCATACCAAAATCACAATTAACCTTAAGCACAAATAAACATACGGCTTTTAGGGGTAGAGAAGAACAAGGGATACAAACTAATCCTAATAATGATATTATCCCTAATAATCCAAATTACTCAGAAACTGGTATCCAACATAATAGATCGGATCAAATGAGTTTTAGAGATGATGATACTAAACAATTTTCTGTAGGTGTTAAAGATATTGATGAAGCAGTATTTTATTATTTTGAAAATAAAATTAAACCTTTTGTTTATCAAAATGGAGCTAGAAGAGAAGTACCTATAATATATGGTGCTCCTGAAAGATGGAAATCATTTCAACGTGATGGATATTATAGAGATAAAAAAGGTGCAATTATGTTACCTATTATCGTATTAAAAAGAGATAAAATAACAAAAGATAGAACAGTTGCAAATAAATTAGATGCAAATCAACCAAATTTAACTGGGGTATTTTCTAAACAATTTAGTGCTAAAAACTTTTATGGTAATTTTGCAGCTCTAAATAATAGAATACCAGTAGACACATTTCATGTAGTAGCACAACCAGATTATGTTACTATGGACTATAGTTGTTTAATACAAACTTATTATATGGAACAACTAAATAAAATTATTGAAGCATGCGAGTATGCATCAGATGCGTATTGGGGCAATCCTGAAAGATTTATGTTTAGATCATTTATAGATAGTTTTTCTACAGCCACAGAATTAACAATTAATAAAGATAGGTTGGTTACTGGAACTTTTAATATTAGATTACGTGGATATTTAATCCCTGATACTATACAAAAAGATTTAGCATCAACTAAAAAATATAATTCAAAAGCAAAAGTTACAATTAACATGGAAACTGTAAGTGATGTAGAAGGAGCAGGAATACAAACTTCAAACCCTACTACAGACCATAGAAGTAGAAGTTAATCTTAACAAATAATAACATATTTATAATAAATTAAAAACCAAAAATTATGGCGAGTAAAAAGTTATCAGAAAGTGAGTTGCAAATTTTAGAAGAATTCCAAACTAGAAACAATGATATTGTAGTACAGACAGGAGCAACTGAATTAAGAATTGATGTCCTAGAGAGACAAAAGGAACAACTTTTAGAAAAGTTTCAAAAATTAACAAAAGACCAAGCTAAATTTGGTAAGGAGTTACAAGAAAAGTATGGTGATGGTAATATAGACTTAGAAAAAGGAGAATTTACCACAGCAGAATAAATTTTTGAGATATTTTCTAATATTTATAATAAAACAATATTAAATATAATATAAGACAATGGCAGAAACATTAATATCTCCAGGTGTATTAGCAAGAGAAAATGATCAATCCTTCATTGGAGCACCACCAATTTCATTTGGTGCTGCAATAATTGGACCAGCAGTTCAAGGTCCAGTTGGAATTCCAACGGCAGTATCTTCATTCTCGCAATACGAAGCTATATTCGGAGGGTCAATTGAAAGTGGCTCACGATCATACTCATACCTAAACTCAGCAGCAGCATCTAATTACTTCCAACAAGGTGGTGAATCATTACTAGTCGTAAGAGTAGTTAGTGGATCAGCAGGATGGTCAGAAGCTTCATCTTCAATTGATAATATAGCTACTACCCCAGCAGGAGTACTGAGAACTGACATTAATATGTCTGCTTCTATTTCAGCAAATACTCTTGCAAGTCAAGTTGCAGGAACACATGCTTTAGGTACAGTTACTGGTGGAGCAGGAAATTCAGCAGCAGGAACATATACAGTAACTGCAGATGGAGTTGTTACTTCAGTTAATTTTACAGCAGGACAAGCTTATGTAGCTGGTAACGCATTAACCGTTCAAGGAAGTCAAGGAGGAGGAAGTGGAACATTTGTAATTACTCTTAAAGCTTCAGATTTAGAAAGTGAAGTAGCATTTAAATTATCTACAATATCAGAAGGTGCTGTAATGAATAATTACCAAGCAGGACCAGATAGTGCAAATGGTACATTAACAAATGGTACTAGAAATAATGTAAGATGGGAAATTACAGGTGCTAATACAGGATCTGGACAATTTTCATTAGCTATTAGACGTGGTAATGACACAGCTACTCAAAAAGCAGTATTAGAACAATACAATAACTTATCAATGGATCCATTGGCTGCAAATTATGTAGAAAAAGTTATTGGTAATACTTACTACTCAGTAGAACAAGATGGTGTTGATTATTATGTAAAATCAAATGGTGAATATCCAAACAATAGTGCTTATGTTTATGTAAGCGCAGTAAATTCACCTACACCAAATTATTTTGATAATAATGGAGCAGCTAAACCAGCATATTTTACAAGCATTCCAGCTATAGGATCAGGTTCGTTCCAAGGTGGTAGTGGTAATAATATAGCAATGGGGCCTGTGAAATTTAACGAAAATATCACGAATACAAACATTCAGGGATTAATTGCAGCAGAATATACACAATCATTAAACTTATTGTCAAATACCGATGCTTACAACTTTAATGTAATTACAGCTCCAGGACTAATTAACTCATTATCAGATCACTCACCAGTAGTATCTCAGATGGTAGCATTAGCTCAATCAAGAACTGACTGTATTGCAGTAGTTGATTTAGTACCTTATAACAGTACAGTAAATACTGTAGTAACTCAAGCATCAGCATTTGATAGTTCATATGCAGCAACATATTGGCCTTGGCTACAATCAATTGACGCAAACGCTCAGTATGTTTGGTCGCCAGCTTCTGTGTTTATACCGGGAGTATACGCATTTACAGATGCTTCTTCAGACCCATGGTTCGCACCAGCAGGTCTAATTAGAGGTGCGCTAGGTAACGTAGTTAAAGCAGAAAGAAAATTAACATCAGGTAACAGAGATAACCTATATGAAGCAAATGTTAACCCAATTGCAACATTCCCAGGAAGTGGAGTTGTAGTATTTGGACAGAAAACATTACAGAAAAGAGCAAGTGCTTTAGATAGAGTAAATGTACGTAGATTATTAATAGCATTAAAATCATACATTGTACAAGTATCAGATAACTTAGTATTTGAACAAAATACAATAAGCACAAGAAATAATTTCTTAGCACAAGTTAACCCATACTTAGAAAGTGTACAACAAAGACAAGGTTTATACGCGTTTAAAGTTGTAATGGATGCTACAAATAACACACCAGATGTAATCGATAGAAACGAGCTAGTAGGACAAATTTACTTACAGCCAACTAAAACAGCTGAATTCATAATTCTAGATTTCAATGTTTTACCAACTGGAGCAACATTTCCATCATAAGAATTAAAAAACAGAATATTTATAATAAAATAAATAAAATAATAAAATGGCAGTATTAGACCCAAACGAAATATTTTTCACAGCTTTTGAGCCAAAACAAAAGAATAGATTTATTCTTTATGTAGATGGAATCCC
>Ga0181417_1000015_pt1 | contig 55721 bp, 53 predicted proteins | sample 40SPOviralmetaG_FD_130142 | JGI IMG/M metagenome (GOLD analysis project Ga0181417, IMG submission 130142) | Marine viral communities from the oligotrophic San Pedro Time Series (SPOT) site, San Pedro Channel, CA, USA - 40 SPOT_SRF_2013-02-13 | ecosystem: Environmental > Aquatic > Marine > Strait...
TGCACCAAGCACAACTCAATGACTTTGCTTGGGTAACTCTTCTTCACTCGTTAAGAGATGACCACAGAAAAGATTTAGACCTTGACTAATCAACAAAACTAAACTATATTATATATTATGGAATTAACCACAGAACAAAGAATCGCAGTTATCGCTAAAGCAGTCGAAAACTCAAAATCTATAACGCCATCTCAATCGGTAGAAGAATTTATCGCAGAGATTAAAACTGAAGATGTTCTTGTCGAGCATGGTTTGCTTGATACTCAGAAGAACGATTTAGAAGATGAATCACAATTTTTTCTTACTCAGTCTGCTGAAGAGATTGACGAAGAAGATCAAGAGTTTGGTGTCTCGAAAGAGATGCGAGGCGTATACAAAAACAACTAAACCAAAAGGAATAATTATGCAATCAGAATTCTCATTCATTAAACAAGCTAACGCAGTAGAGGCTTACAAACCTTTGCAAGTAAATCGCCAAGGCGATAAGATGTGGTTCTCTTACAAGAACGCAGTTGGCACAATCGTCAACGCATACTATGATTATGCGACTCGTTCGTTTAAGTCAGTAGTTAAAGGCAGTCAGTACGGAGACGGAGTTGCGATTCGCAATCTTGTTGCTCGTCCTGTTGTAGAATCCGTTTTGAAAGGATAAGAAAATGACTTGGGACATACTTTTACTTTCGCCTTGGCTATTCGTATTTTACATGATGTTTACAAGCTAATGGAACTTATAATATTATTTATCATGGCTTATTGTTTTTATCGTATGGTTAATTAAAGTTGGTTGAGACCCCTGTCCTAAGTGACTGACTATCAAGCACTTGGGGCGGGCGGCGGCCAGCCACCTAAGTGACTGAGCCTTAACAACTTACAGAACCATTAAGTTCGTTTATTAGCTCGTCTAACCTTGGAAGGTCAAGTCCCGAATCGTTCCAAGCGACACCATCGGGTGTGCGGTATCCGATTGCAGAGTCTCCGCTAGTGTCTTTGATGTCGTCAACAAATTGCTGATAATCTTGACAATCCCTTGCGAAGTGGTAAAGACCTTCGTCGTTTTGAATCCAAAGGGCGACGTTCCAGGTCTGACGATTTTTCCATCCGTTATAGCTCATAGGTTTTCGGTGTTGTGTCCTGCTCTCCTCATTGAGTGGAGGGCTTCTTGACGGGTCATATTGAATCGGGACATGAGATACATGAGTAAGTCATTCCCTGTGAGTTGTTGGTTTCTGTCTGTCATGATATAATTATCTTATATTTTATCGTTTGTGTCAAGGATATTTCCAAGAAAATTTACTTGTTTTATATCGTAGCCTTTAGCTTCTGATTTTGCAATTCTTAAAGCTTTTGATTGACCTTTTACTTCATCCACTAATCTACCAAAAGAAAAGATTTGAAAAAATTGTACAAAGTTTGGGTTGCGTCTTACTGAGATCATATTAGTTCCATTTGAGGTTTTTGAGACTTGTGTGTTTCTTTAACCACCTACGAAGGTGGTGAAATCCATTACTTGACCAATGATTTGAATATGGGGTGATATTTGGATCTTGCAAGACGACTTTATATCCTTTTGCCGTATTTACAATTTCCTTAATGTCATTGCATTGGTGCATCTGTTTCATTATCTTTCTGTTGCCCTTGCCCGAGTGTCCTCCTTTAGCCATTGTATTATCCTCCTTGATTTAGTATGAAAGGGCTTTTCTATGTTTAACCCTGCGTGAATATTTAGACTTATCTTTCATTGGACGAGCCTTGGTGAAAAGAATTGGGATTCTTACTTTAATCTTTTTTTGCTTCATATATAAAGACTAAAGCACTTTTCAAACAATAGCGAGAAAAAAATTAACTAAATACAACTTTTAATTTTATCTAATAATAATTGATAAGAGATACTAATAAATAGGAACAAATACATAATACTATAAATACATTGACTTATAGTATATAAAAGCTTTATTATAAGTTGTTGATTATCAAGCACTTATGGAATCGGCGGCCAGCCACCTAAGTGTCTGACTATTAAAGACTTATGTTAGAAGTCGTATTGAGCGTGGTAGCCCCAATCAATATCCTCGTTCTCAGAGAATTGCCGAAGAGCCTGGCGATCTGCTTCCTCCTCCATTCTGCGGCGGATGATTTGCTGAGACGCAATCTCGGCAAGGACGGATTCCCGTTCCTCGATTTCGAGGTCGGTCATTCCGAAGGCGTGAGCGGTGCGGGCGAGTGAATCATTTTCGTTTTCCATATATACAATGTAGCAGTCTGAGGGCGTGGAGTCAAGGAATATTTTTGTTATTTTACATTTTATAAGTCGTTAACTATCAACTACTTACGACGCTGGCCGCCCGCGCCCTAAGTGCCTGAAGGGCAAGGACTTACGATTAGGCTTTGAACAAGCCGTAGCGACGACTGCCGTCGTTATTTGCAAGGCGACGACGCAAGAGCCTCTCGGCATCTTTTTTTCGCATCGCGATGGTTTCAACTTGCCAAACGGATCCCGCTTGGTTGAGAATGGATTTTAGTATGAACATAATTTTCCTTTTGTTATTAGTTAAAAAATGGATGATGGCGAACATCACGAAGACGGATGCCGTGAACGATATTAGTTCTGTACTTGCGAACATTTGCACAAGCTCCCCAAGTTGGGTGATTGATTGGATCATCCGTAAGTTGGTAGATTTTCTTGCAACGAGTGACGACGACATCGCCCTTTTTGAATTTGGTTTTCATATTGTTATTTCCTTTTTGTGAAAATTGGGTTATTGAGAAACTTGTCCATATCGGCAGATTTTTGTTTTGCCTCGGCAAGTTGAGATTCAACCTTTGCAAGCTCAGGAAGAGCGAGCATTTCGATTGCCATTTCAACATTGGCATGGGTTGCAGGAGTTGCGTCTTTACGCATCTTTGCAATGGCGTTATTGATTGACTCGATACGAGATTCGAGAGTGAATATTTCCATTTCTGTCATATATATAAGGTAAACTAGTTTTGAGTTAATTGCAAACTTTTTCTTTTAGTTTCTTTCCGTGGGCTTCGGCTTCTTTGTAAGTGTCAAAGCTCCCTGCGTAGTTGCCGTTCATGTATAAGACAAAATGCTCATTGCACCAAGTCGAGAAGGTTTTGATTTCGATTTCCATTTTTTAATTTCTGCTTGAAGTTAACTTATGTTGAGCTTGCCACTCGGCAAGCCAATCTTGATTCTGCTTTAGCAGATCACGAGAGATCTTGACAAGAACGGGGTCGCTCTCGTTTCTGATAACTTCCTTGTGACGGAAGATATCGGCTTGAACCTTTTGGAAGAGTAGGTGTCGATCATTAATCATATATACAATCTAAAGGTAAAACCTAGTAATTGCAAGAAAAATCTTCTGAAGTTATTCACAAAAAAACTTTAATGGAGTCGCATTTTTTCCTTGACACCCTTTGACTTTTATGTTATAATGCGGACCTTTCGTAAGTTGTTGGTTACCAAGCACTTACGAGGGCGGGCGCCGATGCCCTAAGTGCCTGATTATCAGTGACTTAGGATGTCAAGCTTTTTATTTCCAAGGATCGAAAAAAGTTGGGTTCATGTCGGCAAGGACATCGCGATTTACTTCGCCCCAATTCTTGCCATCGTGCCAAGTCATAAAGACTTTTTTACCGCAACCCTTTAGGTAGTTGAGCCATTCGTTAGCTTTTCCCAACTTGTCAAACTTGTAGGCGTAATCGAATCCGCCAAAGTGAAAGTTGCCGTCCATGCCTAAAGCAAGCCATGGTTTGCGAGGAGATCGATTTATTCCGATTAATTTTATTTGATAATGCATGTTAGTTTTGTTGATAGAAAAAAAGAAGAGAAAGAATAATTATCAAAGGAATCATTTTTTAGATTCCTCTAATTTTTGGATTTCACTCCGCAAGTATTGCACATGAGCGTCACGAATCGAGCGAAGTGATTCTTTGCGTGAACGATTGAGTTTGTCCTGCCACCAAGCAAGATCTTTTTCTAATTGTTTTTTTGTTTTCATATTATAAAGATAAAGTATTTTTTAAGAAGTTACAAGGAAAAAGATTACTTTTGAAATCTTTTTTCTTGGATGATTTCTTGCCAAGCTTTGCGAGCAACTTGAACGGCATTGAGAGCGTCAAGGATTGCCATGCCTTGCGTGATCGAAGATTGCCAATCTTCCTTAGAGGATTCTCCTGCGAGAAATTTGAGATTTCCCTCTGCTTTAGAGAGAGCAAGACTTAGGTCTAAGTCTCGGTTGATGTCTTTTCTTAATTCTTCTAATGTTTGATTCATATTATAAATGTAATCTATTTTTTGTTAAATTGCAAGGAGAAAACGAATTATCTTAAGCAACCCATTTGACAAATTCAAACTTGCGGGGCAAGCCAAACTTTGCAAGGTCACGATTGAGAGACTTAATCGAATCGTGATGTTCGCATTTGAGAATTTGATTCTCTGCGATGATGTCGCCCGTCTTGCGGTCAACGATGTTAACTTTGGCGATGAAGCCGTTTACTCTTTTATTCTTAATCATACCTAAAGGTAACACATAAACAAGGGAATTGCAAGAAAAACTTTCTAAAGTTATTAACAAATTTTTTTGCCTTGTGAGTAAAAAACCCTTGACAAGCAGAGCTTTTTATGTTATAGAAGCCTTACTCGTAAGTCATTGTCTATCAAGCACTTACGAGAGCGGGCGCCGATCCCCTAAGTGCCTGACTATCAGTGACTTAGGAGGGCCAAAACCACACTATAAGGCAAGGTATTAGCGTAGCTGAAAAGGGTATTAGGATTTGTATTAGGTCTAACATATTTTTATAGAGTTGTCAAGGATTTTTTTAGTAAAGATATTGCTCAGTTGAATCTTCCCATACATGGGTCAACTTAAAGTCGGTAGTTTTCCAAGGTGAAAAATCTGCCTCGCCTATCAAGGCAATTCTTTCGGATATCTCTAGCTCTAAGGGATGCACCTCTGAAGAGCCTTGCATATTGTAGACCTCTACCTCTGAAGGGTCATCCTTCAGTACACGAGTGATTTGAGCCTTGAAGCTGAAGAAGTTTACCCTACGAGTAGGAACATTTTTATTTGATTGATTTAACATAAGTATAATGTAATGGATTTTTTAGGAAAAGTCAAGAGAATTGCAAAGTTTTTTTTTACCAATTCCTTGGCATTTCGTTATTGGAAAGAAACCTTTCGGCTTCGTAGGGAGAGCAACGAAGATCATCGCAGATGTCTGCAAGTCTTTCTTCTCTTGCTTCGGCACGAGATTGACGATAGCGAGTGACCTTGCAAAAGCGAGGGTCTGCTTCGGCATCTGCCATTTCTTTTAGTTGATCGAAAAGATCCCAAGAAACAATTCCCTTCTTGCAAAAGTTATAAGCACATTGCTTACGAGAGACACCTTCGATCTCGAAGATGTGGCGAGCCTTGTTTTCGTTGTAAACGCTAAGGCTTGCGTTTATTACCTTGTCGGAGACTTTGTTGAATTTGATGTATATTAGTTCCATAATTTTTTTATTTTAGTAGTTTATCTTTCTTAATCTTATATATACAATGTAACACAGATGAAGCGAAAAAGCAAATTATTTCTTCACTTTTTTTTGTTTAGTTATTACGAATTTACAAAGGATTTTTTCTCTTTCAGTTAAGTTAATCATACCTAAAGGTATCACAGAAAAGCCGAAAAGTCAAGAAAAACTTTCGACTATCTTTTTGCACAATCCTATTGCATAGATTGGCATGGTATGTGTGCAGCTGTTTCGTAAGTTGTTGGCTATTAGGCACTTATGGAAACGGCGGCCCGCCACCTAAGTGGCTGACCATCAATGACTTACGGGTTATGTTGTGCAGTAGTATAGGACAACACTTCCGACGATTATGACAATCATACGACGAGAGGATTAGGCAACTTTGTGTTGCAAAAGTGCCAATCGAATGAGTCAATGATTTCCCCATTAAGGACAGGCTCAAAGTTGACTTGGTGAACACCTGCATTGGCAATGCCGTTGACTCGTTCGCGTGTGGTTGGAGTATTCCAACCTGCAAGTGACCACTCGACCACGCCAAAGGCGTCTCGTTTGATTATGGCGTTACCATGAAGCCAAACGGTTTGCCCGTCTGTCTCGGTGTTGCCGACTTTTTTAGATGTGCCTTGTTCAAAGGCGAGTTTGATTTGTTCGGTTACTTTTCGCATGGTATGATTTCCCCTTCTCTTACGATTAAAACTCTTTCACCTTGCAAAGATAATTCTTTCTTTTTTCTGCTTGCAATGTTCAAGGCTTGAGCCTCTGTCTTTGTGTTGTCGATTAACTTTCCGAAAAGTCGAATGTCGAACCACTCGGAAAAATTTGCGTTTTTTATTATTGTTATCATGTTATAAATGTAAACCTTTTTTGTAATTAATGCAAGGTAAAAGATTACTTTGTGAAGTAATCTTTTACTTGTTGAGAGGTTGCCTTGCTAAGGTCGGAAATGTAAACTTCCGATTCAAACAAGTGATCTTGCTTGTGATGCTTAATGGTAGCAACCCGAAGACCGCCCTTGATGCGATCAAGTGAGACGAGTCTCACGGCTTTATTGTTTTGCGAGGAGTGGTAAATGCCTCCGACTTTTAATCCTTTAGTAATGTTCATATTATTAATGTAAGCTTTTTTTTGTCGAATTGCAAGGAAAAAGAGAAAAAAGATTCGATTATTTTGTTGCACAATCCCACCCCCGTTTTTTGAATTTATTTTGGCGGGCGACGCCAGCATATCGGCGGGGGGTGGTTTTTCTCAAAATCTAATGCAGTAATTCACAGGTAAATAACGTTTTTTGAAAAAAAATCGGCGCATTTACAAAAAATAACTGTAATATATAGTAGAATGCCTAGACGCAAAAAAGCCGACATTGACGACGCTCAGGAAATAGAGAAGGTAATGACATCTCTCAATAAGACTAAGGTAAAACTTAAGAAATTAGAATTTTCTGAGAAACAGCAAGAGCTGTTAAAGATAATGTTTGATAGAGGTACTAAAATAGTATTCATAAGTGGACCCGCTGGAACCAGCAAAACTTTTATGGCTATATACGCCGCTATTCAATTATTTAATATGGATAATAACTATAATATTAGTTATGTAAGAACAATTATAGAGAGCGCTGATCGAGGAATGGGTGCGCTCCCTGGGAACATAGATGAAAAATTTGATCCTTTCATGATGCCCTTAAATGATAAAATGTTCGAATTAATGAGCGCTAGTGACGTGAAAGCCTTGGATCAACAAGGCGTAATATCGGCTATGCCAATAAATTACCTTAGAGGCGCCAGTCTCAACGACAAGGTTGTTATTGCCGATGAATCTCAAAACTTTAGCGTAAAAGAGTTAATTACCCTTATTACGAGAATAGGAGAAAATACTAAAATGTTTATTTGCGGCGACTCTATGCAAAGCGACATTAATGGTAAAAGCGGGTTTAACAAGCTTAAGGAATTATTTAATGATGATGCTAGCGCTAAACAAGGGATATACAACTTCGAGTTTGATCACAAAGATATTAAGAGGAGTGAAATATTAAAATATATTGTTAAAAAACTAGAAAGTATATAAAATGAAAGAGGGGGATGAAATTTGTTTTTGGCACGACCATAAGGATAGGTGCGGCAAAATAATCAAGATGTTTACTCAAATAGGCTTCGAGGATCATGGTAAAGAGTTTGTTGTCATTTTACTTGACGACTCCAGGGGTTTATTTAATGATTGCGTTATTAAAACTGAAAAAAATAAATTAAAAATAATTAATTGAATTAATTAATAATTATTATATAATAATTAACATATGAAGCAATTAAAATATTTTACAGCCAGCTGGTGCGGGCCGTGTAGATTTTTCAAACCATATATTATTGAGTTAATTAGAGATGGAGAAAACATAGAAATGATAGATATAGATGCCAACCCAGAACAAAGTCAAAAATATCAAATAATGTCAGTCCCAACGTTAATCTTTGAAGAGGATGGAGAAATTTTCGCTAAGAGAAATGGCGCTATGGACCCAAGCGAAATAAAAGCTCTACTAAAGTAAGATGGAAATTATAATATCTTCTTTGGTTGGTGCTGTGGGAGCTATATTAGTTGCTTATATTAATACTAAAGTTAGAGAAAAAAGAAAAGACGCTCTAATGGAAGAAATTACAAAAAAATTACACATAGACAGTAAAAATGTGTATATAATAAACACTAAAAAAAATGAAGTACATAATTTCAAATACGAATCTAAAGCTTCGACTCAGGAGCCTTTTGTGTTTTTTATAAAATAATGAGAATTAAATATTGTAAATCATGCGGTCATAAAAACCAGTTCATAGGGCTGGAACCAAAGTTTTGTTCAAGTTGCGGGGCGAGTTTTCAAAAAGGAACTTCTCAAGTTACAAAATCTAAAATTGCTAATAGACAAAAACTTAACGAGGATGAAACAGATGTTGATTTCGTTCCTAATATAGCCAGTCTACAATACAGCGTATCTCCATTTGAAAAGAAGACATTCAAAATGGAAGAAATGTTCGATCTTGAAGATGATGGCGGAAACTCCGAAAAGAAAAAGAGGTAGACCAAAGAAGGTAAAATTTGAGGATAAATATGAAATTATTGACACTCAAATTGCAAAAAGGAAAGGTAAGTGGTTTCTTAAGGCTATATCCTGGATAAGCTGGGAAGATGTTGGGCAAATAATAAGATCTCATATATATAATAAATGGCACCTGTGGGATCAAAAAAGACCGTTAGAACCTTGGTTAAATAGAATCATATCTAATCAGATAAAAAATATATTAAGAAACCATTATGGTAATTTTATTAGACCTTGCGCTCAATGCCCTTTCAACGCCTCTGGATCTATTGACAACATAAATGATGCTAATTTCTGTAGTTGGACTAAAACTGGCAAGCAAGATAGTTCTTGTCCTTTATTCTTGAAATGGGAAAAGACTAAAAAAAGCTCCTTCCAAATAAACATGGCTTCAAGTATAGATGCTAATGAAAATATAAACGTTGGACTCTGTAAACACTTTGACATTGACCATTCTAAAAATAAATTAAATAAATTAATGAAAGAAAATTTAACAGAAAAACAATATCATATATATGAGATGCTATATATAAAAGATTTAGATATTACCGAGGCTGCTGAAAAATTGGGTTACAAAAGCAATGAGAAAGGCCGTAAGGCGGGGTACAAGCAAATAAAGAACTTTGAAAAATTATTTAAAGATACTGCTAAAAAATTAATATCCGAACACGACATAGTATGAAACTAAATGACGAACAAAAAACCTTGGTACAGGAAAACTATAAAGACTTTCCAGATTTAATAGAATTAACGAGAATGGTATTTGAAGATGATTCTTTAGATGGTCGAACGAAAGAAGGTCGCGCTGTTAGAAAGTTTCTTGTTGACAATTCACTTAATTATACTACGACAAAAAAAGAAAAAAGGGATGATATTGAGTTTTCTGAGGAACAAGAAGAATTTATATTGCAATACGCTAAAGAAGGAATGTCTGCTTATGAAATTTCTAAAATATTATTTCCAGAAGTAAATGTAACAAATTTAAGTAAAGAAGTAATAGAATTAGCTGAACATATAAAAAATATAGATCCAGCTTTATTATCTCCATCTGAAAACGCGCTTAATAATACTTACTTCCCTCCTAAGGCTGCATCAAGAGTAATTAAAAAAATTAATGATTATTGCGCTAAAGAATTAGAAGAAAAAGAATTAAGTCGAGAAGAGATTGATAATATAGAAAGTACAATAAGATTTCTTGCTGCGCCTAGATTTGTTCAAGTTATGAACACTTATAGCGCTATGGATGACAGAGATTTATTTGAAGCTGAGTTTATTCGTTCGGTTTGGGATAAGCCTGACTTGACGAGTGATGAACTTAATCTATATATTAACGTATGTATGGATTATATACATTTAAAAAATATTAGTAAAGCAATTGACAAATTAAATAGAATGTTTGAAGATTGCGAAGATCAAAGAGATATGACTGTTAGGCTAGCGGAATTATTAAAAACTAAAAGTGAAGAATATAATCAATGTGAAAAACGTCAAGAGACTTTGATAGCTAGATTGAACGGTGATAGAAAAGAAAGAGTTAAAAATAGACATAAAGATAATGCTTCGATTATATCTTTGGTTCGAGTATTTCAAAACGAAACTGATAGAAAGCGTATGGTCGAGATGGCTGAAAAACAAAAATTATTAATAAAAGAAGAAGCTGACGGTCTAGAAAGAATGGACGTCTGGAAAGCTAGGGTTCTAGGAATTTCTAAAGATGAAGCAATATGAAACTAAAACACATCCATAAATCAGCTAGTAGTCTCGGACAAAGGTATTATACCATGTCTGCGGCGATAAACGTTTTCACGCAGTCCTACGGGCATAATATCGTACAAATTGGGTCCGAACCCAGGAACTCGGCGCACTCTAATTTTGATTTGTTTGATTTTTATGCTGATTTAGTAAAAGATTGTAATAAAGTTTCTTATAGTATATTTCATGAGTCTGATAACATAAGTCAACAAAAGAGAGAGCAACATTTAAACAGTATAATATATAATAAGTATAATGATGAATCTAATAGAATAAGAATAAGAAATATAAAAGATAGTAATATATATGAAAAGACAGATAATATAGATTTGTTAATATTAAATGATATATATTTTCCCATAGAAGAACTTACCACCAGGGTTTGCCCGAGCGCAGATTACTTATCTGGTAGAAACATACTGTATTCGATAACGGACGCTGAGATGAATCATTCTTACGGTGAAATCATCAGTCCTTCAAAAGAAAGGTGTTTGTATGAGTACAAGCTATTCAAAAATAAACTTAGTAGATCCTCAGTCGTAATTCTAGAAGGAAACGATTATCCTGGCGGCGCACAAACTTCCCTTGTTAAAAAACAACTGGGAAGTGATGGATTTATCTGTTTATTAGACTTACAACAATCAGTGTGGATAAAACGGTAAATTTCAATTGTAAGATATGTGGTGCTGAGTTTGATTCTGAACGATCACTACATGCACATATTAAGGCTCATAAAATATTATTATCAGAATATTATATTACATACTATCCTAGATATAATTTATATACAAATGAGTTAATTCCTTTTAAGAACAAAGATCAATATTTTTCTACTTATTTTTCTAATAGTATTGAAATGGAAAAGTGGGCGGCGACAGCCGACGACGAACATGTACAACAAATATTACTTGATATATTAAATAAAAGAATAATTAGTAAGAATTTACAATATGCGCCGAATCATTTAGAATTAATGCTACTTGAGCTTCCTACAATAGAGATGTATAAAACATATTTCGGTTCATATAATGAAGCCTGTCGCAGGCTTCAGGTTGAGCCGTTACTAAATAAAAGTATAAAAAGTAAATTTTTAAACTTCGATAAAAATTTAAAGGACATGCAGATTATGATAGACACTAGAGAGCAAACTCCCTTAAAATTCAAGAACAGTAAACCTCATAAATTAGATTTTGGTGATTATACAGCAGCAGGAGGATACTATAATAAAACATATGTGGATAGAAAAAGCGAAACGGACTTTAAATCAACAATGACTGTGGGGTATGATAGATTTAGAAAAGAATTGCAAAGAGCTAAAGAATTCGACTCATTCTTATACATTGTTACAGAAAGCTCTATTGATAAAATAATAAACAATAATAAGTATGGTCCGCATCGATCAAACTTAACATTTGTATGGCATCAGATGAGAATGTTATCACATGACTTCGCTAGGAACTGTCAATTTATATTTTCTGGAGGAAGGAACTGGTCGCAAGAGTTAATTCCAACATTACTTTATGCAGGTAGAGAAATGTGGCATTCCGATGTACAATATTATATAGACAAAAGAATTTTAAAATTATGAGCTGGGAACCAGGCAATCAAAAACGAAACCCTAAGGAATATGACATAAATAAACTGTTATTAGAAACAGAAGGGTTTATGGACGAAAGGGAAGCTAAAATTAAACTTTATGAATTTCTTAGAGAAAATATTACTTTTAGCACAAATCTCATAGCTGGAGTTGACTTATTTCCATTTCAGCATATGGCTATTAAGGCAATGTTCGAAAGTGACTATTTCTTAGGCATATGGTCTCGTGGTATGTCAAAGTCTTGGACTACTGGTATTTTTGCGTTCATGGATGCTATAATGAATCAGGGTGTTGAGATTGGTATATTGTCTAAGTCTTTTCGTCAGGCTAAAATGATTTTTAAAAAAATTGAAGATATAGCTGCCAAGCCCGAAGCTAATTACCTAAGCCAATGCATAAGTAAAGTGACAAAAGCTAACGATGAATGGGTAATGCAAATAGGAGAAAGCTCAATAAGAGCTTTGCCGCTAGGTGATGGATCTAAGCTTCGTGGTTTTAGATTTCATAGAATAATCATCGATGAAATGCTTCTTATGCCTGAAAGGATATATAATGAGGTTATAGTGCCATTCTTGTCTGTTGTTCAGAATCCAAAAGAAAGAGAAGATTTATTTAATTTAGAAACTCAACTTATTGAAGAAGGCCAAATGAAAGAAGAAGATAGGTTTGTGTGGCCCAACAATAAACTTATAATGTTATCTTCTGCTAGTTACAAGTTTGAATATTTATATAAATTATACCAAAACTTTGAGGGATTAATTAACCAAGGGGAGTCGGAAGGAAAAAACAAAGCTTGTAGGGCTATAATGCATTTTTCTTACGATTGCGCACCTAAACAACTTTTTGATGAAAACCTTGTGGAACAAGCTAAGTCAACCATGAGTCAAAGTCAATACGACAGAGAGTTTGGGGCTATATTTACAGATGATAGCTCTGGTTACTTCAAGATATCAAAAATGAAAGAATGTACCGTAGAGGAAGGTGTTGAACCCTCAGTAGAAGTAAAAGGTGAAGATGGAGCAAAATATTTATTGGCATTTGACCCTAGTTGGGCCGAGAGTGAAAGTTCTGACGATTTTGCAATGCAGGTGTTTAAATTGAATGAAGAAACTAAGCAAGGAACTTTAGTTCATGTATACGCTATGGCAGGAGAAAGTTTAAAAAATCATATTAATTATTTTATTTATTTATTAGAAAATTTTAATATTGTATCTATTGTTGGGGATTATAATGGAGGAGTACAATTTTTAAACGCCGTAAAGGAAAGTTCTATATTTAAACATACCAAACTTAATATTAATATAATCCAAACTGAATTTGACGATATCGAAAATTACCACAAATCATTAAGAATGGCTAAAGCTGAATTTTCTAAAGATGGTATACCTTGCTGCTTAAGAAAACCTACCTCTGGATGGATCAGAAGAGCAAACGAATTATTGCAGGCTAATTTAGATCATAAAAGAATATGGTTTGCGTCTAGAGCTATAGATGAAAGTTACCACAAGCAAAGAAAAAAGAAAATACCAATTAAAAACTTAAAATTCTTAAATTTTGCAGACGACGAAGAAAAACAAAATGATGCCGCTAGGATGATTGATTTAGTTGAGCATCAGCACGATATGATGGATTATACAAAAGGGCAATGTGCGTTAATAGAAGTAAAATCGTCTCCGCAGGGAACCCAAACTTTTGATCTACCTTTAAACTTAAAAAGAACTACTGGGCCAAGTAAAGCTAGAAAAGATTGTTACTCTGCTTTAGTATTGGGTAATTGGATGATTAAGATACATAACGACGTTAATGATTATAAGGACGAAGTAGTTAATTCATTCGTACCAATGTTTATAAAGTGACTTTTAAAGTGACATTTTAACTTTTTCGTGTATCATATAAGTAATGAGCAAGCCTAAAAGGAAATATACTAAAAAATCATCTTATTGGGAAAATCTTTCCAAGAGGACTCAAGTCAATCTAGGTTCCGATAGTGACTCTATAGAGCCTGTAATGTGTGGAGATAACTATTACGTTAGTAACTCAAGCGTAAAGGGTGTTAAGAACATAACTCAAGCTAATTCAGTCGCATCATCAGTTTCAGACGCATTAAGATCTGGAGGCACATCCAGTACAGGAACTAGGTTTAATAGAGCTGGCTCAGGCTCCAAGAAAGAAAAGTATAAAAACATTAGCGAGGGAATGCTTCCTTATGATGTGTCAGTAGAAGGTATTGACGTAAGGGAATCTATTGAATTATGCCAAAAGGCTTATGCTAATATACCAATCTTCAGAAACGCTGTAGATGTAATGTCTGAGTTTTCTAATTCAGAAATATATCTAGAGGGTGGAAGCGAAAGCGCAAGAAACTTTATTGAAAAGTGGCTTGAGAAAATTAATTTATGGAAACTCAAAGATCAATACTTTAGAGAGTATTATAGATCGGGGAATATATTCTTATATAGAATAGATGGTAAATTTAAAAAAGAAGATATATCTAAGTTTAACAAAATATACGGAAACTCAAAGTTTTTAGATCCTGGAAAAATTCCCTTAAAATATATTTTATTAAATCCATACGATATAGTATCCACTAAAAGTACATCTTTTGAGGGTGGTGTTTATAAAAAACTTTTATCCGAGTATGAATTGGAAAGATTGAGAACGCCAAAGACTCCTGAAGATGAAGAAATTTTTAACGCCTTGGACAAAAAAACTCAAAACTTAATTAAGCAGGGAGGGTTTGCCACAAGAGGGTTATCTGTTAATCTGGATGAAGAAAGATTAATTTATTCATTTTATAAAAAACAAGATTATGAACCTTTTGCTATTCCTTTTGGTTATCCAGTATTAGACGATCTTAATTGGAAAATTGAACTTAAAAAGATTGACCAAGCTATTAGTAGAACAATTGAAAACGTAGTATTATTAATAACTATGGGCGCTGAACCCGACAAAGGTGGAATTAACCCACATAGCTTAAGCGCAATGCAATGTTTATTTCAAAACGAAAGTGTTGGAAGAGTATTGGTTAGTGATTATACAACAAAAGCAGATTTTATTATACCTGATATAAATAAAATTTTAGGACCAAACAAATATGAAATTGTAAATCAAGATATTAGAGAAGGTTTGCAGAATATAATTGTTGGTAAAGAAAATTATTCTAGCACTCAAATAAAAGCTCAAATATTTTTAGAAAGATTAAAAGAAGCTAGAAACGCATTTTTAAATGATTTCTTAATGCCCCAGGTAAAAATTGTCTGTCAAGCATTAGGGTTTAGAAAATATCCGACAGTTAGATTTCAAGAAGTTGATATTAAGGATGAGATTCAATTCCAAAGAGTTGTTACGAGATTGTTAGAAATTGGTATTATATCCCCAGAGCAAGGTTTGTCAGCTATTAGAACTGGCTTATTTCCTCATCCAGATACAATGTCAGACGCTCAAAGAAAATACGCTGAAGACAGAGGGGAAGGAATGTATAACCCTTTAATCGGTGGTGTTCCTCCTATTGAGCCTGCTGGCGCAGAAGAAGAAAGAGATCTGAGAGAAGAACAATCTAAGAATGTAGTTCCGCTTAAGCAAAACCAACAAACTCCAGAAAAAGCGCCCAGTCAACCAGGTCGCCCAACAGGAGCTACAGCAGAAGATTTATACTCCAGGAAAGACTTGCAATCTATAATTTATAAAATAGAAAAACTAAGAGCTTCTGCTACAAAGGAGGTAAAAGATAAATTTTCCGTAAAAAGATTAAATAAAAATCAAACAAAGATTGTAGATAGTTTAGTTGAAGCTATTGTCACCTCCACAGAAAAAGACTCTTGGGAAAAAGAATTAAAAGCTTGTATAAAGGATAATGAAAAAATGGCTAATTTAGAAACCTTAAAAGAAGTTTTAAATATTGGCGCAGATCATCAACTACCAGATTACCCTTCTGCGATATTATTTCATAGTAAAAAATAATTTTTGTGTGTATACATTTGTATGCGCAAATATATTATTGATTTATCAGATAAAATAAAATCTCATGAGCTTTTTTGCGATTGCGAAGAAGACGGAGTAGAAAACATTTCAAATGAGTCCTGGGCTGCAGAAAAAAACAAAGGAAAGAAATTAAACAAACCCTTTAGAACGTCGGGTGGCCCGAAGAAATTTTCGGTTTACGTTAAAAACGACAAAGGTAATGTCGTAAAGGTAAATTTCGGCGACCCTAACATGTCGATTAAACGAGATAGTCCAGCAAGAAGAAAATCTTTCAGAGCTAGACATAATTGCGATAATCCTGGGCCAAAAACAAAAGCTAGATATTGGTCTTGTAGACAGTGGAGAGCTGGCTCTAAAGTCGAGGGTTCTGATGTAGAATTTTCCGAACAAGAAATTGAAGATATTATATTGGATGAACTTGACGAGTCTGAAGCTAAAGGTAAGGGTTTATGGCACAACATTAGAGAAAAGAAAAAAAGAATGGGTAAAAATTACCGTCCAGCAAAACCAGGAAGTAAAGACTACCCAGATGAAAAATCTTTAAAGAAAGCTCAAAAACCCTCCAAAGAAAAAAAGGAATCAAAAGGAGAGTTAACCAAAGAACAAAAAAGTTTACCTCCAGCCTTACAAAAAAAGATTTTAGAAAAGAAGGGTAAATCCCCAAAAAAAGAAAATAAAGATAAAAAAGAATCTAAGGCGGAATATCAACCGCACATGATGTATGATCTTAAAACTGGCAAGGGTTATATGGCTAAAAAAGAAGAAGATCACCTCAGAATGAAAAAGATGGGTTATTCTCACGAAAAGCCTAAATAAATTATTAGTGTATATTATATAACACATGAAATTTAAATATAAAACTAAATTTTTGAATGAAGTACAAGCTTCTGCAGAAAATGTAAAAGATGGAAAGTTTGTATCCCAAGCTTCATTGGAACAATTAAAGTCTTTAGTTCCAGAAGATATTGATTTCGAAAAAAATATTGATTTGATTGGTGTAGCTTTTAATGCAGCAGTAATTAATCAATTCAATAAAAATCATGATGGTATAGACACAAAAACTGCGCTAGCTATTAAAGATTATTTTATTCACAAGCCCACTAATATAGAACATAATAAAAAGAAAATTGTAGGGCATATTGTATCATCTGGATTTTCTAGAATGTATAATGATGAATTAATAAGTTCTGTCGGCGAAGAAATAAATCAACCTTTTAATTTGGCTCTTGGAGCTGTAGTTTATTCTGCAGCTAATAAAGAATTTGCCGAAATGGTTTTAAGATCAGTTGATCCAGAAGATGAAATGCATCAAGTGGTATCTGCGAGTTGGGAATTAGGATTTAATGAATATGTAATTGCAGCTGGAAGCAGAAGCTTGGATGAAGCGGAAATTATTTCAGACCCTAAGCATGTAGAAGAATTATCTCAGTATTTAAAAGCTTTCGACGGAGAAGGTAAATTAAATGACGGTACTGAAGTATATAGATTGGTGGTTGGAGATGTCTATCCATTAGGCATAGGCTTTACTGCAAATCCTGCGGCTGACGTAAAAGGAATATACGTATTTGACGATAAAAAAAAAGAAGAATCTGAGGACGATTCTTTGAACGCTGAAGAAAAAATACAAGTCAATAATAAAATTTATTTTTCGAAAAATGAAAAAAATATTTCACAAAATGGAATTTTAACTGTAAATGAATCTATAAACAATATTTCTATTATGGAAAAACAAGAACTACTAGAAGACTTTAAAGCTATCCTTGAAGAAAAAATGCCTGGTCATGATTTCTCTCAAGAGACTGTAGCTAATGTTGGTCGTGTTATTGGAGATGCTATCAAATCCAAAAACGAACAATATGAAAAAGAACTTCTTGCTCTTGAGGAAGAGCGTCAAAAATTCGCAGAAGCTGAAGAAGGTATTAAGGCTGATCTTGAAGATCTTAAGTCTAAGCTTGAAGCTGCTGAGGGTCAAGTCGCCACTCTGAGTGAGGAAATCGATTCTCGCAAAAGCGAAGACGCTTTTAACGCTCGCATGGAAGATGTTGATGCGACTTATGATCTTTCAGAAGAAGATCGCAAGGTTTTAGCCTCCGAAGTTGAAGCTATTAATCTTGACGAAGCTTCCTTTGAGGAGTATAAGTCAAAACTTTCCGTTATGTGGGCTCATAAAAGTAAGGAATACTTAGCCGAACAAGAAAAAGCTTTTGAAGAAAAGCTTGAGGCTGAACTCCAAAAACGCTTGCAAGGCATGGAAACATCTGAAGCTTCTGACGCTTCCGACACTTCCGAAGAAACTGAGACTGAAGAATCCGAAGCTTCTGAAGAAGTTGAAGAGGTTCTCGAAAACGCTGAAACTGAAGAAGAAGAAGTTATTGCTAATAATAACACAACTTCCGCAGTTGAAGAAGTTTCTTTAAGAGAAAAATTCGCAGAAGCTTTTGCGAAAGAAAATATTTCAATTAAATTCTAAAACTAAAAACTAAAATGCATAAACTATTACCATTTAGACAGTATGATGAAAAGGATGTTATCAACCTTTTCAAGCTGGATCTTAGCGGAGCTACTTTAACATCGTTAAAGCCTGGCGACGAAACTGGATTCACTAAAAAGAACTGGAGTGGAACAGGTGTTGACGTAAAATCGTCCAACGACTGGTACGCTACTGACCCTGCTGGCTTGCATACCTCTAGTCACACTGCTCAATCGTACCTCGGTGCGATTGGAAGCGCTGACCAAGGTAATGCTTCCAAGTTCGGTAGCTTTTATCCCGAAGCTCCTATGGCTTTAGAAGCCTCAACTGCTTCAAGTGGATTCCTCGGAATTACACTTAGATCAACCCTCGCTTATGATGAGAATGACGAAAAACTCTCGAGCTACCCCGTAAAGAAAGACGAGCTTCAAGCTGTACTTCCTGGCGAGGCTGTTCCTGTTGTTACTCGTGGATTCTTCACCTTAACTGGTGACGCTGTTACAGGTGCTGCTGTTGGAAATATCTTAACGCTTGGCGCTAACGGTACATTCCTTACTCCTGCAAATGAAACTATTACAGTTGATACTTCAGGCCGTAGTGCAGCTACTGACGCAATTTCCGCATCTTCCAGCTTTGGTGTTGGTCGCGTACTTGCTGTTGGAGCCGCTGGCACAACTAAACCTGCTGCTATCTTTGTCCAACTTCTTGGATCCGCAGCTCAGTAACCATAGAAAGGTAAATTTATAAAATGAATATTACACTAAAACGAACCGAAGAACAAGTCGAGCTTATTAAAGCTATGGCTTCGAAAAATCGTAATGTTGCCTATGAGGCTCAAGCAGCTGCTGCTGAGTTTGTTGGTCCCGTTCTTTCTGAAGTAATGAATAATGCTCCTACATTGAGCAATATGTTCACTTCCTTCCAGTTTAACGATGATGATAATCCCTCGATTCCGTTGGATTTGTATCACGACATTTCGGATGAGGATTACCTCGAAGTATACAGTCAGTCAGTTCCTGGCGGATTGCCTTCGAACACAATCACACCTTTGCATAGCGAACTGAAATTTGCTACTTATCGCATGGAAACAGCTGTTGACTTTGATCGTCGATATGCTGCTCGTTCCAGACTCGATGTAGTTAGCAAAACTTTTAGCCGCATTGCACAAGAGTTGCTTCAAAAGCAAGAATACACCTCTGCAAATCTTTTGCTTGGCGTTCTTGCTAATGCCACAACTAACGGCGACGCTCATGTAGTTGCTTCTGCATCTGCTAATCAGTTCCTTATTGCTGACGTTAACACTCTTATCACTGCTGCTAAGAGGTTGAACACAGCTTGGAATGGTGGAACACCGATCACTGGAACTCGTGGAGTTTCTGATCTTCTTGTTTCTCCTGAGATTATGGGCGAAGTTCGCGCAATGGCTTATAACCCCATTAATACTCGTGGTCTTAGTAGTACCCTTACTGGTACTGCTACAGCTGACGGAGATGCAGCTACGGATGATACCGTATCTGTTAACAGTACAGGTGGAGGAGTTATTCCCGCGACTGAGCAAATGCGTAACGCATTGTATGCTAACGCTGGAGCTTCCGAGCTTTATGGTATCGCTCTTACTGAGATCAATGAACTTGGTGTTGGTCAGCGCTTCAACGACGTATTTAAGTCGATGGTTGCTGGCGGAGGTAAAGCAGGTGATGTCGGACACAGTAGCGGAAACTTCGATACTTCTGGTGATGAAATCATCATTGGTCTTGATCGTGGACGCGAGTCGCTCATGAGAGCTATCGCTGTTGATTCTGAGACAGGAGCCGAGTTGAATCTTGTAGCCGACGACCAGTATACTGCTCGTCAAAGCAAGATCGGATACTTCGGATCCATCGAAGAAGGACGCATGGTCCTCGACAAGCGCGCTGTTACAGGAATTGTGGTATAAGGTAACTTATCCATATATATTGAGTTTAAAAAAATCCACCTACGGGTGGATTTTTTTATTCCCAGATTTAGTATATAAGTGTAAGATTTTAATAGTACATAAGTTATGAAACCAAAGAAAAATTCAACGAAATCTGTTAAGGCTAAGCCTACTACAAGAAAAAGAAAAGCGGTTGCTAAAGCTCCCAGCAAAGAGAAAAAACTTTCATACATAGACGGTAAGACAGCTGAAGCTGTTGAAGATAAAGAAAGATTAAGGGATCTTGAAAAGTTGTTGAATCCATCTTCATTGCATAATCCATTTAAGGTTACTAATGCAGAAGACTTGGATAAAAAATTAGGCGATATGAGTTTGCCAGAACTACAGTCCTTATCTGTTGAGGTTGGAGTTTTTCCTTCTGGAAGCAAAGCTACGCTCAAAAATAAATTGAAAAAAGAATTTAAAAATAGATTTTTCCTCGGAAAAGGAAAAGTTCTTTCAACAACAAATCCCGTAGCAGATTACTCGTCTATGACAGAAGAGCAAAAACGCCTCTTCTCAACCGAGTGATAAATGGGACAAATAGATTCTATAGCTGAAAGTATATTTAACACTGAGTTCTATGAAGAAGTTGGGACTCCTGAATATATACAACAAAGGAAAGTACAAATATCAGCTTGGCTGGAAACAAATATTGGTCAATTAAATATATTAATCAATGAAGGCTTTAGGGTTGACGAAAATAATGATGCGTGTCCAGTTCTTAAAAATGAAGAAATCGCAATTTTTATTCAGCTCTATTTAAAATATTATTACAAAAGGCAAAGCCAGTCAATACTAAAGAATCTAACTACCACTACAACTTCTGGAGGGGAATCCTCTTCGTCTATGTCAGAGTGGACTCAATTAAGAGAAGGAGATTCTTCAATTACTAGAGTTGCACAAAACGCTTCTCCACAACAGAAAGTTCAAGTCGCTCAAACTTATAAAACATTTGCTGAAGAAGCTGATATAAAATTAAGCGAATTGGTTCATTCTTATAATATGTACAAGTCTTCGCCGAGACAAGTTGCTGGAAACGAAGCTTCTTCTGAGGATTGTACGCCAGAAGCCTCTGGGTGCGATACAGAAAGTGTTCAAACTGAATCGCAAGTACAACCTCAAGTTACGAGTCAAGAAGAAGGGCAGAGTCAAAGTCAAGATATCACATTCTTTTCCCAGGATGAATAATTATGACCGACCTAATATCAAGCTCAGATAAGGAGGCTTATGAGTCTGTATTCAATGATATACATGATACTTTTTCAAGGGAGATAACAATATTCAAAAAAGCTCAGAAAGTATTTATATCTACAGATAATACATATAACGCTCTCTACTCTAGAGTTAAGAACCAAAAGGGTGGAGATAAAGTAGTTGAAGAAATAAAAATTAAAGCTAGAATACTTTACTCTTCTAGCACTTCAAGAGAAAACTCAGAAAATGAAATACTTGGAGTTGATGTTCCTGATGATCATATAAGAATAAAAGTTAATGAAGAAGGTTATAATTTTATTAGACAAGCATCTGACGTTGAAATAGATGGAGAATTATTCGAAATAGTTTCAGACGCTTCTAAAGCTGGATTATTTTCTGTTAAATATTATAATATATTACTTAAAAGAAGGGGTTAATAATGAAGATTAGGATTAATAACAACGCTCTTAAGAAAATAGAAAACTCTCAAGTAGCTCCTATCGTTCATGCTGAAGCTAGAAGAAGAATAGAAAAATCTTTAAGAGAGGCTCAGAGAGAAATGTTGCAACAATTTGAAAGTCATCCTGTAACTCAAGAAATTGACATGGGTCCAGATGGATACAATTCCAGTGGGACTCTTGGCGGGTACGGAAATTTATATTCGTTTATTGGGTTTGAAGAAGGTATGGACCCCATAGCTCCAATAAGAATGTTATTAAAAAAAGCTTTAAAAATTAAAAATTCTCCAAATAGTCATAAGTCTATGATAACAAATTTTATAATAGAACTTCCATCAAAAGAAGAAATTTTTTCAGCGACTCCAAACCCTTGGGCTTCAGGAAGAAGTTGGGCAGAAGGAATAGAAAAAGGTATATCTGGATTAGGTCAATATTTAAATACCCAATCTTTCTCTAGTAGATCTGGGGAAGGTATTCAGGCGGATAAAAAAATAAGAGGGGGAGGTTTTTCTAACACAAAATATTTAAGTCAAATACTAAATGACTTAAAAAGAAATATACTTAGTAAAGTAAAATGAAAATAGGATTTGATCATGAATTGTTATCTAGTTTCTATCTCTGGTTTGATGATAGGTTGAATTATTTTGCAGAAGCTTATAAAGATCCTATTGAGCACACATTTCAACAAGTTGACTCTATAGATATACCTTCAAACTATTTAGCTTATTATAGCCCTTATAGACAATTTGTATGGGCTTCTGATAAAGTATCTGTACCAAGTCAAGTAACTATAGATGGAAATGTAGTGCAAGATCGAAACGGAATATATATAGATTATAATCAAGGAAGAGTGTTAGTTGATACAGGTGTATTTGGGAATAATAAAAATTTAGATATTAAAGGTACTTTTGCATATAAAACAATTAATACTTATATAACAGACGAAACAGAAGAAGCTGTTATTGTAAATAGTGATTTTATTATATCTCCTCTTAACCAAACATATTTACAACAAAATGGAGGATTTAATGATAAAATATATACTATTCCCGCAGTATTTTTAACTTTAGCAAATTCTGAAAATCATCCTTTTGCTTTTGGAGGTTTAGATCGTACTGAATTAAATCTTCGAGCAGTTGTAGTTGCAGACTCAAATTATACGCTAGATGGCGTACTTTCTTTATTTAGAGATTCGGCTAGAACATGTTTTAGTTTAATTAATTTTGAAGATTTTCCATTTGGCGAGTTCTCACACATAAAGAATCCTCCGTACAAATATTCCGATTTAATTGCTTCTTCTAATAAAAAACCTTTTATTGAAAACGTTAGAGCTTCCAAATTAACAGACCGATCCAGAGAGAGAATTACCTCTTCAAAGGACTATAAAATAGGATTTTTAGATTTTGAATTATCTAAGGTGAGAAATCCTAGAGAAAGTTTTTCTAGATAAAATTTCACATTTAACAATTTTTACTGTAATATAAAATACAAATCAACCTTTTAATATATAAACATTATGGCAACTGATAGAATTATTTACCAAAGTGAATCGCTATTCGTTAGTAAAATCGATGGAACTGGATCTGTTACTGTAGCTAACAGTACAGACAAAGACATCGATGTAGACGACATTAGCGAAATCAATCGTGTTCAGGACATGAGTTACAACATGGAAGTAACTCGTACTGATATCAATGAGTTTGGTCAACTTGCTGCTCTTTCGAGAGAAGTAACTGAACCCCCCACAGTATCAATAGACTTTTCATACTACCTCACCAACGGTACACAAGAAGAAAATTTAGGATTCAAACTTAATAAGGGAGATGTTTTTCCTGAGACAAGTCCTACTTCTTTCACTTCTGATTTACTTACTGGAACAAGTGGTAAAGATGAATTGAATTACTACATCGTTACTTCTCCAGAAGGTGAAGATGTTCATGGTCAAGGAGTCTCTCCTGATACTAATGGAATTAATCATACTGATCACGGATGCATCGGTATCGGAAACGGATTCATTACAAGTTACGGAATTACCGCAGCTGTTGGTGAACTTGCTACTGCAAGTGTTTCTGTAGAAGCTTCTAACATTCTTTTTAAGAATGATTTGAGTAGTGGCATGAATAACCCTGCTATCGATATTGATTCCACAACTGGAGCAAAGATTGCTAGTAAGGTAAACTGGGCAAGCGTTCAATCTTCTGACGGAGATCATAAGGATAATGGCGGTCAAGAACTTTTCGCTATTCGCCCTGGTGATATTACAGTTGACTTTGATGCAGCTGGATATATTGGTTCCACACAAGCTGGATCCCTTCAAACTGGTGGTGCTGTTCTTCCTGGTGCAGGAAACAGCGCTCCTACAACAAAGAGTGCTATTCACTTGCAAAACGTATCAATTGATCTACCTGTTGGTCGTAGTCCTCTTACAAGACTTGGAAATCACTATCCTTTCGCTCGTAAGGTTGACTTCCCAGTAAACATGACATTGTCCGCTTCCGCTCTTATGACGGATATTGATGATGGTTCTCTTGACGCACTTATTTGTGGTGGTGAAACTCCTCGTGATATCGCTATTACTCTTAATACTCGTTGCGGAAACACAACTGCAATGGTTTTTGTAATGCGTAATGCTATTCTTGATACTCAATCATTCTCCGCTTCGATTGGTGATAACAAAACCGTTGATCTTACATTCAGCAGCCAAATTGGTGGTGCTAATGATTCTGACAATGGAGTATTCTGTTTCGCTAAGCCATTCAACAGCGCAGCAGCTTATGGAGCTGGCACAGCTACTAATGCTATCACTCCTACTCCCTAAGAGTTAAAGGTAAACAACTTAAAAACCCCAGGTTTCACATCTGGGGTTTTTTTGTGTATTTACACATAAGGTAAAAGGTAAAATAATGAAATCAGAAAGAGAATTACTTGAGTTTCAAGTTCTTCGCTCTATCACTAATCTATATAAGTCGTTTTTGACTTTAGTAGAAGATTTGAGCGAAGATCACAAAGAACAGTTTGAAAGACTGAAAGAGGCTCTCCCAGAGAGTGAAGATATAATAAGACAGGCTGAATACCTCGATGAAGGTCAGCTTAATTATTTAAGAAAAAAAATACTTGATTCTGGCAACGATGTTAGAAGAGAACTTTTCGCATGTATGGAAAATTTTGAAATCAAGTTTAAAAAATAAATTTATTTATTATAATATATAATATAAACCAAGGTATAAGGTAACTATGAAAATTGACGAGAAAAAAATATTGTATTCTTTCGAGGTAAATGTCGAGAAAGAAGTTGAAGAAACAGTCGAGAAAAAGAAAAAACGCAAGAATAAAGAGACTGGTAAAATGGATGTTATTACAACTAAAGAAACAACTATGGTAAAAAAAGATGTTCCTTTTAATATTGTAATCAAGAAACCTACTAGAACACAACTTGAGGACGGAGACATGTTTTATAGCTTAGAGTTGAATAAGTTTATTAAAATGGGTCTTTTAACTAAAGCTATGCTTGCTAAGCAGTATGGAACTCAGGGTGGAGTTTGGACAGAGAAAGAACAAAAGCTTTACGCTGAATTGATATACAAAATGCATCAGAAGCAATTGGAGATCCAGCAGTTCTCTATTCTTGGCGAAAATGGAAAGCTATCTGATAGACAGAAGTTGAAACTTGATATTGCTATGAGAGAAATGGCTGAATTGAAAAAAGAATTAACTGAATACGAAATGGTTCAAAATTCCTTGTTTGATCACACCGCAGATATTAAGGCTAGAAACAGAACTATTATGTGGTATATTCTGCATCTAACTCATTTTGCCGAAGGTGAAGATGAAGATGCAATATTAGAAGAGATGTTTGAAGGTGATGATTTTGAAGACAGGTTCTCTCTATACGAAGATAAAGAAGAGGGTGGAGATGAAGTATATGAAAGAGCTATTGACAAAATTTCTTCTATAGTGACTATTTGGTACATCAGCGGAAATCAAGAAAAAGAAAGTCTAGAAGAGTTTATGGAACAAATGAAAAAAGACTCTGAAGATTTAGAAAACGATCTTGAGGAAGATTTAGAGGAAGATTTAGAGGAAGAGTCTGAAGAGGCTGAAACTCAAAATGCCTGATGATCTGCCAGATAAAAAACTTCTAGAAAAAATATTTAGAGACATAAGGCTAGGTTTCTCTTCTTTTATCTATGAGGGAAAGACTTGTTTTGTTAAACACGCTTCTCACCATCAAACAGATATCCTTAACCAGTCTTACGAAGAATACTATAATAAGGCAACCTCAAAAGGGGTAATGACCGAAAAAGAACTTCTTGAAACTTTAGAGAAACAAGAAGTGTGGAGTTCACAAGATGAAAACCTTTTCGAGAAGAAAGAAATTGAGATGGAAAATCTCAAAAAAACTTCTGCAAATTTAATTGTAAAAGCTCAAAGAAATTCTTTTGAAAAAAGAATAAAAGATCTTGAAGAAACTTTATTAAAGCACAGAAATAAAAGAAACTCTTTAGTTAAGAATACTGCTGAAGAATACGCCTCCAAGAGGGCTAATGAAATTTTTATGTTTAATTCTTTATTTAAAGATAGAGAATTTAAAGAAATGTTTTTTTCTGAAGAAGAGTTTGATCATTTAAATAAAATTGAACTCAGCGAAGTTTATATTGAATATAATAAATCAATAGAAATATTTAGTCAAGAAAATATAAGACAGCTGTCAATAGAATCTTTTTTTACAAGTTTATTTAATTTATTTGATAAAGATGTTTCTAATTTTTATGGCAAGAAAGTATTTGATTTAAGTTATTACCAAATCAATCTATTAAACTATGGAAAGTTATTTCTTAAAATATTTGAAAATAAAGAGATCCCAAAGGGAATACAAAGAGACGCTGGAAAAATATTAGAATATTTAGAAGAGTCGGAGACAAAGAAAAAGGCCGCTAAAACCGCAAGTGAAAAAGCTCAATCTGCAGCTGGGTTTTCCTATAAGGGCGCGACTAGAGAAGATCTTGAAGAAGCGGGAATCAATACAAAAGGTGCTATGGACATACATGACTTGGCCAAGGAAGAAGGCAAAGATGGCGAATTAGATATGGAAGATTTAATGAAAATCCATAAAAAATAGTGTAACTAAAATTACACAGGTAAAAGGAAAATTATGAACCCCATTGTAAACATACCAACAGGTGCGAGTGGCTATAGGCAAAGTATAGTCTCTCAAGCTCAGGCTGCTCAAAGAACTGTTAATAATATGCAGATGAGTCCAAGGTTGAACCCAAATGGATTTGTACAACCTTTAGGTAAAATTACTAATGCAGCCAGTGAGTTTCAAAAGTCAATGGATGCTTCTGCCGCTCGTGTATTTGCGTTTGGAGCAGCCGTAGGAGTTATTAATGGAATTAGTGACGCTTTTAAAACTTTAGTGACATCAGCTGTAGAAGTAGAAAAGTCTCTTAAAGATATTCAAGTTGTTATGGAAGCTACTGATTCTGCAATGCAAAAATTTGGAGATGGTTTATTTGACGTAGCTAGAAATACGGCAACTAGTTTTGATTTGGTTGCAGCTTCAGCAACAGAGTTGGCCAGGCAAGGCTTAAGTGCGGAAGAAACTTTAGCAAGAGTTAACTCAGCACTTATTCTTAGCAGGCTATCTGGGTTAGACACAGTAAAGTCAACAGAAACTTTAACAGCAGCAATCAACTCTTTTAATAAAGAGGGTATAACGCATGAACAAATAGTTAATAGAATGGCTAATGTAGATGCAGCTTTTGCTGTCTCATCTGCAGACTTAGCTGAAGCCATATCAAGAGCGGGCGCTGTCGCTCAATCTTCTGGAGTTTCGTTTAATCAATTGTCAGCTATTGTAACAGCGGTTCAACAAAGAACTGCTCGTGGGGGATCTGTTATTGGTAATGGATTTAAAAGTATATTTACAAGAATTAAGAGGAGTGGAGTGAGAGAAGCTCTTGAAGAAATAGGCGTCACAACCAAAGAAATGGATGGAAGTTTTAGATCTTCCATAGATATTATAAAAGATTACGCAAAAGTTTATCAAACATTAACAGATACTCAAAAAGCTTATACATCAGAACAAATAGCTGGAGTCTTCCAAATACAAAATTTACAAGCTTTAATACAAGATTTGAATAGTGGGTATTCAGTATTTAATAAAGCTTTATCAGTTGCTAACAATACAACAGATCAAGCGACACAAAGAAATAAAGCGTTGAACGAAACCTTAGATGCAATATTTAAATCAACAACTTTAAGCGTAAAAGAGCTCTCAGCATCACTTGGGTCTTTAGCTTTTGAGGATAGCTTTAAAAGTATATTAAAATTTGTAGGTAATTTAGCTGATAGCTTAAATGGATTATTCGATGAAGAAACTGGTAGCAGTTTAGCTAAAAATTTAGTTAAAGGTATAGGAGCTTGGATAACTGGGCCTGGCGCAGTCTTACTAGGAGCAGCGTTTTTCAAAATTTTCTCACTAGTTGGGAAGTTTGCTAAAGACGCTTTCAAAGATCTTTTAGGTATAAATATGGAAGCAAAACGCCAGCAGTCATTGCAGGCTGCTATAGGTTCTATATTGATGAAAAACGAATCTATATATAAACAAATATTAGCAGCTAGTGGAAACTCCGCTAGGCAAGAACAAATTATTTTAAATATAGTAAAACAAGAAACTGCAGAAAGAGTTAAACAAGAAGCTTTAATAAAAAGAATAGCTTCATCTAGCGCATTAGTGGGGGTTGGAGCTGGAGATACTGGTTTTGTGCCGATGGGAAAGAGAGCTTCCAGAAAACGAGGTAAGCAAACTTTAGGTTTAGCAGGGGGATATTTACCTTCAATAAATAAAGAACACCATTCAATATCAAAGGGAGTTGGAGGAGCCAGAAGAGGTGATAGACCAGTTGTTCTTAAAAATCATTCTATGGGGGGTGGAAAAAAACAGACTGTTGTAGCTCATACTGGAGAGTGGAGGGTTCCTAATTTTGGTGGTAGCGGGGGAGACGCTATATTTAATAGATCTATGGTTAAAAAATTTGGGCTGCCAAGTGGCGCAAAAAAGATAACTGCGGCAGATGGTTTAATACCTAATTTTGCTAAAGGAACTCAAAAAGTAACAGCCACGGCAGCGCAATTAGGGTGGAAGGAAGTTGTTGGTAGAGGTAGGCCAAATGAAATAGGAAAAAGATCTGATAGGATAGATTCGTTTACGGGAAGAATTAAACTTGAAAGATTAAATAAAACGAGTAGTCAAATAGGTACAATGGCTAATCAGACTTTATCTGGAAAGGGGTCTGTAAAATCTAGATCACTACCATTTTTTATACCAAAGGGTGACAAATATATATTAAACCCGCAGTATAAAGACGCTAACGACGCAATTAAACAAAAATTAACAAATCAATTTGGAAAAAAAGCATTGGCGAGCGGAACAGGTTTGAATTTAAAAAATCAAATCCAAACACTTTCTGCGGGCTTTGATAAAAGAAAATCTGCAATAAAATTTAAAAGTTTAAATACTTTATTAAAAGGTTTACATGGAGAAAAACTAGCTATATCTCATTTAAAGAATAAAGGGGTAAAAGCAGAGGCAATTGAAAGTAGTGGATTTTTCGACTTAAAAACATCTAGGAGAAAATTCGAAGTTAAGTCTGGCAAAAAAATAAACAACTTTGAAATATTGAAGAAAGCTGCAAGCGAATTTCTTATGTCAAGCGGAGGAGATAAAGAATCTGGATATCCGTTTAAAAATAAAATAGCTGAAAGGATAGACGTATCAAGGAAAGCTGGATTAGGAAGATTTATAAACTTAGTTTTACCAAAAGGGTCTCCATCAGAAAATGTATTTGATAAAAAAGGACAGCCTGTAATACAGGCTCCAAGATCAGCAGCTTCTGGATTTATTCCTAATTTTGCCAGAAGATTTACAGATGTTAAGTCTTGGGGCGGAGCTAGGTCCAAAAAACTTAAAGACACTGGCTCGTATTTAGAATATGAAGGTGATCATATATCTCACATAGCGTCACAGAAGAAGGGTGACGCTAATTTATTATTTGATAAGTTCATGAAACAAAAAGGTACTGTTACCAGTGGAGGTTTAACTCAAAATAGAAGTTTTAAAGAAAATTCTAAATCTAACTTTGAGGATTTAATGTACGCTTTCCCTCAGTTGCAATATAGATTAAAAAAAGGATTACAGACCACAGGAAGATATGTTGGGGCAGATGGAGACACTTTTAGATTTCAATCTCTCATAGGTTTAAAAGAGCAAATTAATAAAAAATATCGAAGAGGAGAATTCAGAGATATGTTAGGGAATAAAAGCGGCCCTCCAGGAATGGGTTCGATGGATATTCAAGATTTAGTTACATCTAGAGTTTCAGGCGCTGGAGATAATATATATAAAAATTACGCAGAAGGTCTTGTCCCAAACTTTGCCGCAGGAGTACTGACATCAAAAGGGTTTTTTACTCCTCAAAAAATTAGAAGACTGAGAGACGGAGAGTTCTCAAAAACAGAGAGTGGTGATCGAATTTATTTAAGTCAATTTAGTAAGCAGGATCAAGATAAAATTACTGGATTTGATGCGCAATTTTCTAATAAAAATGTAGCTAAGGCTGCAGCCGCAAGTAAAGCAAAGAAAGGGGCTATGCCTACTATAGACGCATCTAGGCAAGCTACAATGCTTGTTGCGACGAATAATTTAAGAAAAAAAGTAGACTCAACTTATAAACATAAGGGAACTGATTTTAGGTTAAAATATAGGGTGGAAGGTTTAAAGCCATCTAGGTTAAAAGGTTCAGAGGCTAAGCTTAGAGAAAGAATGCAAACTTCAATGTTGAGAGAATCAAGTTCTTTCGCAAAACAATTGTCTGGGGCGGGATCATTTGGTGCTAATACCCCAAGCGTTACACAACTTTCAAATGCTGGAGCTCCAGGGGCTGCGGCGGGAACAGTGTTTGAAAGCGCACTCAAAGCAGTAGGTAAAAATAAATTATTTACAAAAAACAATGCTGGTTTTGATATTGGTGGTTATCCTGATGGAAGCTTGCAAAATTTATTTGGTTATTACACTCCATTTGCTGACGCAAAGATAGGGTTAACTCCAGACACCAAAAGAGATTTTCATGGTAAGCTAATGGGACTGCCTACTAGTGGGGCAGCAATAAACGCTGCAAACAAAAAGAAACAGGGTCAGATGGCTATGACTACTAGAGCTAAATATGGAGCTCCTAGTTTTGCTAGCGGTTTCATACCTAATCTAGCTAAGTTTAAACCAAAAGACTTTGGCTTGAGTGACGACAGAGCTAATCAACTACAAAGTTATGTTGACAAAAGAAAAAGTGAGGGTCGTCCATTTAAATTTGAGAATTTGCTAGGCGGAAGTAAAATTAAAGCTCAAGGTAGAATAAACCTTGTTACAAAAGAGTTGGGCAAAGACAAAAAAATAACTGCTACTCGATTAAAGAAAGAAGAAATTCAAAAATCAAAAGATTTTGCCACAAAGAGGGCTCAAGCTGGAATAAACACCCTTAGGTCTGTGAGTGGCGCAGGTGGCGCGTTTGCCGTAACTAAAGCAAACGCAAATTCGACGGCAATCACTGGTTTAGAAGCGCGCGTTTCAAGACTAGAATCCTTACAAGCAAGAAGCAATGTTAATAATTTTGCTGGAGGTTTCGTGCCTAACTTTGCTGCTCCCGAACTCCCCTTTAACTCAGACACAATAATTAGAAAAGCTGTAACTCAAAATGTAGGAGGGATAAATAGCGACGGATTCACGATGGCTAAAGATGGAACTTTAATGTTTAATGATAGAGATTTTAATCCTGGTAATAAAAAACATCTTAATTCATTGATGAATAATAAAAAATTTAAATCTCATATTCATGATCAAATAAATAATGAATTAAGATCTATTCAAAAATACAATACTGGATTAGCTGGCATGGGTAGATCTTTTGCAGAAAAAACTGGGCTCGCTATAATTAATCCTAATTTAGCTGTTGATCAAAGTAAAATAGTACAAAGAGATTACTTGAGAGATATGGCTAATAATGTAGAGGGAGCTTCCGTTCAAACAACTAGATTTAAAACTGGAGCAGGAGACGCTATAAAGAAAGACATTCATTATGGTGGAATGTATAAGCATGATCCGAGAGACAGGTCAAGGGTAATTTTTAACCCATCGGCTTTAGATCAATTATTTACCAAGAAAAATTATGGACAATCAAATATAGATGTGCCAACATTTATAGAAGTTGAAAGAAGAAGGAGGCAAGCTGCATCTCAGGGTGGCAAAAACAAAAGAATGAGTTTATCGCCAAAAAGAACTATGCAAACAGCTACCGACCTTATAACAGGAGGATTTAATTTCGGAGGCAGACTTATAACGGGAGGAATAAATGCGTTGGGGAATATAAAAAAAGCGGGTCGTGATAGAATAGGCAAAAGAGTTCAGTATGTAAGAGATTTGAAACAACGATTTAATCTTTCTGAAATGACCGAGGGTGGAAGAAAAAGATTTTCAGCAATTAAAGAATCTGCTAGGAGTAAAGCAAGAAATTTAGGTGGCACTTTAAAAGGTGGGCTTGAGAAATTAAAACCATCATTGGGTGGCGTTACGTCTAATCCATATGAAACAGCTTACGAAAATGAAGAAAGATTAGCTCGAGAAAACCCAGTAGCGCAAGCTGAAGAAGCTTTTCTTGAAAAAGAAAACGAAAGGTTTAATAAAAGAAATAATTTTGCAAGAAGATTTAAGATTGGAAAATATAAATTTAAGAAACGCTTAAGGGGAAGAATGACCAAGGTTTCTGATAGGTTGAATAGTTTCGGCACTGGAGCTTCTGATTTTATAGACAGAAAAAAAACTAAAGTTAGTGGCATGCTTAAAGGTTTTGGCCCTGGAGTAACTGGGCTTATAGACAAAGGGGGAACTCTATTTAGTAATATGCTAAAGGGTTTGGGGTCTGGAACTTCTGGACTAGTAAACAAAGGTAAAGATAAAATTTCGTCAATAATAGATGCTGCTGGATCCCAGGTAAACGAAAAAAGATTCAACCCTTCAGATTTAACTAAAAAAAGCGTAAGTGCTTTATGGAAAAGAATTACAGGTGGAATAAAACTAGGTTTTATAAATCCAGACACCTTAAAAATACTTAGTGCATTTAGAGGTTTAGGTTCACCTGAAATTTCTGCACTTAAGATTAAAGAGGGTATAACAAAAAAAGGTCAGATAATTAGAAGAAACGCTTCTGAAAAATGGAAATTTCTACAAGAAAATATAGGTAAAGCTTTGGGCGTTGGTGGAGAAAAACTAAATCAAGCTCTTAAGGCTGGAAAATTAAGAACCCAAAACTTTTTTACCGCAGCTGGTGAATTTAAACCTAATTTGGGCGGAGAAAAAATTAAAGAACTAGCTAAAGCTTTAGGCGTCAGAGTTCAGGATTTAAGAAAAAAAATAAAAGACGCCAGAGATTCAAGAAGGCAGTCTGCACAGAAAAAAGATCCATTCTTAAAACCAGGAGCGATAACAGAAAGATATAATAAAACAAGAACCGCGATAGGAGATTTATTTAATAGAGGGGTAGCCTTGAAAAATAGAGCTGTTGAAGGAGGAATTAATTTAGGAAAGAGGGGGTTAGAAAAAGCAAGCAATTTAAGTAAGATGGGGTTAGCGGGGGTACAGAGCGGCGGAAGAGCTGGAGTGAAATTTGCCAAAGGTAGAGGTGGAATTGCTGTGGGTGGGGCTACAGCCATTGCTGGATTAGGTTACGCACTGTCTGGGATGTTTGAGTCGGACGGAAGCTCTTCTCAAAAAAGAAGCAATGCTGAGTTAAAACAATTAACTAAATACGATTTTCAAAACGCAAAACAAAAATCATTAACAAAAAATGGCTCCGTTGTCACTTATAGTGTTGGACCTAATGGAACAATATTAAAAGTCTCTACCGATAAAAGTGGTAAGGTTAAAACTGAGAAATTAACACAAAAAAACCCTGAGTTCCATACTGCTGCAAAATCAATGGGAGTCACAACCGATAAAGGGGGCTTGCTTGACAACACTGAAAGAAGAAATGGTAGAATTTTTGTTAATGGCTCAGAGATGAGTAATGCTGAATTTAATCAATTAAGAAAAGAAGAGCTTTATGGCCCAGATTTTGAAGTTATGGGTATAGGAGCTGGAGGTTTAGGGATTGGAGCTGGATTAGGATTGGTTGGAGCTTTAGCTCTAGTGGCTAATAAACAGCATAAAGAAAGAGTTTCTAAAGAAATTGATGCAATAGAAAAATCTACCATGACTGATGAGCAAAAAAGCTTAAAGAAAAGAATTGCTTTGTTAGATCCAGTTGATAGAAATTCTTTTGAAAAATATAAAAATAATTTAAAATTAGAATTAACAGAAAAAAGAAAACAACTGAACGTGGCTAAGTCAGACCCAAATGTTAAAAATGCTCTAAACTTTCAAAAATCTGGGGCAGCTGGGCCAAGCTTACCTATTCCAGATGACGTTAAAAATTTAATAGATGATATAGCTCTTTTAGATGATAGTTCTAAAAATCCTGAAAAGAGTTTTCTTGCAGATGATGGCGGCGCTAAAATAGAGCGAAGGTCTAGGGCAGAAGCAGTATTAAAAAAGAGAAAAGAAAAAAGAATTAATAGAGGTAATCCTTCTGCGCTAAGACGTTTTGGAAGAAGAATGCCGCTTATAGGATCTAGGTTTTCTGACGGTTTCATTCCCAACTTTAATAGATTAGCTGTTGCAGCTCAACAAAGAAGAACTCAACAATCATATTTAAGTAAAAAAGACATTAAAATTCTTGAAAGTAAAAGAGATGATATTCTTTCGATGGGTGTTAATATAGGAACTAGGCCAATAACTTCAACAAACATGCCCTTTGGTAAAAGACTCAGCGGCGCAGAACTTGATCAGTTATCTGCAAATTTGAGATCAATGAATATAGATAAAGGTTTAATTGGTAGAGTTATTAATAGCCATAAGATGACACCATCTGAAATTAATCGCGCAAAGTTACAAGACTTTATATATAAAAATAAACAAGCTAGAGATGTAGGGGGGAAGCTAGCTAATGTTAAAGCCTACAAACCAATGAATGAAGAAAGGTATGATCCATTTAGAACTTCTAGGCAAAATAAAACTGCTTCTGGTGGACTTATTCCTAATTTTGCTCCAAGATGGAGGCGTCAGAAAAAATTAAATAAACCGAGAAAACCAGGAGAAGGAAAAATTTTAAAAGATAAAGAGAAAGAAATGCAACTTCTTGCAGACAGTTATGCGAGGGGTGAAATAAGCACTCGAAAAATGAGAGAGCTTAAAGAGAAAATTGATCCTTTTGGAGTATTAGACGATGTAATACAAGGGCTTTTCTCTGACGGATATATTCCAAATTTTTCAAACCCATTAACTGACGCTATAGCTAGAGAATCGTCTGCATTAAGTGATAGGGGGGTTTCCCTAGGTGCAATAAGGGTTGAACAGTCAAACTCTCTTAAGAACTCAAGGAACCCATCTGGGCTTGCTGTAACAAATACCTTTGATGAACCAGCTGGAGTTCAACAAGGAATAAATCGATCTAGATCTATGGGTATAAACCCAAAGTCTCACGGGGCGGCAACAGGCTTTGTTCCTAGTTTTGCTGCAGGTATAGGTGCCAACTTGTTAAAGACTTTGATGAACGTAAGAAACATGAAAGGGATTAAACAAACACTTGATGTTCTGGGAAAACCAGTCAAGGGGGTTAGAGATCTTGAAATGGGTCCATTGAAAAAAGGCTTTTTTAACTCAGAACAAATGAACGCGGGTATGATGGCAAGTTTTCCATTAATGATGTTAACGGAACAAATGAGAGCTTCTCAGGCCGAAGGCGGTGGAAATGTGTATACGGACATTGGGACAGAGGCTATGATGGGAGCTTCTTTTGGAGCTATGGGTGGAGTTAAGGGTGCTGCAATTGGAGCTATTGGTGGGGGCATATATGGAGCTACAAAAGGGTTTTCTGGGGAAAGAGAGACTGCAAAAGCTTTTGCGGACGCCTTAAAAAGACAACTTGACGTAGTTGGAAAAGCTGCTGGAAATATTACGGGTTTACAAAAATATGCAGAAGCCTTGAGCGAATTAAATCAAGCTACAGAAGAGCAGGATATAGGAGCAATGGTAGAAGCTCAAGAAGATTTGAGCAATGCTATGATTTCTGTTAAAGATGTTCATTTGCATAGCACAATGATGGATATAACTAATTCAACAGCTTCTTTCACAGAAAAAATAAGACTTTTAAAGAGAGAAATGGAAGATCAAATAAAAGTTAAAGACGTAGGCGAAGCAGCTGCTGAAATGACTGGTGATGCACAAACACAACTAAAAAAAGATGAAGACTATATAAATACGGTAGAAGGAATTAGTGGTGCGGACCAAGATAAAATGCAGGCTCAAATGGCGAAAATGCTTAATTTTACGATTCCAAAATTTGATCGAGAAGGCGAAATATCAAAAGTGGCTAAAGAAAAAAACGTGTCAGAAAAAGAAGTTAGAGAAGATTTTGATTTAATGTCTGGAATAACTAAGAAAGAAATGACTGAAAGAAGAGATTTTCTAGTTGGATTCAGCGATGTTCTTACACAAGCAATGCAAAAGGAACTGCCATCAATTATGAATTCTACAGATTATGACACAATAACTGTAGAAAAATTTGCAAAAGAAAACCTTGGCGGCGAAGATAATATAGGAAATCTGGCTGACCAAAGAATGCTTAATGTTTTTTCCTCGATGTTTAATGCGACTGGGGATTCCAACCTGGAAGCAAAAGGAATTCAAGAAGCTATGGAGAATTACCTTGAAAAAGAAGGTGTGCTTACAAGGAATAGTAATGGAGAAATTGACCGATCTAGAGCAGGAGTTGGATCTTTAATGGACGGGCTAGCTGCATTCAACTTGGATTCAAGTGATGGGCCAGTAACAGGCGAAAACGCTGAGGATGGGATTGTACAAGGAAAAGAAGTGCAAAGATTAGTAGCGGTCTCAAGGGCACTTACCTCTGAAGTTGATTCTATTAATAGTTCATTGAAGAGTTTTGATGGTTTAACTGAATCAGGCAATAAATTAATTGAAGCTAATAAAAGCGCAGAACAACAAGTGGTAGATCTTTTAAAATCTACGAGAAATTTAGAACTAAAATTCAAAACGTTTGCGGAAGATGTAAAATTTCAATTTGATATGGCGTCAACTGAATTAAAAAGTCAACAACAAAACCTTCTTCAGTCAAATTCTTTATTACAGCAAATAGGTGGAATATCAGTTCCAGAATCGCAAAGAAGAGATTCGCTTATAAATCAGCAAGCAATTAAGACGCAGTCAAGATTAACTGGAGCAAGTCAAATATTTGACCTTATAGAGGGAATGTTTGATGCTGGTTCCATAAATAGACTTGGCATAGAGGATATTGAAAAATCAAATGATACTGGAGATAAAAAAGATAACTCTGGATTTAAAAAGAGGGCTGCTGACAAGCTTCAAAGAGAAGATGATATGGTTGCAGCTCATATAACAAGAGGGCTAGCAGGTATGGCGGGGTCAATGGTTAAGGGTGACACAACTTTAAACCAAGGTATGAAGCAACTGGAAGCCGCAATGAAAGGTACTATGGCGGAAACCTATCAGTCTAAACAATTTTTATCTAGATCTCAATCTATATTAAAAAGAAATCAAAGTCTTCAAGAACAACAATTAAAAGAATTAAGGAGGCAAACTGACCTTGCAAAAGTTCAAACCGCAGCTGCAAAGGTTGAGGCTATTGGGGGAAGAATAATTAGCCCACAAGAAGTTGCGCAGTTTGGGGATGGAGTTACTAAGGGAGCTGGCAAAAAAATTGAATTAGGGCTTAGTGATCCTAATTCCACACCTCTTGATGCGCAAAGGTTAAGCAGCTCAAGAGCGCAACAACTAGGCGCTCAAATACAGGCTGAAGATTTTATATCTAATCTTACAGGGGTAGACTTATCAACATTAACTGGAAGAAGCGAGTTAGATAATAAAGAATTAAGAACGCTAATTAATTTAAGTAATTTAGACGACCCAATGCCTGGCGTAAACCGAGAGGATCAACAAAAATTAGTAGATGAAATAGCTAAACAAGCAAAAGCGAATTTTGATATATTAAGAAAATTTGAGGCAGAACAAAAAGAAAAATTTGAAGGTGGCAATGAAGACGCTTTATATGATTTATTAAGTGAAGAGCAAAGAATATCTGCAAATACTTTACGCATGGCTGAAACCCTAGACGAAATAATTAAAAATGGAATTGCTGTACAATTCGACCCCGAAGCTTTAAAGTCATTAATGGACCCCTCTGATAATGAAAATGATGTTTTAAATAGCGAAGATAACAAAAAAATACAAAAACTTCAAAAGAAAAAACAAAAGCTCGAAGAACAAAAAGCTACTGAACAGAGTAACTTGGAAGAAAATCAATCCGAGGCAGAAAAATATCAGAAAAAAGGGAAAGCCATGTATGATCAAGTCGCCTCTGGCGGTATGGATCAACCAACAACAGTCCAAAATAAGGCTGTTATGTTGGGAGCTGAAAGATATAAAGATAAGCAGGAGAAGGGGGAATTAGGTAAAGATTTTAATATGGGAGATTTTAAACGTGTGGTATTAGGCGCCTTAAATGATCTTAGTCCATCAACTCCAAAAGCAAATGATCAATTTGTAAACGCTAACTTAGGTTCTGCAGACAGTGCAATGGGGAGCTTGGGCTTGTTTGGTCAGGGTAATATTTACACACAAAGGCAGAGAGCTCAGGACGAACCTGGTGAAGGTGAATCCATCCAACTGGATGATGAAATGTTAAAAGAATTCGCTAAACAAAGTAAGGGTATGCAACTTGAGGCAACTGCCACAGGAATAAATACTGCTGATAGAACGACAAAAAGTTCGTTAGAACAGGTTGAAAAAGCTGAAGGTAAATTAAAAACAATTCAAGAAAATTTAAATGCTATAGACAAAAAATTAAAAGAGCTTGGTGTCGGTACATCTGACGCATCAAGCGCAAGTGAAACAACTCAACAAGATTTTGAAAAATTGCTTACAAGCTCCCGAGAGGTTTCTATTCTGGATTCCGATAAACAAGCGACAACACCAGCTGCGAAAACACCAGCTGCGACAACACCAGCTGCGACAACACCAGCTGCAACAAAAAATGATGCAGGCGCTGCTCCTCCGCGGGCTCTCGATTTCAATACCCCTATTCAAAGGTTTCTTCAAGATCCTAATGTATGGAGTGGTGCCGCAGACGCGTTTATAAGAAAGTTGATGACGAGTGGGAAGCTTGAGCAGTTCAAAAAGGAGAGAAGCTCTGATCCAGAAACACAAGAAAAACACTTTAAGGAATTAATGTCAAATTTAGTTGGTCATTATAAGCTAGAAAATGAGCTTGCAAACCGAATAATTAATGAGCTTAAAGCAAGGAATTCGCCGAAGCCGAGAAAAGCCACTCCAATAGCTTTTAATCCTTCCTCGCAGGGATTTAGCGACGCTAATAATAGCATTGATCGGGCTGGTAATCAATTAAGCATCGAAGCAAAAAAATTAGAAAACACTACGAGCCCAGGTCAATGGACAAGAAACTCTCCCTCGGCTGCTGAAATAATTAGCAGCTCTGGTGGTAATTTAAATGCGGCGAGCAAGCGTATACATCAGGCGACTGAAGGCTTTATATCTTCGTCGATGGATGTGACTTCGAGTTTGGGTGGTAGGTCTGCGCTTGATGATGCCGCGAAATCATACGGCGTAGGGGGAGGTACAAGTCGTCACGAATTTAGAGGCGGGTATGGCGCAATGAGGGGGATTGCAGATATGCAGAAAGATTACAACGGAGGGGGAGGTACAAGTAGTCACGAATTTAGAGGCCGTAGGTCTGCGCTTGAAGATGCCGCGAATTCATACGGCGGAGGGGGAGGTACAAGTAGTCACGAATTTAGAGGCGGGTATGGCGCAATGAGGGGGATTGCAGATATGCAGAAAGATTACAACGGAGGGGGAGGTAATAGTAACCCTTTTGCAAAGCCTAATTGGGCAAATACCCCTAATCAAAACATTCCAAATCAAAACGCTCCAAATCCTTTTCCAAGGCCCATACCTAAAGATGCGCCACCACAAGGAGGTATAGAGGGTGGTGTATCTGAATTAGTTCCAGTGGCCAAAGAAATTGTTTCAGCAATAAAAGATCAAGGAGAATTGTTACCAGCAGAAGCTTTTCAAAATTTTTCGTCAACGATACAATCAATAGGTGAATTGTCTGAGACTATAACAACAATACCAACATTAATTTCGGAATCTGTTGGAGAGTTGATTATGACACATGCTATAACTGGAAATATGACATTTGAATTTAATAATGAACTTATAGAAGGTATGCTAACTCCAGTAGTTAAAAAAGCTATAATGCAAGAGTTGGCTAGACCTATGGTTCTCGACTTTTTAGCTAGGGGGCTTAGTGGATATATAAAAGATATTGGTGGCGGCACAAATTAATATGAATTATAATAATACTATTATACAATGGATTTAATTTTTAGTAATGTTGAAACTCTTGGCATATCACAAGAGGTAGAAAAATTTGATAGTGATTTTAACTTTAGTAGGATCAAGACTATTAACGTATCGGGATTATTTTTAGATTTACAAAATACAGAGGGAGTAAAAAATATAACTGAAGCTTCTGAGTTATTTATAAAATCAACAAAAACAAATCTAGGTGCGGTATTAATAAATGGAGTTAATTATGGGGACGGTTTTGTTTCTACTTTTGATTTAGAGGGAGAACAAATAAGAACAGCCAATTACTCTGCTGAAATCATAATAAGAGAAAGCGAAAGCTTATCTGATATAGCCTTAAGGCAAAATGAAGGGGCAGATTATAATCTCTCAACAAATACGAGCGGAATAGTAGATGAGGATTTAAAATTTTTAACATCTTTTTCTGAAAGTTTTGATTTTTCTGTTAGTGAAGAAAACAATTTCTCTCTTTCTCATGATGTAGCATGCTCGTTCGGTTATAGAGAATCAATAATAACAAACAATAATACAGATTGGACTGGATCAATATCTGGAGGAAGATCAACTAATTTAGGAAATAGAGGTAAGGGGTCTATAAGAATAAATGGCGGGCTTGAAGCTTATTTGTCAGCGGGTCAATTACAATCTGGAGTAACATATATTGTAGAGTTTGAATATCTTGGGCAATATATAAATAAAAACTCATGGACTGATGTAAGTTTGTACGCTTTAACAAATGTAAATAATAAAAATAATAATATAGCTGTTAAAACTATAAATTCAAGAGGTATTCATAAATTAGAGTTTACTCCAGATGTTACTGGGGAAGTCTTCCTTCTTTTAGAAACCCTAACAAACGCAGCTTCTTTCGACAACGTTAGATTATACAAAAAAAATGAAATGCCTCTGGAGAAATCAAAAGCTCTTTCTGAGTTATTATTTAACATATCCCCTTATTACGCAGTATTAGAATCTAATGTTCAAAATAAACAAACTGATATTAATTTATTTGATAATTTTACAATTAATCAATCTTTTGATGACATTAATTTAGAGTTTTCGGCTTCAAAAAATATAGATTATGCTAGCGTAAAAGTTAGTGGTCAGAAGAAATATTCAGTCCAAACGAGAACTTCTAAATCTTTTCAGGAAAGCGGTATAGTTAGCATAACTGAAAATATAGAAATAAAAGCTTTAAAAAATAAAACGGAATCAGCATTAAGAGAATATATAAACTCTGAAAAAAGTTTAGTTAAAAATAGAATTGAGCAAAGTTTTTCAAATTATGAAAGCTTTATAGATTACGATTGCCCAATACCAACTAACACTAAATCGCCAGTCAGTTTTTCCGAGTTTTCTACAAGCCCTATTACTCAAGGTGAAAATATAGATTTAAATTCTGGCACAGCTAGCTTAACTATAGTTTATAGCAATGATCCAACTTTTAACGCAAATTATTTTAATGAAAATAGCACCTCAATAAGTGAATCAGAGGGTAATAATTTAATAACGATATCTGGAACAGTTGTAGGTATAGGGGATAGTGCGGAACAAAGATTTAATAATGCTAGATCTTTCCCAATGTCTTTTACGTCGGAAATAAATAAAGCTAAACAAAATAACTCTTTAACTGGAACTTTTAATCTGTACTCAAGGTCAATTCAATCGAATAAAAAAGAAGGATCAATACAGTATAACTGGCAATATTCTGATTCAGATTCTTTAGAAAAAGAGTCTCAGGGTTTAGTAAAATCATACGACATTCAAGTATCTACAAAAGAAAGCGGGCTACTTTATAACGAATTTTCTTTAGGTTGTTCTACAATAGCTCAAGTTTTTAGAGACTTAAGAACTCCAGAAGAGTTGAAAGTAGAGATATCAATGGAAGGATTTTTTAATGCCACTGTAAAACAATTATATGACGAAGCTAAAGTAATATTATTAAATAAAAATTTATTATTTGGAGAAGATTCAAGACAGGCTAAGAATTGGTCTGGCTGGGATAGTGTAGATGAATTTTTAACTTCTGAGAGCTTTTCTTTTTCCGAGGAAAATAAAACTTTAGATTATAATAGAACTTCAATTAAAATAACCTGCCCGCCAACATTAACGCCTGGTTTGCCATCAGAATACGGATATAATGAGTATAGCTTAATTACACCCACTCCAGATCCAACTCCTACGCCTATATACTTTGATATAAGTGCAATACCTGCAACATTAACTTTTAGTGAAGAAAGTGTGCCAACAATCACCCCTTACGTAGATTATGTTTTTACGCCAATTCCAATTACTGATATATCAACAGATAATCCATTGGGCACACCGACTCCAGTACAAAATCCTACGCCAACGCCAACAGCGACAGTAACTTCTACACCACTTCAAATATTAAGAAGGATAACTAAACGGGTTCCAGAAGATTGGAATGACACAATAGCAAATCTACTTCCTGGAGCTGATTTTGTTTTTGGCAATAAATGCGTAGATGATGGAAAGTTAACAGGCGCAATAGACTTTGCGGAAAGAAATTGTGGAGGTAATATAGAGGCTGTGCCATATGGTCCACATGTAAATAATTTGTCAAGCAGTTATTTAAGTAGTGTTCAGGTGGTTGGGTGCAATAGCTCTATAAATTCAACTTATAGGTATTTTGATATGACGTTTGAAGCTCCAGAAAGTTTTACCTTGCCAAACCCAAGCCAAGGGTTTTCGTTTCAAAACAAACAGGTAATTAGACAAGATTTAAATAAAGAGTACATTTATTCAATAGAAGTTGAGAGTGGGTGTCCTATATATAAAAACGCTCCGTTTGAAGAAGATTTATATGCATGTACTGGAAATTTAAGTGGCTACACGAAAGTTTCTCTACCTATGTTTTATGGAAGTATTTACGATGAGTTTTTCTTGGGTAATGCTCCTTATGCACAAGAATCCGAAACGCTAAGAAACGCTTGGTCAACTTTGAGTTCAGACGGTAAATATACGCCAAATCAAAATGTTGAATTAATCGCTTATCAACTGCCAAACGGAACCTATAAATATATTCAGTCTGATGAGCTAGATAAGCCATTGATACTTTCAACTGAATTTAACGATTTTCACCCAAATTTTTCAAGGTCTAATAAAATAGTGACAACAGGAAACTTATTATATAAAAACTGCTCTAATGAAACTTATCAGCCCCATTATGAGGTTCATGAATTTGATGTTCCTTCAGATTTTAATTTACCAATAAACTCGCAAAACATTTTTGGTCAAGCTGAATATTATAGACGTGCGCCTGGCACTTCAGGGTTAGGTGGTTACGAATTTTATGGGCTTGAAAATTGTTCGGGGGATATAGAACATACTGGTTATTCAACTACTTGGAACTTTATGAATGAATTATTTTCAATTACTTATAGAACAGACTATGAATATAATACTTTAATAGATGGGTGTAATATAACAACAAATCTTCCACAAATAAATAAAATTTTCTCAAAACAAATGCCACAAAGCTTATTGCATGCAGAGGCAAAAAGAGATCATTTAGAATAAAAAGACAAAATGAGCGTAGAAATAAAATATAATAATCAAAATGTTTTCGGCAACTTAAATTTACCAGCGCCTCAATTCTCAAGGTCCGCTAGTGAAATTATATATGGAAAGAAAAGAGGTGTAAAAGAAAGTATATCTTTAGATGGGCAAATTTATATAGAAAATCCACCCACTGATTGTGACTACTTTACTCTCTTAACCTCGAAAAGAGATCAGTTGTTAAATATATTTTCTGAAAATTATAAAACTTTATCCATAGAAGAAAATGGTGTAAATATTTTGAGAAAAGATTTTTGCGAAATAATAAATATAGATTTCCCAACATCTTCAAATATAAAAATTATAGAATATTCTATACAAATAGAATGTATAGATGAAGAGTTTCATAACGAATTCTTTGGGGTTGTTGAGCCAAAAAATTCAACAAGTTTTGCTTTATCGGAGGTTGGTCATTATTCTATAACTAGAAGTATATCGGCAAAAGGAATTAAAACATCTGGATCTACATCTGCGATTCAAAATGCTATAGATTTTGTAGAAAATAATTCAGGAAAAGAATCTGTAGATTTATCGATAATTGAAAGTGGTTTAAAATTATATTTAAAATCTAAAACAGAAAATGTAAATAGAATAAAAAATTCTTTTGAAGTAACAGAAGAGTACATAGCTGATAAAAATGATAAAAATTTAGATCATGGAATTTTAATCTACACAATAAACTCAAATATAAATGCGGGCCAAGTGCATGAAGTCGATATTGGTGGAAGTTTAGACTTTGGTATAGATGAAGACTTCAATAAAGCTAGAGATAGGATTAAAGAAATTGACTTTTATTCTATAGCTCAAAAATCTGGAATACAAAATTTAGTTACAAAACCAATATCATCTAACATAAATGAAAATGAAAAAACGGGAAAAATAGAATTTTCATTTGTTTACAATAATGACACTACTTTTGATAGCTGTGGAATATCAAAAGAATATAATTTTTCATTATCAGAAGTTGGAAATAAAATAACAATTTCTGTATCTGGATTAATAAATGCTAGGGGTCCAGTTGGTAAAAGATGGGGTCTAATAAAAGATAAATTTTACTCAGAAGAAATAAATAATATATACCAAAAAGCCCAAGATAATGTAAACTTATATTTTAATGGAGTTACATTAAATGAAAATTATGAATCTAAAAGTATAATAGAAAAGGAACGAGTAGGGCAAATAAGTTTTGAGTTTGCTTTTTCAAATAAAAATAAAATTGAAAATTTTAAAAGTTTTAATTATAATATAAGTATGGAAATGTCTGTCCCAAATGTATCTATAGATATGAATTTTGGCGGAAAACAAGATCACTACACTGTATCAAGGGGAGGGTTTACAAAAACGGTTTTATCAGTATCAGCAAGCGGAGAATATTTAAATACAACCACAAAAGAACAAGCAAAAGTTTTAATGAAAAATAAAGTAAATCAAGTTTTAAGTCAGATTGAAGTTGATTTTGGATTAAATTCTGGGATAACTTTAGATGAAAACTCAAGCTTTGCTAAAAATAAAAATTTAATAACGCTTAATAAGAATGTAGAATTTTTTGACGAAGCTACGTTAATGGGGAAACAAACATGAGTAGCTGCGTAACAAAACATATAGATGAATTTTGTGATAAATTTTTGTCACTAAATGTTAGCTTTGGTCCTGAGAGTGAATTTGTTGTAGAAGCAGAAACTTTAGGTAATGGGACTATACCAATAGAATCTGAAGTTTTTCAAAAATATTTACCAGGCACAGCAAAATTCCAATTACTTGAAGAAACTTTTAAAAAATCTTCTGGAGGGTTATCTACAAACTCTAAATTTTACGACCCTGTAGCTAAGTCTTTTAAGACAGACACAATTGCTGCAGGTTTTGGGGGAGATTTTAATCTTGGAATGGAATACTTTACAGTTCAGGGCATACCAACACATTATGGATCTCCTAGAAATCTTACGGTATCACGATACAACTATATGAGAAATATTTGGCCATTACTTGATAGAAAAAAAAATGGATCACTTTATTACATAGGCGTAGACGGTCTTGTTAGACAAATGAACTCAAATGATCCTCAACAAAATCAACATGTCCCTGGATATCCAAATCCGTATACTGAATTTGGAGAATGGTATTATACGTTTGGTTCAGTGACCCTGAAATTTGGAATAGAAACTTATGATTTTAAAACTGGTGGAAATTTACCCTCAGGAGCTATAGCATATCCTCAAGGCTTTTTTTCTGATTCGGGAACTATACAATCAGTAACAAACTCAATGCTATCTGGGTCTGGAGCTATAGCAATTGGCTCTTCATTATTTGGAGGTTATAAGATAATAGAAGCTGGCACAGATCTTGGAAAAGTAGGAATTTTAAATGAAGTTGGTATATCTGTACCAGACGAAGCAGAGTCTTCATCAATAACAAAAAGTTATGGAGACTCTTATTCTTCTGGCGCTCAAGTTGTATCAAGGACGACTGGAAGAGTTCCAGATACAACTGCGGAAGAAATGGGTGAAATAAATGGTGGATTTGAAGAAGTTGGGTATACTACACAACAATATCAAGATTCTGATGAAAGACCTGGGAGTTATTATAATTTAAGCGCTTTAAACGTTTTTGGGAGACCAACAGACGGTACAGTAAGTAGTGATAGAGACACTTATATCTGGGCAAAAATAAGAGATTTAGGCGTAGTCAGGGAATATGGATTAGCACTGTTAATTCAAACAGGAGGCACTTCCGTTTCAAGTACAGAATTTATTGAAAAGACATATGGGCCTGAATGGTTGAAAGATAGTAGGAGTATTTATTATAATGCAGAAGCAGCGATGAATTCGGGGGACGCGCTAGATACAGTAAGAAACACGTTGTTACCTCAAGCAAGCGAATCTGTAAATGAAACTCTTTTTTATTCAAAAATTACAAATTATAATCGGTTTTGGAAGGCGGCGGATCCTGGCGCAAGTCTTTATTGGAGTACTAGTGGGGATTTAAATAGAGACCCTAATGATCCACATATTGACGAATTAGTTGGATTTCAAAATTTTGGATCAGCAAATAATCCTACTGGAGAAAAATTCTGGAGGTCACCAAGTGGTGGAAATATTAACCTTGTGGAATTTGATACGCCAATTGAAAATACAGGTTTTTCAGACATTAAGTTGGCAGAAAATAATGAAATCTTTACTATAGGAGATCTTGTGGGAGAACCTGGAGAAAAACCTCAAACAAGTGGTATAATATTGGTTGACTTCGGGCCAATAGTAGAGCCAAGCTTTAGTGGAATGGATGAAGATTTTACTAGGTATGAATCTATAATAGACTTTACTAAATCAAATTTTGATCAAAATGAAACAATGTTTGGAGGATTAGCTTCTATTGATACAGTAAATCTTGAAGCGTTAGTTAAAAATTTAATAAATAAATATGGAGAAATATACGATTCTATGTTAGATCAAAACCCAAGTGATCCTAGTTCTATATACAATTCGGGACCAAACAGTTACGACGTACCTAGAACCGCACTTAGAAGAATAAATAACGAAAACAATGGAAAAAAAGGGTATTGGGGTAGTACATTTATAAATAGATCAGGACCAAGGTTATTCGGATGTAGATCGAACCGAGCGAGACATAATAGAAACGATTCTTTTTCGACGGTTGAGTTTAATATTAATATTTCTCCTGATGGAAGAAATAAATCTATTGGAGGTGGTGATGAAGGGATTGCATTTGATACAGTTAATAGAACTTGCGCAAATCAAGTTGACGTAGAATACGTAGAAAAAATAAACTTTACTTTAATAAATCAACTATATGATTTTGAAGCAAACCCTTTTCATTTAAGATTTTTAGAAGGAGCTTCGATAACCGTGAATAATGGAAAATTAAAAGCTAGCTATACATTTTCACAAAAGCCATATATACCTAATTTTGCAAAAGCAGCTGAAGGATCAGCTTCAGCAAGAAGATTTATTGGAAACAGGAGTTATTATTCAAACTTACCAGCGTATAGCCTTGGTACACAAAAAGGAGTGCTTCCTGGCTTCAGATATTAAAATATGAGATCTAGTGGAAAAGGAGCAGGTTATAATAGTATTATATCAACACAAGATGGAAAGATATCTTTATGGATTAATTCTGAAGGAATTACAGCAGAAGGAGTTGATAAAGAAGTTGTGTTTGATATTAATCAAAAAAAAGTTTATGGAATGACTCCAGCAAATGGAGACACATTAACAATAGCACTAAGAGAAGTTGATTATTGCGACACTGAGGGTAATCAATATAAAATGTTAGTTTTATGCTCAGAGCCATATACGTCAAGTTAATAATAATTATTATGGGTATTGGACTATGCTGCTGCTCTGACAATCGAGGGGGTAATAAAATATACAAGTATGAAGGCTCTTCCTATCTTAGTAATGCTTCATTGTTTAATCAATTTCCAGGAAATCAATTAAACCCACTTTTTTCCAACAAATCTTCAACAAATTTTTACGGAGGTTCTACGGGGTCTTTTTCAGAAGATAGTTCTTCAGTGAATTTTAGATATGGTTACAAAATAAAAATAGGAGGAAATTATCTGGGGCTTGCAGCTGGAGATGCTGGGTTAAAAGTGTATAGAATAAAAAAAGATGGAACGTTAGAATACAGTAACCAGTTTAATTTAGTTACAGGAAGGAGCTCTGAAATGTCAGCTGATATTTCAACTTCAATTGGCTTTGGTAATATTGTAACGCCATGTTTTTTTGGCGATTCGCTTGGATCTAGGTATGGTTACGAGCAAAATTCTTTTAGTGGAGTTTATGGATTAAGCTATGGTTCTTTAGGTGACGGTAGTGTCGGTTTCTTTGCTGCGTGTGGAATTAGTGGAGTAAAGTTTGTAAGTTTAGAGGATAATAGAATTGTAAATTTAATAGATCAGTCTTCATTTTTAATAAGGGAGGTTTGTAGTGCTGGAAATTATTTAGCAGTTGGATATGCATCTTATAATAGGCCAAATACAAATTTTTCAACTTTCGATCAGTTAGATTTTTTACCAGAATTTGGGGGAGCAGGAGCTCCATATATATCTCAGCCATCTGGAGCTGGTAAATGTCAGTTTTATAGTAAAAATGAAAACGGAGGAGTTGATTATGTTGGTGAAATTAATTGTGGATCAGTAAACGAAATAAGTAATTATGAACAATATATATATGTAGCCCATGAGTCTGGATTAGATAGGGTTAGTATTGAAGGGCAAGGGGTTACGTCAGAGCAATTAATATCTGGAAGAAGTGTATTTGCTGTAGATGTTATTAAAGATTATTGGGCAGCTTCAGTAGAGAATGGATATTATATAAACGGCCAATTTACAAGTATGTCTTTTGAAAAAAACTTGTGTGAAGACATCCCTTCAGGCACTGGACAAGTAAGGGCAAAAATAAATGATAAAAATATATTTGCGAATGAATATGTAGACGTAAACCAAACAAGTTTTAATTTACAATCAGAGCCATTTTCAGTAGGTTTTAGTGGAACTAGTAATGATTTAATAATAGGAGCTTTACCCACTTCTATAGATATGACATCTTCTTTTGATATAATTGGTTCGTGGCAAGGGGGATTAGTTATCAATAATGAAAATATTTTCGATATTATATCTAACAACTGCTCAAACTGGAGGAAATCTGAATCAACATCATTAAGAAATGGCTATGGAAATTTTCAATATACTCTTTCAGCAATAGATATAGCATCAAAAGGTGATTATACATACGTTTTAGATTGCCCTCAATACATAGCTAATAGTATGGGGCCTGGATGGTTTACGCCGCTGGCACCTCAAGAAGAAAAACCTAGAGAAGCTCCAATTGAGTTATATTTAAATTCAGAAAATGGAGTACATGAAGCTGCCGCTGGAATTTTAATATTAAAACATCAAGATTAAATGTTGAAAAAATAAAGTTAATAGATAATATATTATATATGGAAAAAGACTTAAATATAATTTTAAATAATTTTTTAGATTCTAATCAACCATTAATAGATTCAGAATTTAAAGAGCATATAGAAGCTGTAAGAATAGAGTATTTACAGGAGATAGGCAAGCCAGGATGTACTCCATGTATAGTAAACGCAGCTAAAAGAAAGTTTTCTGAAAGAGTAAAAAAAATATTCGAAGAAAAACAACAAAAAAATATCGACCCTTTTGAAGATACATCTCCAAGCCCATGATTGATTTCACTAAACAGTTTTTAGAATTTTATATATGGGGCTTCTTGGCGTCAATGAATTGGATATTCGTTTGGCAAACGACAACGTTAAAAGTTAAATTTTTAAAGGTGTGGCTTTTTATCAGAAGGAAAAAGAAAAAAGTTTTTACCCCAACTGACTTCGAAGAATATGTATACGAAAATTGGGGTCTGTTTGGAGAATTATTATGCTGTCCTATATGTTTCAGTCATTGGACTGGAGCTATATTTTATTCTTTGTTGTGCTATTTTTTTAATGCTCCTTTGTGGGCTATACCAATAGCATTTTTTACATATCCTGTTTTAATATACTTTCTTATCAAGAAGTATATCAACTAAATTCTTCTTTCATTATCTTGAGAAGTATTCTAGCCTCTTTAGAAGGTATATCTTTATAAGCTTCCCAAGATTCAACTTCTGAACAGATATAAACTTTAGCTTCTTTGAGTTGTTTTAAATAGTCTTTGAAGCAATCAAAGTTGTAACAGTTTATAAGTTCTTTAGCGTTTTTCTCTAAAGATGATTGAATGTCAAAAGATGGGCTAGAGGAAGTTTGCTGATTTAAGGCGATAGGCTTACCATCAGATGTATCCATTTCATCTGATCCAACTATGTGTACATTCAGAAAGTTTCTGACAGCTCTGACGAACGCTCTGTTACAAGCGATAGTTTCTAAAAACTTCACAGCAAAACTGCTACAATTATTTATTGTTGCATTAGCCATGTCTTCATAAATTATAGCCTTACCTCCTGTTTCATAGTTTGGTATAAAAACAATACTGCACCTAACTGCAACATGGTCGTGTTCGCATTTCACAGTTTCATACGAGACTGAGTCAAACCCTCTTAGTCTAGCAAGCTCTTTAATTCCAGACAATTTAATTAATAGTTGATGATCTCTCAATCCATCAATTACTTTTGGTACGGGTTTGTTAAATCTTTCAAAAAAAGCTTTATTAGGAAATAAGTGTTCTTCCTTTACCATAGCTCGCCAATTAATTGAACCACCTTCATCGAAGGTATATTGAACATTTGTTAATAATCCGTTTTCATCCCTCTTAAATAGGGATGGTCCATAATTATTATCTATTAATATATCTTCACTCATATTTCCTCCTTCATTTGATGATTTAACTGTCGTAGAATTTTCGCAAGTAGTTTCTGAAGAAACGTTTTTTTTTGGTCTTCCTCTAGGCATGACTATATATTACTATAAAAATTTAGATAAGTCAAGCTTTTTTAACGTTTTCTATCTGCTTTTTAATTCTAAAGTTAATTATTCTTGTTATTATATTTTTAACAAGCTCTTTCACTACTTCAACTTCACCTGGTTCTAGGGGTATTTTAAATGTATCAGAACCATTTCTGGTAATAGAGATTCCAAATGCAGGAACGGTTTGTTTCTTTTCTTCAAATTTTTTAGTTTGAGGGTTTAGTGAACTAACTTTAATTTGTTTATCCCAGGGGGAGAATTTTATAGTAGTTTTATTATCTTCAAAGTTATGGAATGTATTGTATTCATACCTATTTGTTAAGGCATTGATAATTGATCCACACTCAAATTCATTAAATTTTATAGAAAGATTCTTAGATGGATCATTAGAATTACCAGAAAAGCTTCCTGTTTTACTATCTGCGTTCCAACTAAACTGCTTGATCGCATTAACGAAAAGGCAAGGTTCACCATCTTTTTGAACGCCGTATCTAAAGCTGAAGGCGCATCCAGCATTTTTTGAGTTTGGTTTATATATTGATGTGCTCATAATTAATCGTAGTCTATTTTAATGTTTTTGCTTTCAAATCCTTTTTCTCTTAGTTCGGTCATGTGTCTCGCACCCTTTCTTTCTTTTGCATAATTATCATAGTACGTTTTTTTAACTGGGTCTACACCTCCATTCATTGAGGCTCTTTTTTGAGAAAGTTCTTTTGAGTAGTCTTGCATATCTCCATATGTACCTTTCATATTCCCTGTTTTTTCTATAAAAGCTGTATTAGAGAAAGGGTCAATGTTTGATTCGCAGTTTAATTGCGGATTAGTCCATTCCCTTTTCCATTCCACACCGTCTTCGTCAAAGTATACATGCTCTTCGTTCATTGTTTGGACAACTTCTTTATATTCTTCTTTTTTTGGATGTTTGTAGATATAAATTGGCATTATTTTATACATATATAATAACCAAATACCTTAAAAAATCAAGAAAAAGTGTATATAAAGTTATGATGTTTTCATTTATATTGACATTGTGTTCTGCACTAGCTATATCTATAGTTGGTGCATATTTCAGCATAATTGGACTTTCGACAATATTCGTTGGTTCTAATTTATCTGTCATAATAATGGGTTCATTTCTTGAAATTGGAAAAGTAGTAACAGTACTATGGCTCCATAAGAATTGGAAAAAGAGTGGGATAATGCTTAAAACATATTTTATTTTTGCAATAGTAGTTTTAATGGGTATAACAAGTTTAGGTATATTTGGTTTTTTAAGTAAATCACATTTAGAGCACCAAGCTAAAGCTAATACTGATATAATGTTGATTGAAACAGCTGATAAAAAAATAGAAAAAGAAAACGCATTTATTCTTCAATACGAAAAACAAATTAAAAATTTAGAATCTAGTATGGAATCGGGATCAAAGGTTTCTACTGTAGAACTCGATAGAGAAGAGTCTAGATTAAAATCGTTAAGGGAAGAATTTAATGAAAATATATCTTTAGATTTAAAAAGGATAGAGCAAAGTAAAGATAGATTAAAAGTATTAGATAGTGAATTAAATACTCTTAAAGATTCCCCTGGAGGTTTATTTTCGAATAAAAAGAAAAAAATTGAGGAATTAATTAATTCTCAAAAAGAAGAAAGAGAAGAAGTTAAATCTAATATAGCTATGTATAACTCTTATATAGAATCATTTAGGGAAGATTTTGAACAAAAATCTAATTCAATAAATAAAAATATAGATTCACTTAGGGGTTTAAATTCAAATCAAAAAGGTGAAACTTTTAAGAATATTCAATCATTAAATGATAGAATAAAACAGTCTATGGAATCTATAGAAGAAGCTCAAATAGAAAAAGCTCAAAGAGGTAAAAACATAAGAGAAATGGAAGCTGAGATAGGACCACTTAAATATGTAGCTGAGGCAGTTAAGGATTTTGGTGGTAATGAAATTAGTACGGATACAGCTGTAAGAATGTTAATAATGATAATTATGGTCGTATTCGATCCTTTAGCTTTGCTTTTAGTAGTAGCCGCTCAAATAACTTTCTTTAGTACAAGAACTAAAGTAAAAAAGGTTGTTACGAAAACTAAGAGTGAAAGCTTACCTGAAGCGCCTAAAGAGAAAAAAACTATTAAAGATAAAATTAAAAAAGTTTTTTTACCAACCCCGCAAAAAGATTTTAAGGTCTTAATGGACGACGATTAAAATTCAAAATCGGGGTCAAATTCTGAATAGGAGTCGTCTGAAGTTTCTTTGGGCGACTCTTCTTCTTTTACAGTTTCTTCCTCAACTTCTTTTTTCTTTGGTCTACCTCTTTTGGGTTTAGATTCAGATTCTTGATCTACTTTGGGGCCAAATTGAACTTTACCACAGTAACCATCTACATTTACTGTTACGCTATTGCAGGAAATTTCTTCTCCATTGCTGAGAGTTTTCTTATACTGCTTAGGCATAACTTGAGCGTTTGAGATTAAGACTTGAGCTCCTTTCTTGAGCAACATACACTTTTCGCCTTCTTTACCCCAAACGTCTACATAAAAGAATAATGCATTTTCGTTATGAGGATTATTAACGGCGATTCTGAATTTACAGACTTTTGTTTTACCAGCGTCTTTAAGTTCTGGATCTGCAACTAGATTTCCGATGCAGTGGAATTGATTTAAATAAAAAGCCATAATTTATTTTTCCTTTCTAATTTTTTTTAAGTATTTATCGTGAACATTAATGCATCCTTGGACGCTTAAATTTATATCTTCCTGGCAACAGACGTCTTTCCAAGGCATAACATTGTTATTTTTACCCTCTAAATATCTAAATGCAAAAATTTTATAAACCCTTTGATCTTTTTCTTTTTTTAGCATTTCAATTATTTCTTGTATCATCTCTGTGTTTATTGACTCTGTTTTGTCTGGGCAATTTTTTAAAAATTCTTCTGGATAGTTAGATTCTTTTTTCTTTTTTTCTTTATTGTAATCATTTATACATATCCACGTTACTCTGTTACCTAGGTATGTGCTGAATTTTGCGTTCTTTGTTTCGTCGAAGTCCATAATAGCTTGGTAAATATAATACTCTTTATCTCTGAAGAAGTCAAGTCTTTTTTCTTTAAATTTTTTAGATATATACCTTGAAGCCATTTTAAAAAAAATACCTGAATGCCTAGAGCATATTTCGCAGAAATTTTCAGCAATGTTTATTTCAGATTGTATTTCTTTTATTAATTGATTATCAGTTTTGTTTTTCGAGTCTTGCATTTATAAATGATCTTACTTGGGTTTCGCCATTTTTAATATCTTGGTTATCAAAATTATCCCAAACGACAATATAGTCAGCATTCTTTTTTAGAAAAGGGAGGTTGTTTCTTTCGTCTTCGTTTGCTGGGTTGTTTCCTAATCTTTGAATAAAAATATTAATAGAGTCTTTAAAATTTTCTTTTATCCATTCCTGCTCATTGGGGTATCTTACATCGGTAATAATTGATATTATATTTGATTCTTGTTCTTTTTCAACTTTGTTTGATATTTTTTTTATCCAAAAATTTTTATCAATAGACCTAGCTAATGTTCCGTATGATACCATCAATGGTCTTACAGTTTCTTTCTCTTTATCAGAGTAAGAATCTACATCGATATTAAATTTCTCTAGCAGTAGTGGTCTTATATCTTTTTTAAGTTCATCGGCAAAAGCTGACCTCTCAATATTTGCACTCTCGCTTAAAATTTCTTTAAATAAAAGATAGAAAGAATCTTTTCCTGATCTTGCGGCTCCTGATATTCCTATTAACATTATGCGTCTGGTATTATTTTTTTAAATTTTTTAGCTAAAGAATGCTCTCCAATATCAGATAAAACCATAGATGTTGAAAAAACTTTAGAGTGGTCTTCTGAAAAGTTTATACAATAATTTGTCGTATCTACGACAATTATAGCAGGTGAGAGCTTAAGACTCTTTCCATATTCTTTAAATAATTCTGATAAAGCTTTTGAGACCGCCTTATCGAATGAGGTTGATATCACACAAGCTTCCCAATCGGCAGAGGTTACAAAATACGTATTTGATATATCGTCTTCTTTAATTCTTAACATAATACGTTGGATTATATCATATATTTTAA